>VMHT01189577.1_pt1 | contig 10313 bp, 20 predicted proteins | sample 4693611 | NCBI WGS metagenome assembly VMHT01 (sample SAMN12280063, study PRJNA550983) | marine metagenome | isolation source: seawater sampled from same location over 5 years 0.02-0.2 micron viral filtrate | place: USA: collected off the coast of southern California halfway between the port... ...
AAATTCCGATCACTGTCGTTACTCCGCAAAAATGGCGTAACGCTTGCCATGTCCCGTCTGGGAAGGATGGCAGCCGGGCGCGCGCTGCTCAACTCTTTCCAATGTATGCCGACTTGTTCAGCCGCCGCAAAGATGATGGCCGCGCTGACGCGGCATTGATTGCTTTCTACGGGGCTGTCTTTTTTGATGCCCTTGATGTTGATTTTGTCGATAGACATAACGGAGAATAGAAAATGGCACTACCAGCAAATGGTTTTACAAAGCGAGGCACAACGAGGGTCAGCGCTACGCAGATTAAGATGATGATGACCGCGCCATGCGCCTACATCACTAAATATATAATGAAAGAGAAATTCCCATTCGACAGCATCGCTGCGGACATTGGTTCAAGTGTTGAAGATGGCGTCGAGTTTGGTTTGTTCAATCCAGACGCATCGACGGATGAATACAACAAAGTAACCATTGATAAGTTTGCATCATTGAGAAAGGGCGACCCGGCAGTAGATGAGTTGGTAGAGAAATATACTAACGAACTAAACTACCGCACGGAAAACGCAGTCAATGAAATGCGCCCATTGGGCGTCCCGACGAAGCCTGACCCCAAACACAAAAGCTTTGGCAAGGCGCAACACCCGCTAGATGCAAACGGGGAAGTTAGCATTAAGTTTGGTGACGGTGATAATGACTTCATTCCCGTCATCGGCTTTCTCGACTTTATGTGGGAACAGGATGGCTTGATTATTGACCTTAAATGCCCCGGCAGCGCGCCGGAGGAATGGTCATTAAAGTCTCGGCAGCTGGATCACTGCATTCAAGCGGCTCTTTACCAGCGCGTAACCAACTATCGGGTGCGCTTCCTTTACTCACTTAAACGTAAATCCGACCCGATTGTGTATCGGGAACTACACGACACAAATCCGTTCATCACGTTAATCAAGACAAACCTAGCGGCCATGAACCGCATCCTCGACCTCCCCGTTGAAACCTCTGAACTCGTTAAATACGTCTCACACGATCCGTCTTCTTTCTATTGGAACGGAGCAAACACTCTCAGGGAGAAATACTTTGGGACAGGCGCGTGATGGATATTCACAGTTTGAGAGCGAGTGGCACGAGCGACCTCACAGCCCGGAGCAAATGCTTTGGGCGCATGTCATCTATCGGGCGTTACTCGACGCCCATGAATGGCATCCGGTCACATACCGCCGCCGCACCGAAGAAACAATTTGTTGGCTGCTTTTTGACGAAGAAGATTTCTTCGCAGTCTGCGAGTTGGCAGGCATCGAGGCAAGCATTGTTCGCAATCACGCGAAGAATGTCCTCGAAAGCCTGTATCGGGCGGAAATCCGCCCCGGCGATAAGCAAGACACTATCGCCTTTATCCCTAGAACTTCTGAAGGAGAAGACTAATGGCTATTGATTTTGGTAATGATGGCGGCGGAAGCTCGCTGCCGTGGGTTCGTCACATGATTGAAGAGAACGTCTGGATCGTAAATGACCCAGAAGGTCTTGATGATGTTCGCTTGAAAAGCGATGCGGGCGAACTTACTAACCCAATTCTTATCGACATCGCTAAAATTCAGCTGGGTTGGCTGAAGATTGCTGGTGGACGGGATTTCATTCCGTGGCCGGGCAACGACCCCAAAGCAATTTCGCGGCCGACAGAGATGCAAATGTCTTTTGGTGAAGAGAAGCCAGCCTATGGCCGCGCTTTTCAAGTCATGGTTTACAGCGAGAAAAACTTTGTAAGCGATGATGGTCGTCAGCTTGCGCCGCTTCGAATTTGGTCAAGCATGAGCGCAGGCCACAAGATTTTCATGGAGAAACTCTACGCCGCTGCCGAAGCCTCCCCGAACTTTGGTTCGAAAGTTCCGGTTGTTAGCGTGAAGAAAGCGGTGTTCACGAAAGAATACGGCGGGCCAACAAAAGTCCACGACTTCGAAATCCTTGATTGGATGGAAGCCCCGGACAGCCTTGCCCAAGCAGAGTTTCCAAACTCAGGAAATGCCGCGTCCGCAACCCAGCCAGTGACGCAGGCACAGCCGCAGGCAAACGATCCCTCGCCAGCGGCTGACAACGTAGCAAGTGGTGACTTCTCTGGAGGTATGTCCAGTCAAGTCATCTAGCTGCGTTTTGCGGGGCGGTTTCCTCCTAGCCGCCCCGCATTTTTTTATAGGAGGTGGAGGGAACAATGAATCAGAAATTAAAACACGCCATACAATATTTGGAACAGGGCTTCAGTGTAGTGCCTGTTCATTATGTTAAGCCCGATGGCAGCTGCTCGTGCAGCGCCGGGGCGTCATGTCATTCGCCGGGTAAGCACCCTGCGGCTAACAGCTGGAAAACATTTCAGAAGAAACTGCCTGACCGGGGAACGCTGGAACTGTGGTTCGATGGGCGGATGCGCGAGAACAATCTTGGCATCGTAACCGGCGCTGTCAGCGGAAACATCTTCGTCGTGGACGTAGATATTGGCGAAGGCAAAGACGGAGAAGACACGCTGCACGATTTGCAGATGCAAAACGAGGACTTCCCAGAAACGCTTACAGCTGTAACCGGGTCTGGTGGTCGGCACTTCTTTTTCCGAGCGCCCGAAGGGACGTTTGTAAAGACAGGAACGAACATTCTCGGCAACGGGATAGACATCCGGGGCGAGGGAGGGTTCGTTGTGGCCGCTCCAAGCGTTCATATGTCAGGTCGGCCTTACAGTATTAACGACAGTCCAGTCGTGGACGCGCCCGCGTGGCTTATGTCCCTCTTGTCAGAACCGTCCGAGCCGTTGTTGCAAGCCAGCCCCGCAGCCAAAGTCAGTGAAGTCGGGAACGTCATAGACACCGGCATGTTTGGTAAAGAGAGACGCACAGACGGGCGAAAGCAATACATGGTCGAGTGTGTTATTGGCGGTATTGCAAGTCATTGGAAAGAGAAGGGCGAAATACCGTCCATGCAGTGGATGATCGATGAGGTCTATCCAGCATATGCGCGCAATGTCGTTGCTAGGGGCGAAAGCCTTGACCATGATGGCCGTGGTATCCGTCTGTTTTCAGAGACTGCTGAGTATCAGCTGAAGCGCGCTATGCAAGGCGAGTTGCGGGCAGTTAAGGAAAACGAGCGTGGCAGCGCCACCAGCGCGGCCGCCAGCACAATTACCGAAAGAATATCTCCAGCTGTAACGTCGAGGCAAAGTGACCTTAACATTACGGATTGGAATATCCGGCGCTTTGCCGGTAAAGCCCCGGAACAAGAATGGTTAGTAAATGGCGTTCTACCCATGCGTGTTCCGGGGCTTATTGCTGCTCAAGGTGGTGTAGGCAAGTCCGGCATGATGTTGGAGTTTGTCTGTAAGGTCGCGGGCGGCGACAGTTCTATGCACACCGAGCGAATGTTTGGTCACGAAATAACCCAGTATGGCAAAGCGGTGTTTATTGGTGCTGAAGACAGCATGGCCAGCATCCACCGGCGTATCGATGGTCTTCCCGACCAAACAATCCGTGCGCGGGCAGAAGATAAGCTGTTCGTTGTGCCGCTGCCGGATGCCGGTGGGCCGCTCGGTTTCGTGCTGGATACCCGCGAGGGCTATGTAGCGACAGACGAATACGCGATGTTGCATGAGCAGCTGGTTGCGCTAGGCGACTTGAAGCTTATCGTTTTTGACCCGCTGCAAGCGTTTGTCCATGCGGACGTAAACTCCGACCCGGCGGCCGCGCAGTTTTTCTGGTCAATGCTATCCAACCTAGCCGTTGAAACGGGCGCGACAGTCTTGGTTGCCCACCATATGCGTAAGGAAGGCAGCTTTAGTATCCGTAAGGGCGCGCAAGCGCGGGAAGCAATCCGTGGGACAACGGCGCTGGTCGATGGCGCGCGCTGGGTTTACGCCCTTTGGCAGATGCCGGAGAGCGAAGAGAGTGTTGTCGCCCAACGCATGGGCTTCGAAAGCGGAGTGGGTCACGCAATCTGTGGCGGTGTCGTTAAGGTAAACGATGTCGCGGACAGAGAGACGAAAGCCTTTATCCGGGGCGAAAGCGGGTTTCTTGAAGAGCGCACAAGCGAGGTAAACTCAATTATCGAGCGCAGCGCGACCTTGGATACGCGCCAGACGCAAGAAATTTTCAAGGAAATCAGCAACCGATGGTTCGCACTCGACCCATTCGCTGTCGGAACAAACACGCCGCGAAGCTTTTTAGCATGGCTGAAGGGCGAATACGGAATGCCTCACGGCGCAGCGCGCGGTTATCTGGAGGCATGGATAAGCCAAGGCTATCTGGAAAACTCAATAGTTGACCCAAGCAAGAAAACCCGTGGCCTCAAAGTCCTTAAAGACTTCGACCCGAAGCCGACTTGGGGGACAGATGAGTGAAGAAGAAGAGTTTGAGCCGAAAACGGTTTTTTGCCCGGAATGCGAGGGGAGGGGAAGCCTACCCGTCTATACGCCCGGAGGATTTAACATCAATTACTGGACAGAGTGTGATGAATGCACGGCTGGCGAAATTACGATCGAAGACGAGGAGACTGAAAAATGGTTCATAGAACAGTGCGAGAAATACGGCCTGACGCTTCCAGCCTAGCCAGCAAAACAATGCTGCTGTGCCACCGGCTGCGGGCAATAGGCTTTTATTGCGAGGCAGGCATCGAATGGGAGCTTGTTGACGTATCCGAGCGCCACCGCAGCGCCATGGTTATACGCTCACCCAGACCCTCATCGGCCGATGAACGATTTTTAATGCAGGGCGCAGACAATGTTTGTGAAGCACAAATCCGCTTTGATGATGTCCCCGCATTGCACATCATTTTCGAGTCAGGGCTGTCTTACCGGGTGACGTCTGCCACCGGGGCAAAAGATAATCGCGTCTTTCATGTTCTCCTCGCCTTGCCGCCAAACGCTCACAACGAAGCAGTCGTCGGAAACGGTGACAAGTCCGATGCGGAGTGGTGTGAAGATGTGCTTCGCCTCCACGACAAGTTAGTTGAGTTAGAGACGTTCCGCACGACAGAGCCGGTAGGTAAGTCGGAAACGCTGGATGCGTCCGATAAGTCGGGAACGTCAGTCTCAAGCAAGGGGCAGAATAATGCTTAAAGTGTATCCAGAAAGTTCAATTCCGGTTACTTCCGCAACCGGAAGTAAGTTTTTGCCTATTTTAGCCAAAACACAGTTAAGTGCATGTAAACATTCGCGGAAGTGTCTTGAGAATTATTCTCATGTAGACAGTTTTACCGGAAGCCATCTTCGCAAACCCGCAGAAACGTGTCGAGGTTTACGGAAGTGGAGCTTTTTCGGTGAAAATTTACCACATCCATCATGGGCTATTTGTATCCAAAATGACCTAAATCGTGCGGAAATGGACGGAAGTGTAGCGGAAGTAACCCCCCCACACCCCCTAGCGGTTACTTCCGCAACCGCGCTTATGGCGCGTAGCGGTGGCGTAACCACAAAGAGTAGGGCAGCGCGATGAGTAGAGTTTATGAAAGACCAGACCCGCTATTAAATAAGGAAGCCTACCTCGAAGCAAACGCAAGACGCATCGATGCTATCATTCAGACCGTCGATGAGGTTGCCGTGCAAATGGAAAGGAAGTGGGGAAGCGGGAAACTGGAGAGATGTGTATCACCGCAAACAGCTGAAGGATTTGAGATGGCGCGCATGGCTTTCGACACAGCGCTACAGTCTGGTGTGATAGACGAGATACGCCTCAAGGGTGACAATCTTATCAAAGGATACCGCTATCTCGATGCTGAAGCCCTAAAGCTTGGCCGTGAACCGGCTAGTCCAGAGGTTTGGCATGTCTCAGGTGATACCGGCCAGCACTACGCCATCTGCCATGACGCTGATGCCGTTGATTTGGTTCAGCCGGTTGATGGCGTCAATATTATGACGCTGCGGGAGTTACTGCGTTTTTACGAAAGCCATGAGGACACAAAGAAATGGGTTAACCATGTCAAGACAGTCTTCCCCGGCTCTACTGTATCGAGTGTCAAAATACCCGAAGGGGAGTTCAATGATGAACTTCCGTTCTAATCTGCTACATGAGGCCAGCGAGTTGGTGAACGGCGCTAGAAACGATGCCTATGGCTCTCCTAGCGCCAATCAAAAAGCCATCGCTGATCTATGGCGGGCATACCTGTCTGGTGTCAGTGAATTACGCGATAGCGATGTGGCTGTGCTTAACATTTTGCAAAAGATTGCGAGACTACAGCAATCGCCCAATCACAGAGATAGTTGGGTTGATATTGCCGGATACGCTGCTGTTGGATTTGAAGTGTCCCAAGAAAAAGGCGGCCTGACCGAAGCCAGACCGCCAACCGATACTGATGAGGTAATCGGTAACTCGGAAATATCACAATCCACATACGAATGTAAGTGTCGAGACTGTCAGATACGCAAGGCGATTAAAGATGGAGATTGATTTCGTCTTTATGCTTTTTTCTCGCTCTGCTGATGGAAGCTTTGCATTGATCGGCGCAGTTCCAAACATTGATTGGTGGGAGTGCTTTGACTACGCGACAAGAACCAACCAGCTTCCACACCAAAAGTTTGGTGTTTGCATGCCGGTCACTCGATAGATTGTGGCTCTGCTTTCTCCAAGTGCTGAATGATAAGCACCATCCGCTGCCGTGCGGTCATGTCGGTTTCGTCACCATCCACATCGCAGCCGCCGCCGTTAGGTAGCTTGTCCAGCTGGTGACGTAAATCATAAGCAATTTGTAGGATTTTGTGCATTTGTGGCTCTGCTCTAACACTGTTGAGAAAATTAGGGGTAGTAAAAACTCCGGCAGCCGCAGCCGCCGGAGTTCGTTTTAGGTGGTTTCATCTATACCATCGCGGGTCAGGTTTATTAGTTCCCATGCCACGCTGTTAATGGCTGCCGCGTCAGCCGCACAAGCTTCGCTTGTGTCGGTGTTCTCGACTTCCCAGATGATGCGATTGGCGCAGCTTAGAATACGCTCAAACTGCAAGGCGGTTTTGGGGTCGTGTCCGTCAGCCATTACGCAGCCTCCTCCGGTTCGGGGAACATCATATCGGCTATGATAGCAATGACCTCAAAGTCATCGGATTTACAGCGGTCTAAATAACCCTCCATAACTTCCCGCGCTTGGTCATCGGTGAGCCACTCGCAAGTGACTTTCGCATCATCCGTATGCCAGCGCTCGATAAACTCATCAGGGTCTTCATCGTGAGCCATCCATTGCAGATTGTCCAAGCTGTCATATTTCCGCAGCAAAACATCTTCTGCCGATTGCCCGTCATACTGGTAAAAGTCGTGCGTATCTACCGCGCCCGTTTCAAAATTTAATACAGTAATCAGCATCACGCTGCCTCCCTTTCTCCGTATTGGTCGATATATTCATCCATCTCGCCCTTGCAGACACTTGCAATGACGTCGCCTTCTTCCAGTTCATAGCTTTCTGTCCATTGAACAAAAACCTTTTCGCTGGTGTCGGGCGCAACCAACTCGATTAAATATACCCAGTGGTTTTCATTTTCGAAATGGCACTGGAAAGAGCCGGATAGATAGAAATACTTGCTTTCGTTTTCCGTAAAATTATACGGGAATGCTTCAAGCAAATTTTGGATGCGCTCAAGTTCATACTGCACATCTTCATGCGCCATAAATACTTGCGTGAGCGTATCAGGGCAGCCGCCGCCGAGCGTTTCATCTCGGTGCTTCCGCAAGCCTTTTGCCACTTCTTCCAATAACCCAAGCGCATTGCCTACGTCATCGGCATCCAGCGTCATATGCCTAGTTTCTATTTCATCTTTCATTGTTTACCTCATCAGTTTTTTGGCGGGATTGCCAAGACGCGACCAGCTGGCGCCGCTCGCGTTTCGCCGCTACCCGTTCAGCGGCTCATCAGTTGGCTGCTCTTGGTCTTCCATGTTTGCAAAGTCGCGCACTATCTCAATAGGCACATAGAATTGCGCTTCGCACTCATTGCAGTCCCAATATTCATACTCAACGCCATCCCCGACCTCTCCGAAGCCGAGTTCGCCGCTGTCGCATCTTGGACATTTTTCGCTCATGCCTTGCCCCTTTCGCTCTGCATTATTTCGCTCCGCTGGTCATCTATGGAAAACCCTCCGGCTCGTTGGATTTCACCCGTGCGGATGTTTACGATTGTCCCACCGCGCCGCCGCCGCCGCGCAAGAAGTTGAAGCGCGCCACTCATAGCCAGACCAGCGCACAAAAACCAAAACCCTGTTGCGATAAACTTCATTAGTCCATCACCACATCGGAGTGACAAATGACACCGTTCAGCATGTCATCAATTATTGTGGGGAGCATGTCGCAATAAACGCCCGTAGCTTGCGCGACTACTGCCGCAGACTTTTCGCCTAATTCACGCGGGGGCTTTGTGACTAAGACGTCATATTCGTCCGAATGGTTGAGAAAGACATGCACCGCGCCCCTTTTACAAGCTGGCATGTTTGCGATGCTGAATATTACGCCCCCCGCGTGACTGGCTGTCGGCGCAAAGTTTGTTTTTCGTGCGCCGAATTTTTGCCAATCGCATTTCGCTGAAATGCTTTTGGCATGGCTTCCGGCATCGACAAGAACGAAATCCCTTGCCCGCCATGCCATCAAAGCCAGTGGGTCGAAACCCCTAATTTGTTGAATAATAATTTTTCCAACGTCCATTTTTTTACCTCATCAGTTTTGTTTGGCGGGATTGCCAAGACGCCGGGGCGGATACAGGACACGCCCCAGCGTTTCGCCGCTACCCGTCTAGCGGCTCATCAGTTGGCCTTGTTTCGTCCGCATTGAAGGCGTCAGCCGCTGCGGCCATTCGCTCCAACTCCTGCCGCGCTATTTGTTGCGCGTTGCTGTCGCCGTTCTGCAAGCCATTAAGCAGAATTGGCAGAACAGCCACCCAATTCGGGACAAGCTTTATGAGTTTATCTCCGGTCATTGTCCGCCCTCCGCTGGCTTGATGAATTGCATGAAGGCCGGAATAAACAGCAGCCCAATGAGGCAGCCTATACCCGTGCCGATGGCAAGGGCGGGGCTACCAGCTGCAACGCCGCCCATGAAATCGCTGACAGTGTTACCAATGCCAGCGCCGACAATCGGCATGATTGCGCCGAGCCGGAAGCGCTGCGGCAAATACCGCTCGACCTCCAAACCCGTAAACGCGCCTAAAATCATCACGCCGTTATCGACAATGCCGAAAATGATATAATCAAGCATGACAATTACTCCGCAGCGGCGAGCAAGCCGCCGCGCATTACATTGCCCGACAGTTCGTCGCCGCGCTCGTAGCCTGATTGTTTGATTGCATAGCGGATTTGGTCAAGCGCTGCATTGCAACCAATAAGGCGTGCCGCCTTTTGGAAAGCCTCAGACACTCCGGCGGAGTCCTTCAGGCTACGCAGCTGCCGGACACTGACCAGCGAGCCAGTGCCGCAGCTGTGACCAAGCGGCACGACACACGCACGCCGCTCAAGGTCTGGCGTGAATGCGTTTATAAAGCCCCACAGCGCGCCGCTGTAAATGATATGCCATCCACCGTTGAAACCCATGCGGGCATGAGCGGTTAAGACTACGCCCTCAGAAGTTCGATAGCAGATATATCGATACTCGGCATCGCCGTGCGCCTCATGGCTTTCGGTTGGCTGGGCGTCATCAGCGCCGCGAATAAAGGCAAAGCCCATGCCGCCGCCGTTGTTTCTGATTGTGCCGTAATCGGTAACCTCGTGCAGCTTACCAACCATCGCCGCAAAGCGCGCCGCCGCGCCTTGTGGGTATCCGTCAAAATGGCAATAAAAAACCTCGCCATCAATTTCATATGTTGCTCTCGTTCCCATTGTTTACCTCATCAGTTTTTGCCAAAGCGAGATTGCTTTGGTGGGGTGAGTATATCCAGAATGGGCATATAGTCAACAACAAATCAACAAGCTATCATAGGGCATGAAATCTACACAAAAAGAACCCACCCATAAAGCGCCGGTAGCCGGTGGTAATACTGATATGCAGCTGGCTTTTATTGATCACCTAGTCACCGGCAATATGAACCCGACAGAGGCCGCGCGCCAAGCCGGATATGCCCAACCAAAGCAGGCGGCCTACAGGCTTACCAGAGCGCCGCACATTCAGGCCGCTATCCGGCAGGCGAGACAAACTATATACGCAGGCGAGCTGACCAATATGGCTATTGGAACGCTCAAAACTGTGATGATTGACCCAGACGCTCCGGCGTCATCCAAGGTGAGCGCAGCGCGCACAGTGTTCGAGCTTGCCGGAGACTTGGGCAAGTTGTCCGGCGAGGCGGGGCAGACGGGGCAGCTGGCAGAGATGTCACCGGAGCAGCTGGGGCAGCTT
>VMHT01167112.1_pt1 | contig 10312 bp, 6 predicted proteins | sample 4693611 | NCBI WGS metagenome assembly VMHT01 (sample SAMN12280063, study PRJNA550983) | marine metagenome | isolation source: seawater sampled from same location over 5 years 0.02-0.2 micron viral filtrate | place: USA: collected off the coast of southern California halfway between the port... ...
ACTATAAAAAATCCTGATGCTAAAAGATCTAAACATATTTGTTCCTTGGGCCAGTTTGCTAAATACAAAAGAATTCTTACAGGATCTCCAGTTACTAAATCACCATTAGACTTATACAAGCAATGTGAATTTTTAGGAGAAGGACTTTTAGACTTTACATCTTATTACGCATTTAGAACTAGATATGCCATACTTAGAACTATGAACTTTGGTTCTCATAGTGCCAAGGTTCCTGTTGGGTATAAAAATTTACAAGAACTCTCAGACAAAATTGCTACATTTTCTGATAGAGTGTTAAAAGAAGATTGTCTAGATTTACCTGATTATACTTATCAAAAAAGAATTATACAATTAAGTAAAGAGCAACAAAAAATTTATGATCAAATGAAAAATGTAGCTCTTGCACAGATGGATGGTAAATTAATGACTACTTCTACTGCATTGGTTCAGTTAATGAGACTCCAACAGATTACTTGTGGTCATTTTAAAGCTGATGATGGTACACTTAAAATTATTAAAAATGAAAGAGTTAATACATTAATAGACATATTAGAAGAAGTAGAAGGCAAAGCTATTATATGGGCCCATTGGAGACAGGATATAGATAGTATTGTTAAAGCTATTGAAAAAGAATATCCGGGGTCCGTGATGACTTATTATGGTGCCACTTCTACGGAGGACAGAGCAAAAGCTATTAAAGAAATACAGGACCCTAATTCTAAAATTAGATTTTTGGTAGGTACACCCCAGACAGGTGGCTACGGTATTACACTTACAGAAGCTAATGTAATGATTTATTATTCTAATGGTTATGATTTAGAGAAACGTACACAATCTGAGGCTAGAATAAATCGTATAGGCCAAAAAAGAAAAATGACTTACATAGATATCATATGTGAAAAAACTGTAGATGAACGCATAGTAAAAGCATTACGTAAAAAAATAAATATAGCTAGTGAAGTTATGGGAGAAGAATTAAAAGCATGGATCTAATAATATTAAATGATGGGATATATCATCTAATACCTGTAACAAAAAAATTGTTAGATGGAATAGTGTTAACAAGTGATGTTGATTGTTTTGATGTGTGTGAAATACTAAGATTAAAATTAACAGGGTATGTAGATAATTTAAACCTACACATAATGAATGATGGCTCGGGTAGTTTTATTGGATGTATGTGTCGTTAACACTACATGTGATTAGAAATTACAGCTAAAAGAATAGCTCCTAATCCACCTATAATCCATTTTTCTAATCTAGCTATTCTAGCTTCCATTCTATCAATTCTTTCAAAAGTTTGTTTTTGCATAATACGACAAACCTTTTCATGATATTCTATTTTTTGTAATGCAGATTTTTTAGTCATTATTAAAAAGTATCAGCACCCATGTCACCTTTGGTACCGCCGCCTCCATAAGATTGAGAATCAGAAAAACTTTGTTCGCTTTCGGATCTATTGTTAAAGCTTTGATTTTCATTATCTCCACCGCCTTGATAATCTGATCCCATGTCTATTATGTCAGCCGAACCAAAAGGATCTTCTTTCTGTTGTATTGCAGATTTAACTTGATCAAAAGTTAAACCGTAAGTGTCTTGATAATAATTATTTGCTACTACAGGATCTAAACTTGCTAGGCCTTCTAAAGCATAAGATCTATAAGAATTAGAACCTGGTTCTAAAAATCTATTTTTCATAAGAGTCGAGCCTACATTGTAACCAAATTTATCTTGTAATCCATGCTGGCCATAACCACCATACATATTAATTCTATTAGCTGCGTATGGATCGGGCCTAAATGCACTCATTAAAAGACCAGCTCCGGGAATACCAGAAGCTAAACTAAATAAACCTCCAGCAATATTTGGTGCGTACTTGTTAAAAGTATTTCTAAGTGGTTGAGTTACTTTCATAAGTCCTGAATAAAAAGGATCTACTTGATCACTATAAGGTGCTATGCTTCCTGCATAAGTATCTGATCCAAGATTTGTGTCTTGGGATACAGTATTAATAGTAGAGTCATATACCTGTTCTCCTACGGTTCTACCTGGAGCTATTTCTTGTATACCTGATGCTTCTGAAAGTTCTTTTAATGTTATCATACTATACTATACCACGGTTGTTAAATAACGTATCTATTTTTTGTGCAGTATTCATATTATTTAAATTAAATTGTGTTCCTAGATTTGTATTATTTGGAAATAAAGAAGCATTTATTCCTGTCCCAATTTGAACAGGTACAGGCAGATTGACTTCAGCCACTTCTTCAATACCTGTAATAGGAACAGTGCCTTGAGCAGGTACATCAGGTGGATTTAAAGTAAACTCTATAAATTCTCTAAAAGACTCAGGTCCTTCTCCTAGTTCAATTGCTTCAAGATCTGATCTTATGTCTTCAAATATATCAATAGCTGTTTCAAATTGATCTTCTACTTCAGCAGCTTTAACTTCATTTTCTTCATATAGTCTTTCAAGAATAGACTCAACTCTAGCCTCACTTATATTAGGAGCTACAAACTCTCCGTCCATCAGTGCTTCAGTTCTTTTTTTATTTTTTAATCGAATCCCTAGTTTTTCTTCAATTTCATCTATGTCTGCACCCATGTTTTCCATGTCTTGAATTACTCTGAACATTCTACTTTGAGTGTCATAGTTATCAGTTAAAAATTCTACCATGTATCCTATTCGACCATTAAGATCTAAATTAGGATTATAAATATTAGCTGAAAATTTTTTGTTAATATTTTCTATATCTTTTGCATAAGACGTTACAATAAAAGGTAAACTGTCCATTGGTTTTGCTTCCTCAACACGAAGTCCTGACATCAACGCTAATAATTCAGTAGGGCCATCATACGTCGTTCCAAAGTCTGTGAAGTCTTGAGTCACGCCTTTCCAAACTCTTCTTGAACTTCTAGATGCACCAGGTTCTAATTGTCCTATTAAATGTCCTAATGATGCATCTATTATTTCCATAGCCGTATCTTGTTCATAAAAAATAGTTCGACCATCTTTTGTTTTACCGCCTCTGATAGTCAAGTCAGCTATAGCTCCTGCACCAATAGACTCTGAAACGAAAGGAGTAATAAATTCTGTAATAGCACCTGGAGTATCATTTAATGTATCATAAAATAAAGCGTTGTAGACAATTCTACTTGCGTTTTGATTAGTTAATGTTCCATTACCGTATGCATTCAATACAGCATTGATAGGTCTAATCATTGAGTCGTATGGATTAGTGTATGAAAAATTAAAATATTTAAAGTTACCTTTTTCGTCTGATTCGGTTAATGGAATTAGTGTAGAGTTTTTTTGATATTCAGGAGCTACTGATCTTTTAAACGCATCCATTTTTTCTTGAGACACACCTGTAATTTTTTCTGCAGCTGCTGCAATAATACTACCTGTGCCACCAAATACTGAAGCTGCACCTATTAATCTTCTTGCACCCATTTGTCTAATTAAAGGATTATTACTAGTAAGCTCTCTTGCACCTATTTCAATTAAGTGTGCACTTGTTCTTAAAATTTCTGCAGGAAAAGCAATGAAATTACCAAGCGGCAAGTTTCGAATATTTTTAATAATTTGAGGAACCATACTATATGTTGGAATAGTATTAGTAACTAGGTATGCAGAAATATCTTTTACATTTTTAAAATTTTGAACAAGAGCTTCTTTTTGATTTAATAAAGATTGTTTAGTTGCGTCGTCCGCAGTTTTTAATGCATCATCAATTTTAGCTATGTCATCATTAGCTTTAACTAATTGTGCTGCAACATCGTCTTGTTTACCTACAGTTCTATACCAATCTATAATGTTATCTCTGATAGCAGCATCACCTTTTAAACCTTTAGAGCTGTATTGAAACGCTTGACCTAGAGCATCTTGATAAAAATCATCTGCATAAATTTTCCAAACGTTGTCACCTCCTTGATACAAGTCAAAAGCTTTTTTAACTGTAGGGTTTTGCATCAATGCTGATAAAGTAAATTTTCCATTCTTAGCTTTTTCTAAAATTGCTTTAATTTCATTAACCTCTATGTTTTGATCAACAACACCTCGAGCTATTCTATCTTCCATTTTTTTAGCTACATCCGCAGCAGAAATATATTTACCTGGAAAAATATCATCAGCTAAAAGTTTAAAAGAATCTGTTAGGCTAACTCTGCCACCAATTAATCCACTAGCTAAGGCAAAGAACGAAGCAGTTGATACGTTTCTTATTTGCGTCATAGGTGAGAAAACTGTTTTACCAATTTGACCTGCAGCTTTAACAGACATTAACGCACTGTATAATGGTATGTCATACATACGTGTTAGATATTCTTCTGTGCCTTTAACAGCATTTGCTATTTCTGGTGTAGTATAAAGACCTTTACCTTGTGCACCACCATTAAATAATTTACTTTCAAACAAATCAAAATTTTTACTACCAGGATTCATGTCTGCTTTAACAGACGTTAAATTATTAGTAGGTTTATTTAAAGCTCTTGCTTCTTCTAATGATCTAAAAGCATAACCATTAGCTAATGCACTATCTGCAAACTTATCAAAGAAAGCTTTCTTGTGTACCTGTTTAGCTGTTTGTAAAAATGTATCAGTAACAGCTGCTCTGTAATCTTTTAATGGTTCTAAGAATGCACCAGTTACTTTTTCTAGTCCTTCATCATCCATAACTTTTTTCATAATAGTAGGTACATCGCCACCTGCTTTGACTAGTTTTCCTTCTGATGTAAACACTTGAACTTCTTTTCCTTCTTGTATTACTTTTTTAGTAACATCTAAAAGTTCACCTCGTTTACCTATTTTAAATGTATCTGCTATTAATCTAAATAAAGACTCAGGACTTCTATTACTTTCAATTAAAGATTTTTGTAATTGAGTCATACTATTATCAGCTAACAGTTCAATTGCTTCTGCTTGCGTAATATTTTTTTGTTTCATTATACTTTCAATAGTTTCAGGTTGTTCATTTAATATTTTAGGAACCGCATTCTTTTTAAAAAATTCTTTTGCACCAGCTACTTTTTGTGGATCAAATTGATATGCTTTGTTTTTCATTACACTAAACACTTGTTTTAAATATGCACCACCATTGGCAACAATAGTTGCACCTAGATCTGCTAATGCATCATCTGTGTTTTCTGATAAAAGTCTGCCGTATTGTAAACCTAAATCATTAATTCTTTTTTTTAATTCTTTAGCATTTTTTTGTGTGCCTTTTGGTAACTGTTCTAAAAATCCTAATGCTTCATCAGAATCTTTAAACAATGGTTTACCATCAACAGTAGTTCTTACTCTTCTTGCTTGAAGATAATTATATAATAAATCATTATTTCTTAAATACATTGCATCGTCTACCGCAGTAATAGGTTTAGGATATTTAAGTTTAGCGTCTTGTAAATATTTAGGTAGCTCTAATACATCTGCACCTTTAGCTATTTCTTTAAATTGATCATCGATTTGATTCATTATTTTAACCAAACCTTTTTCATCTTTTTGTACTAAGTTTTCATACTTTCGTAATTCTACTGCCATACTATCACTTAATGGACCTGGAGATCTAAAAGCATTTTTTATATTATCTAATCTTTTTAAAAGTCTTTCTTTAAGTGGTGCGTTTGCATCTGTAGAATAAAACTTCCAATCTTTTACTGGTGGTAAACCTAATCCTTCTCTTATCTTTGTAGATGAATTACCTAAAAATTTTTGTAAACCAATAGCTCCTTTTTGTCCTGTCTCACCAGCAATTAATTTAGAAGCTGGATTAAATACTGCAAAATCTACTGCACGCAAAGCTTTGCCTCCAACATACGCTCCTACTTTAGCAGCAGGTATAAGACCGTACTTAACACCTAAAGTTCCTACTACAGGTAATGCAGCAGTTACTCCACCACCAATAATAGCCCCTTCAGCACCAAATCTTATTTTTTCTTTAAAAAATTCTGAAGCCTTGGCTGATCCTTTTAACTCGTCACCTTTATAAGCTTCACCAAATCCTAGTGTTTCAGCAAAAGTTGGTAGATCGCCAGGAGTCGATACAGCAAAATCTGTAACACCACCTATGCTTCCATAGTATCCTGCACGTTTTGCAAGCTCTGCACTTTTAGCTCCAATAGTTGGAAGACTGTTAAGTCTTACAATTTGACTAGCTTTATTTAATTTTAAAACACCATTTGCTATTTTAACTGCAACACCTGCAGGTAATGCAAATTGACCTAAGATAGCTGTGATATCTCCAACAGCTGTATCTGTTTCAGGAGTTATTTTTTCAAAAATATTATCGATTGCACTAATTAAATTAGTGTCAGCCAGGTAGTCTACAGGCAGAGCTCCTAATTGTAATAAACCTTGAACGGCCTGACTAATACCTTTAACAGCACCTACAGGAATATCTGTAAGATAATCGAGAGCACCTACTCTTTCGGGATTAATGTTTTCTTCAGGGGGGTCAAAAAAACCGCCGAATATACCTGTGTCTTCTTCAGCCATTTAACCTCCTATGCTGTTTGTGCTGGTAATACTAAATTAACTCCATACTTGGTATTAAATTTTACTACGTCGCCTTGAGTTCTAATGTATGCAAAGTCTTGTAAAGCTTCATTGCTATTAGCAATTAATCTAATTACATCATCTGTAATTTCTTTTGGTAGTCTATTTCTTAATTCATCATAAGATAATTTTTGTACTTGAGCTGTTGGTGTTTCTCCTTGGCCTACTGTTTCTGATACTTGTACTGTTTCAGATTCTTCCATTGGTGTACCATTAGCTAATTTAATTCTTCCGCCATCTTTTTTAGTGTTAAGCCCTATGATAGCATCAGTGGTAGAAACTCCAGCTGTAATACCTGGGTTGTTAAATCCACTTAAAAAGTTTCTAATGGCCATATACTTACCTAAAAGTTCATTATATTTAGCAGATCCTTTTTCTTGTTTATTAATTTTTTTAGCTAGTTTACTTAATTCATCTATATATTTTCCTGCAGAAGATAATCCTGTTAAACTACCATCTGTTTTACTTGGATTTAAAATTTTAATAGACTCTTTAATTATTTCTAGTTGAGCTCCAGCTGATTTTTTTTCAGCATCAGAATAAGTTCCTGTAGTATCATTAATGATTGCTGTTAAGTTTTGTATTCGTTCAAAGTTCTTTTGGCTATCACTAGTTTTACCTGCAGCAATTTTAGCTTTTTCTATTTCTTTAGTTGCAGTGTATGCTAGTTTAGCAATTTCTTTTTTATCTTTTTTCTTACCAGCCATAATTTGAGCTAGAGATTTATTTAAGACTGCAGCTTTGTCTGCGATAGTTCCTGGTGTACCAATTGCTTCAGATAAAGCAATAGCTGCCATACCTTTACTATCATCATCACCAATTAATTTTTGTATTCGATCAAATTCTGTTTGATAAATATCTTCAAAACTTTTTTCTTTTTCTTCTGGTTCATCTATTGTTTTTTTATCTTTATTAGGAACAACACCGTCTACAATTTTTTGCATGTCTAAGTTTGCTTCAGGATCTCCCCTCATAGTGATATCAGGATCTTCTGAAGATATTTTAGTTCTATCTTCATCTTTAATTTTTTCTAATGTTTCATCACTTGCAAAGTTTTCTGTAAAACTAATAGGCGTTCCGTTTTCATTTAAGTAAGTAAATACTTTCATATATTCTTCATAATCTCCTGGTCCAGCAGTTTCATCAAAAACCCCACTGTCATTCATAGATTTCATATACTCTAATGCTTCAACAGTTTTTGCTTTATTCATTTGCATCAAACCATATGTAGTCGCTGCTGGTATTGCTAATGTAGACGCTACTGGAAAACTAGCTGCACCCGATCTTAAAGCATTAAATATACCTGTTGATTTTGGTAGCTTACCGTAAAGGCTTTTTAATTGATTTATAAATAAAGGATTAGATTGGCCAGGAGCTGTTTTAAATAAATTACTTCCTTGTTTTATAATATTTTTAGCTTTATTTAATTTAGAGCTTTGAGAGGTAACGTTAGGTTTGTTAGAAGTAAGGTTAGGTTTTTTAGGTTGATTAGATCCACCTGTAAGTTCTTCTGCCATGCTTCCACTTATAATATCAAGTACAGAAAATCCTGTTCGTGATCCTAAATTAGAACCGGTAATTATTCCTCCACCAATATTTCCACCACCTCTAGCTTGCGTTCTAGGTGTAAGTTGAGCTATACCTGTAGCTCCGCCTCTTCTAAATGATGGTCTTGTAAAATACATTAGTTTCCTCCAAAAATACTACCCAAGCCATAAGCACTTAATCCAGCAGATAGAGCCTGTGATAATGGTCCTACGCCACCAGCTCCACCCATGCCTATATTTTGTGTTGTTGTAGGGGAGCCACTTGCTTGTGATGCGATTCCCGATCCAAAAGATTGTATTCGACTTAATGGTTCATTGTAAGCTAATTGAGCTCTTTGTTGAGCTGCATCTAATTGAGCTTGTTGGAAAGCTAAATTTCCTGTACCCGCTGCACCCAATTGTTGCACGCCAGATGCTGATAATGATGGCTGTAATGATGCTAAGTTTCTTTGTTGTTCAAAAGCATTTCCTGCTAATTGACTTGCTTGAGTAAATCCTTGACCTAATAGTTGAGCTTGTAATGCTGCTCTGTTTCTTGCTGCAGTGTTAGCATACTCTGCTTGAGCAATACCTTCACGACCACCACCGAAAGCTCCAGCGTTAATAGCATTAGCTGCAAGTTGCGGTACACCCATTGCAGTTTGTCTATCAAATTCTGTTAATGTTGTATTAATTACATCTTGTTGATAAGGGGACATAAAAGATTGATAAGCAGTCGGGCCTGAATATGCTGCTGCTTGATCTAAGAAAGGTTGATATCCTGCAACACCAGTTCCAGTTCCTGTACCAGTCACAGCTCCTGCTGTGTCAAATTGTAATTGACCAAGACCAGCTTGTGTAGCTGCTGCTTGTTGAGCTGCTTGAGTTAAAACGTTTTGACCTGCAACCTGTGGTCCAAGTTCCGCAAGTGTTGGTACACCTACCGAGCCCGGAGCTCTACCAACTTGTTGTGTTAATAAATCAATATAATTTTCTTGAGCTGCTTCTATTGCAGGGGATCGTCTTACTGTTTGTGTATAATCTGTTGCCATTATGCTTTACCTATTTTTTCTGCTTGTTTCATTGTATTGTATAATTTTTTAGATCCTTGTTCAACGTCTCCTCCACCAATACCTCTAACAGCATCAGCGGTCATAACAAATTCATTTTTACTTAACATAGCTGGTACGTCATCAGCTCGTTCTTTAATTCCTACTGGCACAAAACCACCTTCGTCTCTGTAATCTCTTTCAATTACACCAGCTTTATTTTTTCTTAAATCACCTGTTGGTACATTACTTATACCACCAACCGATTTAAATGTTTTACCTGTTAATTGAAAAAGTTCCGCATCAAATATAGAAGTGTCTTCGCCTTTACCAAGAGCTTCATCTCTTAAAATTAACAGTTGTGCTACTCTGTTAGATCCACCTGCAAATCCTATTCTACCGCCGTCTTTTTTACTAAGACCTAAACCAATAGTTAATTCTTTTAATACTCTAGCATCGTTAGGATAAGAACCTGGACTATTTAAAATTTTATATAACATTGGCATAGTGTAAGATCTACTAGCTCCACCGCCACCACCTAATTTTTTAAATAAATATGATTTTTCTGCAGAGTTAAAAGATATACCAGCAGCCATTTCCATATTCTCTTCGTCTTCATCATCACCTGCTTCAACGTCGATTGCCATGATACCTATTTCCGATTCTTCTTCTGGACTACCTTTTTTAAATCCTATTCTTCCACCGTCTTTTTTACCTGCAAAGAAGTTAGTTAAATAACCTGCGTACTCTTCTTTTTTATCCGCTTTAGTTAATTCATCGTACTCTGCTTCAGTTAAGTCTTCATCAATTCCAGTTTCAGCGGCTAGTGCTTTAGCTTCTGCATATGAGGCTGTAAAAGCTAATGCTCCTAACACTGCTGGTTTGTCAAGTGTAGTTCCACCTTTACCATCTGGTTTAGTAAATGCTGCTTTAGTTCCTCTTTTTAAAAGATTTAAAGCTTCTCCACCTTTTTGTTCTAATGTAGTATCTGGACTTAAAATTGTTTTAATTGAGTCTGTAATTGTCATTTGTTTTGGTGAACCTGTACTTGCAACAACTTTCTCAGTTACTTTTTCTTTTAATTTTTCAGGTGTGTTTTTAAAAACCATATTATCTGAAAACGTGTCTGATCCTAAATCAACATCAGTTTTACTAATTAATTTATCACTAAATCTATCTGATCC
>VMHT01131333.1_pt1 | contig 10311 bp, 18 predicted proteins | sample 4693611 | NCBI WGS metagenome assembly VMHT01 (sample SAMN12280063, study PRJNA550983) | marine metagenome | isolation source: seawater sampled from same location over 5 years 0.02-0.2 micron viral filtrate | place: USA: collected off the coast of southern California halfway between the port... ...
ATAAGGTAGGTGAACGTTTTTTTAAAAATTATACTACGAAAAATCCTGATAGGAATTATAAAATATACTGTGTTAAATATGATGATTTTTTTAATAATATATCAGAATTTAATCAAACTTTAAATATTCCGGACATAAAATCAACTTATCCTATTAAAAAGGAGTTTAAATATCACATGTATAACGGGGTGGCTGATATTTTTTCGAATTTACTTGCTAAGATGGATAATATGCCTTTTATAAAGATTATTTAAAATGAAATATAGAGATACTATAAAGAATCGGGACTTTATCGATAAATTATGTTATTCTAGTAAGTGTTGAGAGCAACATTTTTTAATGGATTATATTTATTTAAGAAAAGCAATAAATAATTATAATAATGAAAGCCGGTGTATATGACAAAGATGGCCCACTAATGTGGGAAAGTTACGTGGATTCGGTTATAACAGAGAATAATTGGACCGGAGCTGTGGTTAATTGGATTTACTTAAGTTCTAGTTTCGGGGAGTATATAGTTGTAAAGGATAATGGGGACACGGTAGATGTAACGCCAGTACCGGATATGCGTGAAGTAGAGCGTGGTTGGACCCCGAAAAATAAAGAAACTATGAATGTTTCTAAAGATAGACTTAAACCCCGAACTGATCACCCTATTACTGATCGATTTGGATTATTAAGTAAAGATGTTGCTCACGAGGGAAGTAGTTTCATTAAACGTTATGATTTCCCATCACCGCCGGGGAAATCAACAAAGCCCCCATTACAGAATATAGATTGGGAGGAAGGTGAATGGTCCAAGAAGAAACCGCTCGAAAATCTGCCGCCATGGTCGCAAGACCCCGCTTTTGGGTCCGATAGTGCGTTAAGTGATGAACAAGAACACTTAGTAACCGACTTTTTAGATGATCATAGTACAGAAATAACAGACGGTGAAATATCCAAAGATAAGATTGAAGACGTTTTAGGGTCCGCACTAGAAGATAGATATACTGATTTTAGTAATACGGCTTGGACATCAGTTCAAAAATTAATTGATAAAGCATTTATAAATGCTCCAAGACATCCAAAATCAGATAATGATTATAGTGGAGCCTGGACTGCAGGCCGACGAGGACACTAAAAAGATAAATAATTTAAAATGAATAAACATAGAAAAGATTTTGAATCGATTAGTGAAGCATATCTTAATATGCCGGCCTTAAAAGCCCCGAAATTATTACAAGAATCTCAGGTGGCTGCCTCGGATGATGTTGTCACAGAAACTGTCGAAGAAGATGCCCCTGAAGACTGGGATCCTAAAGTACAAGGAAAACATCTAGGTCCGTCAGAACCGGGTGTAGATTATGATGAACGCAAACCAGAACCAACAGAAGCAATTCTGGGAGACAAATCTGAAATGGTTGAAAATTTAATAGATAGATTAGAACATCGTGATAAATTTATGATTGCCGATCTCCCAGAAATACATGGAAAAGGATTTCTTGAAATTGGTTTTGAAGATAATGCTTCTGGGGCTGGTTTAGATATTTATACTTTAAAAGTAATAGATTATAGACAAGAAGAATAAAAATATGAAAGATAAAGACGCACAACTAATGATGGAAGCCTACAGGGAAGCTCAATCTGATGGCTCTGCAGCGCGAGTAATAGGCGATGATGCTATTAAAGCAAAAGTAGATGAAGTAGTGAAGAAGTATCTGAGCCTAGACGACAATCACCCCATGAGTGGTGATCCGACGTATATAAGCAGTATATTAGTTGATATAGAGGGATTAATTGATGGCACTGGTGATGAAGATATTCGTCGACATTATGAAGGATGGAGCAATGCGGATCTAGTTGAATTTACGCGAGCACTTAGATATAAAATGGAGGAGTATTTAAATCCTGATGATCTGATGGCTCTAGGAGATCCAGATGAGGCAAGACGGTACCGCGGCACACAGCAGCCCGCGGCCGATCGGATGGCTAACTTCCGAAAGGAGTACCCGGGTACTCCCTAAGCTGATCATGAAAGATAAAGACGCATACTTAATTGGTGAAGCATGGGGCGGTGCATGGGCCTCCTCCGGTGGTGGGCAGGGGCTAAATATAAGTACTGATGATGATTTTATTTGGTTTTTAAAATGGTTAGCCGAAGGTAATTATTGGGATATAGATAGAAAAGAATACAGAGATGTAACTGTAAATGAAATTATTCATGTTGTTGAAAAACCTAATCGTTATGACAAGTTATATGGTATATTTCAAAAGAAACGTAAAGAACGTTGGGCGGCTGAAGAAAGCGTTGTTGGTGAAGATGTAAACACTGTCTATATAAAAGACGAAGATGAATGGGAAGATCTTGAATTATCATTTATCGATATATATAGTCCCACATCAGAGTCAATTCCAGGCCCGGATAAAGGTGGTAAAATGGTTTGGGATATGCTCGATAAAGCGGACCCGGAATTTAAAGTAGTAGGCCCTGAAACGGAATTACATTTTTATTCTTTAACAAAGCATGATATAGGATCAGGTGACCAAAAAGGCTCCGGATATGTAGCTATGGTAGAATTATATTACCCTGCGGAGTCTAAAGAAGGGCACCTCCTCCGGGATGATGTAGAATCTGTTAAAAAATGGTGGCATGAAGCACATAAAAATTATGTTGAAGTTAGCCGAACTAATTAAATAATTAGAAATATATGAAAAATATAACAAACGAAGATCCAATTTGGGAAACATTTAAAGAAGCTAAAGGATTTATACCACATGGTCTTGGCCGATTTGCTACTACGCCGAACCCCTTTGTGGCCCGCCAGCCAGAAGATCATAAAAAGGATCCACATACTGATAAAGGCCGCTTCCCACGAAAAGATGTATCTTCTGACGATTTAGCTTTTCTTCAATTACTTGGTGCGGTTGAAGCAAAAAGCCTGGCCATTAAGTCTTCTGATAAAAATGACCATGAAATAACTCTTATGACTGGTGGCGAGAGCGCAGTAATAGTAAAGGTTTTAGGATATGAACACCCTGAAAAGGTTGTCCCTCATCCTGGATAACGATCATTTTAAATAAATAGGATACAAATATGAAAAAAAATAAAAAACTTTGGGCGGGTATATTAGCTGTATTAATAGCTATTCTTACTTGGTTAAAAACATCTTTAGGTACTGACGAACCGGTTGTAGTCCCGGGCCAGGAAACAACAAATACTGTATCTACGACAAAGGAAAATGTTGTAACAGGGGCAATAAAAAAAAGAGCTAATGAAGCGGCTGAAGGAATAAAAGATGCTGCTAAAGAAATCGTCGCGGAAAAGGCTGGAGAAGCTGCTAAAGATGTTGTTAAAGATTTAATTAAAGGAAAAGAATAATGACATCTATCCGCGGTAATGTTCCGAATGATAATCAAAAAAAGGCCTGCCGGAATTGTCAATTGTTTGAAGATATTGCTGTTATTTCAATTGGGGGCTTTTGGTTATTTTTTTATATTTGGTTGTGGGTTAATAGGGCAACATTACCGCTTGTAGCTGATACCCTTCAATAATTCTTTCGTAAATACAGAAGTAATAAATTAAATTATTTTTTGTTTTGTTTTAATATTACATTCTCTACATAAAAACAATTGTTCATCTGTAACAATTTGATTATACTTATCACGTTTATATATTTGTGTAAATATAAGATCTTGAATATCAAAATTTTTTTTACAAACAGAGCATTCGCTGTATTCTAGCTGACTGGCCATAGAATCCTTTTCTTAATTATATGCTATAAAAACCAATCCAGCACCCATTAGAAAACCAACTAATGCTACTGCTTTCCAAAGCCAACTATAAAAATATCGATAAAATTCCCCTTCAAATTTGTTAAAATCTTCATTCATTAAAAGGATATTTTTAATACATCAACTTCAATGCCACCTAATTCTTCACGATCTTGAAGCCCGGTCCTATTTACATCTGGATCTGTCCCGTCTCTATTTGGAAACCATTCATATTTTATTGTATTACATCCAGTAAAAAAAACTATTAATATTATAGCTGTGATTAGTTTTAATTTCATTATAAGTATTTATAAGTTGTTAAACGTTGATAATATTATAATATCAGTAGAGGCTATAATCACGCCAGAATTGATTATGGATATGTATGACCGCTTGCATAGTATTTCAAATAATGAGGCAAATAATGAGGCAAATAATGAGGCAATAAAAGAAGAATTGCTAGCAAAAATAAAAGACTTTGAAGAACATTTAGGTGAACCAGTGGTTTGGGTTAATCCCCAATATCTTAAACTTCCACAATATATAGAAAAACCAATATACACAAAACATTAATGTGGACTTTGTGTAAAATATAATATAAAATAAATTTAACGATGGTATCAAAAGTTTTACTTTCTTGGGAAGAAATTGAAAATGATGTATCTTTGCTAGCAGACAAAGTATCAAAATTTAAACCAACTTGTATTATAGGTATTGCTAATGGTGGAATGATACCAGCCACTCTTTTAGCTAAAAAATTAAAGGTTGATAAGTTACTTTCTTGTAATTTTAAATCTTATGGGGAGGATAATATTCCGAGAAAAGATAGAGAACATTGTAGTACAGATTATGTAAAAAAAGTAACATTTCCCCCCTCATGTGATTTTAAAACTGGTAAAGTACTTATAGTAGATGATTTATCAGATACCGGATATACACTTCAACAAGTATCTGATTGCATAAATGCCGCTATGAAACTTTGGGACACTAGTCATCTTATTCCACAAGTTGCTACTTTATATTATAAACCAAAAACTACATTTATGCCTGACTATACAGTAAAAGAATTTGGAAATGATAAATGGATAGTATTTCCTTGGGAACGTTAATTATGAGTAAGTTCAGTAGTACAAAAATTATAGAATTAGGAAGTTGTGCGTTTCGGCAACCGAAAGCAACATCACATTGTAGATTTATACATGGTTACAGACTAACAGCTAAATTCTGGTTTGGCACTAATCAATTAGATAAAAATCATTGGGTTGTAGATTTTGGTGGCCTCGGTCATCTTAAAAAACTTTTTAAGCATCAATTTGATCACACAACCTGTATTGCAGCCGATGATCCTGCACTACCTATTTTTAAAGAACTACAAAAAGCTGATGCATGTGATTTAAGAGTAATGCCTAATGGGACCGGTATTGAGCGTGTCGCTGAATATTGTCATAATATTGCAAATGATTTTATAAAAGAGCAAACTGAAGATAGATGTTGGGTAGATAAAGTTGAAGTGTTTGAACATGAGAAAAATAGCGCTATTTACCATGCTTGATAGATTTAATATGCAATCCGAACTTAATGGTTTAATATCTCAATTGCATCACATTGCTATTAAATTAGCAACTAATAAATTTAATGATAAAACGGGAATATGCCAAGAGACGGATGCATTATTAGTATCATGTCAAGAAAAGATTAAAAAGTATACAAATAGTAATAATGCCTTCTAATTTACGTTTTAATAAACTAAATAATTATAATAATGAATACATTAGGATATGACATATTACCAACGGATATTTCAAGTGATGATTATCTTGTAATTACTTGGTAAGATACAATTAGTATAAGTGAGTGTTAAATATGCAGTGTTATCATATAGTACTCCAAATATTGGAGATGATATTCAAAGTTTAGCTGCTATTCATTTATTAAACAATAATAATATACATGAGTATCTATATGTAGATCGAGAAAAATTAAAAAGTTATAATGGGGAACCCGTTCATTTAGTGATGAATGGTTGGTTTATGCACGATTTAGATCAATTTCCTCCTTCAAAATATATAACACCATTATTTATAGGCTTTCACTGTGCTTCACAACATCATGAGCGATTGATTAAAGAAAATATCGAATATTTTAAAAGATTTGAACCTATAGGTTGCAGAGACAATCATACAAAAAATATTTTTCATAAATATAATATTAATGCGTACTTTAGTGGTTGTTTAACGTTAGCATTCAACGAAATATCTAAAAAAGATGGATTAATATATAATGTTGATATTAAGATAGAACGTGATCGTGTAAATCTTGATTGTAATAATGAACATTTATTTGAAATATTACATTTAAATAAAAATATAATATCAATAGAACATCATATTAATGATCAATCTTTAAAGTTGAATATTCAAAATAGATTTGATAGGGCTAATGAATTATTAAATTTATATAGAAATGCAGAGTTGGTAATTACTTCACGGTTACATTGTGCATTACCATGTCGATCATTTGGAACAAACGTTATATTCATGCATAATAATTATAATTCTGATCCAAGATTTAAAGGATTAGAAAAATATATTAATGGTATTGATGGTATATCTAAAAATATTTTAGATAAATCAACAATTCAAAAAGATTTAATTATTGATATAAAAAAAGAATTAAATTCCAAATTTACTTCATTATTATTTTCGTGAGTATTATATTTGGAGATGTTTCCATGGCATCTCTTTCGGTGTATCTTTTGGGTTTCTGTATTGAATTTTTAGATCAGGTTTTCTTTTTTTAGCCCATTCCGCCTCTGGATTCATAAAAGTTGTAATAGCTCGAAATGGTGAAATATATTTGTGAAGGTCTGCATCGAATACAAGCCATCTTATAAAGTTTCTGCCGTTTACTCGTTTAACTGTCATTGATGGATCAGTGTGAGAAGGAACGTCTGGGTATCCACCATGCATTCTGAAATAGCGGCTAAATAAATCTATATGAGCAAGTAATGCAATAAATTTTGATTGGGTATCATGGAAAGCGGCTTCGTCTGAATGTAACCATGGCGTCGCGATGTCTTCAACAGTTACTTTTCTAACCATTTCATAAAAACGAGCTTCCCATTCTGGCCAGTTTCCTTCTTTTACAGTTATAGCATATCTCAATGTATGTAAACTAAAAGGAACTTCTAAAAAGATTTTATCTGACATTCTAATTAATCTTTGATCAAAATCTTTAGGATTAATTTTCCATTTACTGCGATCATCAGTATAAATTAACCCTGAATGTCTCATAAAAGTATCACCCCAATCAGCAGCGAGGTCGACGAGAAACTCATCGGTCGTCCGGTTGTCACCGCCAGCTACTTTTTCAAATTCTGCTTTTGTAAAGCCGGATTCCTTACCCTTTTTAAAAGTCTCAATGCCCGGTTTTAATTTTTCTAAAAAGGCTGCCATTGGAGCGACCTCAAGATCTTTTTCAATAGCAGCAAATATTCCTGAAGAGGATTTATGCACGGACCCAGATATTGCATCTATTTCCCACCATAAGGTATTTATATCCATACCAGTATCTTCTGAATCAAATGCTTCCCATTGATCTGGGTCTATTTGTGGTTGAGCAGCAAGAGCAAATTTCTCATCTCTAAAACCACCAGCACTATAACCAGCAGCAGGCTGTTTATTTATAATATAATAAAAATGTATACCTTTTTGAGTATATGAACTCCAATGCTCCGAGGTATCTTTCATCGCAGTACACCATTTACTCCCAGAACCATATTTACAGGATGCCGCATGAGACATTGGCCGAATTACTAACCAATTGTCATCTTCATATATTTTCTTAGAATCTTTTTTTACCTGAACGTCTATTTGTCTTTTTGATACTTCTCTTTCAGCATTAAATATAACCCTATTTAAATCATCAATATCTTTATATGCAAATATATCTTTATTTTTTAATTTGGGTGTTACTTTATTAAATTTGTTAATTACTTGTGTTATATTTGATTTTACTTGAGGCATGGCCTCTACATCAGTACCAGCCTCTGGAGTATCTAATTGGTAGTATTTTTTAAATAGAAGGTCTATATTTCTTTTGGAAATTGCAACTTCACATAAAAAAAATTCTCTAAAAGATGATATCACATAAATATTTAGTATTTTGCCTATATATGTGTGTGTGTTCTATAATGGGTGTTGATTAGAATACTGTTCAAAATCCCAGAGTTGACCACTTGCAAAATGCCTAAAGATAATTTTATCTTTAGGGACTCTATTAATATCATATATATTAGGTTCTCCATTAGGTTCTGTATCTTGGAATTTACTGGTTACATTCCATGCTGTAGGAAGCACATTTACATTTTCTTTTAATTCATCTAACGAAAATACTGTATGTTCGGTTGGATAAGAATGAAATCCCAAATTATCTAAATCATGAAAGGATATCCAACTGTGTGGTTTAATTCCAGCGCACGTGTAATACATCCATTGATCATTAATATGGAGTTTAGTTTTTTTATTACCGTTTTCAGTAAAAAAATCATATTCACTAACCTTTAGCCAGCGCTCTCTATTAATAATATTATCTATAAGTTTTCGTGAAAATTCATTTATTTTTAATACAAAGAACCCAAAACAGTGTGTGTTACCGGAATCGATTGCATATGAAAATGTTTTATCTGGTTCGAAATATTCATTCATTTCTTTAATGAAAATATCAGCATCAAAATTATAGATTATATCACCATCATTAATATTATTATCATCTAATAATTTTTTAAATAATACCCATCTATTGAAATGTAAATTTTCTCTAAAAAGATTTCCAGGGCCGTATCGTGAAGCATCACCAAATTCTGGATGTAGAATTTTAGGTTTAAAATTTGCATGATTAAATTCAATAAATTTAAGGCCGTGTAATTTTGCATATCTTTCAAAGCGCGGTTTGACATGAGTTTCATATAAATTTTTTTTATCATCGTCATATAATGCAAATGTCGTAAGAAATTTTTTCATGTGGAAATTATTTATAAGAAGACAAAAAAAATGCCCCCACACATGAGGGCATTTGGCTAATTGGTTGCGGGGGCCAGATTTGAACTGACGACCTTCAGGTTATGGGCCTGACGAGCTACCGGGCTGCTCCACCCCGCGTTTAAGTAATTACTTAATGGTAATGACTTTCGCTTCCGGTTCGACTGGTTTCGTTTTAGGCACCTTTACAGAAAGTAATCCGTCTTCAAAAGACGCATTGACTTTATTTATATCAAGATTATCACCTAAACGAAATGATCGTCTAAATGAAGAGCGTTTAAGTTCTTTACGGATATATGTCACTTCATCATCTCGATTTTCATTTGATTGGTGTTTACTGCCTGATATTGTCAATACGCCATCTTTCAGATCTACTGAAATATCTTTTTTAGATAGTCCGGGTATTTCTGCTTCGATGATAATAGATGTATCAGTATCTACAACATCAACTTTTGGGTAGCTTTCTTTTTGGAAGAAGTCAACTCCAAATTCTTTACCGAATCCAGGATTGATAGTGGTTAACATTCTATCGAAGATAGAATCCAATGTTTGCACAAATTCATGCCTGTGCTGGGGCGCTAATGTATTATTCATATTATTTTCTTTATGTTTCATCCACTATTGTGTGATGACGCAATGCAATATTTGTTAAACAACATACTGCATTAACTATAATTATTTATAACATAGATTGCGCTAAATGGCAAGTAATTATTGTATTTTTTTTATTGTAAAATAAATTATTTTGTCTTTACTTAAAGATCTATTATAATAAATAATTATATATGACCCTGTCTGCGACGAGAGTAACCAGAGGGTTCACGTTAATTGAACTACTGGTAGTCATAGCGATAATAGCAATTCTAGCTGCATTGTTACTGCCTGCTCTTGGTTCGGCAAAACAAACTGGTTGGCAGGCTGCTTGCCTTAACAACCAACGACAGCTTAACTTAGCCATTACGGAATTTGCTGGTGATCACCACGATAGGTTCCCGTATGCTTCAGCATGGAGGAATGAACCGACGGGAATGTGGGCATGGGTAGCTGATAGTATGAGTGGGAACGGGCTTTGGGGCCAGACGTCCAGACCATTGTTCTGGTCGCCGTTGAAAGATTACACAGGAATGCACATATTTAAGTGCCCGGGTGACAAGTCCACTTCGGCGGGGTGGTTCATGCCGAACACGATAAAGCAAAGACCTAGAAGTTACTCTATGAACCTTTTTGTTGGAGGTTGGTCTGGGTGGCCATGGCTCCAAGATAACCAATATAAAATTCATCATACATATGCTGACGTAGCCAATACTAGTCAGTTGTTTACTTTTATTGAAATGCCTCCTCAATCTATTAACGCTGGAAACTTTAGAGTAGCGCCAACACTTAAAAATGGTGAGAGTTTTTTCTCTCAAGACTGGCCCGGAGTTTATCATAATAACGGTTCTGTTGTTTCTTTTGTAGATGCGCATGTAGAATTTAGAAGATGGCTTGAAGAGGATACAATAAATATATCATCCGATGC
>VMHT01004095.1_pt1 | contig 10310 bp, 10 predicted proteins | sample 4693611 | NCBI WGS metagenome assembly VMHT01 (sample SAMN12280063, study PRJNA550983) | marine metagenome | isolation source: seawater sampled from same location over 5 years 0.02-0.2 micron viral filtrate | place: USA: collected off the coast of southern California halfway between the port... ...
ACACTACAACGTAACAATAACAAGATAATAACAAATTAAATTAAATTAAATGGCGATAAAATTTCTGCAAGACATAGATGTTAGTGGTGAGGTACAAAGTACCTCGCTCGACATTAATGGTAACGCTGATATATCAGGCAACTTAACAGGAGTAGACACATTAACAGCTACAACGCTTAACGTTACAAATTATGGTTTAGCTTCTGCAGATATACCAAATAATGCCGCTGATACAACTGGTTCGGCATACGCATTAAGTGGTTCTGCCGGTAGTTTACTCACAGCCCCATCAACAAATGAACTACTTTACACTGGGAATATTGCCGCTAGTACGACAGGTATTTTTACTGTAGCAGACAACTCTAATTCTATAATAACACTAAATAGACACACTGGTAATTACGACAGTCAATTAGGTTTTAGTAGTAACGGTGAATTATATTATAGATCATTTCATAATTCAGCAATAAATGATTCAACAGCATGGAGACAGTTAGTTTTTTCAACTAGTAGTGCTAACATGTCATTTAGTGGTATAGTAGACATAACAAACTCTACAGAAGCTACAGATGCTACTGGTGATACAGGTGCTTTAAGAGTTGAAGGAGGCATAAGCTCTGCCGGACATATATACGCTGAAGGTTTAATGAGTCAAATGGGTAGAGCTGAAACAGATTCTGAAACAGCCAAATTATATCCACTAGGACATTACACTACAGGTAAGGAAGTTTTTAGTATAGACCCAACTTGGACACAACAACAATTAGAAGATTATTTTGACCTTTCTTCTAGTCAGGTAGCTTGGGCTACAGAATCTGATGCACCTGCTGGCTGGTCAATACGATTTGACGGTAGTGTGGGTGTTGGTATTGATTACAACAGTGGTTTACCGTTGATACCGATTGATGACACGTCTGTTTATTTTACAGAGTGTTGGATTAAAAATGTAGGTTCAAATCAAAAACACTACATGGGTAGCATAGAGAGAGAAGAGAATTTTGCGTCACCATCTACCGGTCAAGGTAATCCAGGTTCTTACGGTTATCATGTAATGTCAAACTTTAACCCTGGTAACAGTTGGACAAGAGTTACCGGTTATGTAACAGGTAGATCTGACACTACTACTGGTAACTTTGAGACAGATGCAAACTACTTTTCACCACAGGCTTTATTTAATTACACGGCTGGTACTGGGACTAGAGCATGTATTATCTCTGGTTGGAGAATAATAAAAATAGACAAGCAAGAATATTTTGCAGATGGTACAGCTGCTTTACCAGCAATAACAAACTATAATGATCCAAACACTGGTATATATTTTGAAGCTGCAGACACTATAAACATTTCTACTACTGGTACAAAAAGACTAACAGTTAATTCTGATGGACATATTTTAATTCCAGATAATAAACAAATTAAATTAGGAGCTGGAAATGACTTAACATTATATTCAAATGGAACAGATGGTTATGTTTTAGCACCTGTAGATGATTTAGTTTTACAAGCTGCTGATGATGTGTTTATATATACACAAGGCGGTGAAGATGCTATTATAGCAAGAGGAAATGATTCTGTTGAGTTGTATTTTAACAACGCTAAAAAACTTCATACAAAATCTGACGGTGTAGATATTACTGGTGAATTGCAAGCTGATACTCTAGACATAGACGGTAATGCAGATATATCAGGGTCGTTAACATTTAGCCCTTCTAGTGCTGCGTTTATAAATCATAGCACGACATCACAGTCTATAAAATTTAGACTATCTAACAGTTCTGCTTTAGATGTAACTCCACTTGAAATAACGCCTACTTATGTTGTTTTAGATGCTGATCTATATGTATCTAGTTATATACGTCATACTGGTGATTCAGACACTCTTATTGGATTTAGTGGTAATGATACATTTATTATTAACACTGCTGGTACCACGGCTCTTACGGTTGACAGCTCACAAAACGCAACTTTTGCAGGCTCACTTACTGTGGGTGGTGATTTAAATATAACGGGTGATATAAACTCTGTTAGTGTTACAGACTTAGATGTAACTGATAAGACTATAACAATAGCAAAAGGTGCAGCAGATAGCTCAGCAGCAGATGGCGCAGGTATAGTTGTAGATGGGGCAAGTGCTTCTTTATTATACGATCACACTGGAACTCAATGGGAGTTTAATAAACCAGTAGAAGTTAAAGTTGGGTCTTCTGCTATTCAAATGACTGAGTATGGTGATGGAGCTGCTATTTGGCTTGATGGTGTTAATGGTGATATGGTAGGTGGTGATTATTTTGGTATACATGCTTATAGTAATACTTCTTTAGATTTTAGTTATGGAGCCGCTACTAAAATGAGTATGACTAACGCTGGTGTTTTAACTACAGCAGGTTTAAATGTTACAAGCAATGGATCAGCTGCTAACGGAGCAGAAATAATTTTAAGACACGCTAATAATAATAGTACTGATACTATAGGTACTATTATATTTGGTAACAATGCTGATACCACTTTATCTACGATAGTGTCAGAAACCAATGGCGCTAACAACACAAGTAATTTAAAATTTACAACAAGTAACGCTGGAACTATAGGCACTGCACTTACTTTAAATGCTGATAACTCCGCAACTTTTGCAGGAACTATTGCATCTGATCAAGTAATAGCAACAGTAAGTGGTGGAACAAACTTTGAAGCAAGAAAAGGCAATGGTAGTGGAGCTGTTGGTTTTGGTGGTACAACTCATCAAACTGGTTTAATAGAAGGTGTAGATGGTGGTGGTATAAAATTATATACCGCAGGTAATGATGTAAACTGGGGAGGTGCTTGGGCATTAAACACAACTTGGAGTGGAACAGGAATGACCGTCGCAGGTACTTTAACAGTTAGTGGCGCAGACGCAATTACAATACCAGATTATATTCTTCACGCTAGTGATGATAGTAAGTTTGGTTTTCCTAGTAATGACAATTTTAAAGTAAGATTAGCTGGTGGTGATGTGTTTACTATGAGCACTACTGTAATGTCTTTTACAGGGGAAGTTGAAGGTGGTAGCTTAGACATAAACGGTGATGCTGATATATCTGGTAGTATAACAAATGCTACGTGGGCTGGTGATACTATTGCGGCTAATAAAATAGCAACATTAAATCAAAACACTACTGGTAGTTCAGGTTCATGTACAGGTAACGCAGCTACAGCAACTGTGGCTGATCAAGCTACAAATCTAAACGCTATTGACGACAGAGATATGGCACCTGAAGATAGATCATACTCTGATGATTTTAGAATATTCTTCACAAGTAAAGAAGGTTTAGAAGATGGTACTAGCGTTGGTAGTAACTGGCAAGACGCTTTATTTATTAGCTCTTACTCTGATTCTTCTGGTGGTAATCCTAATGTATTGGCTTTTGATAAAAGTGAAAAGAAAATATATCACTATCAAGCAAGCGCTACTGCTTCTAATTGGGGTACTCCAAAGCAAATAGCTTATACAGACAGCGATATATCAGGTGATACAACTGGTAACGCAGCTACAGCAACTACAGCAACAAATGTTACAGCAAGTGCAGTTAGTAATGCTGCCGATTATTTTGGCTGCTTTGTTTCTTCAACAGGAACTCAAGGAATTAAAGTTGCTAATGGTTTAAAATACAATCCTAGTACAAATGTTTTAACAGCTGGTAAAATAACTTCAGATACAGTTTCTATTGTTGAAAATGCAAAAAGTGGATCTGCTTGTATGACTATTACTGGTGCAGGCGCTGGTAATGAAGCTAACATTGCTTTAAAAATACAAGGTACAGCGCATGGAGATCCAGTTAAGTTAAAAATGAAAGGTGAAGATGCTGAAGGAGGAGAGGTTGGTAAAGGTTTATTATCTTTTGATCCAGCTTCTGACACTTTTAGCATAGGTCAAAGTTCTAGTCACAACTCTATGGCTATAAAAATAGACAATAGTGATGTAGCAACATTTAAAAATATGGCTCAATTCACAGCTGGAATAGATATAACTGGAACGACAGATGCTACAGATGCTACAGGTGATACTGGTATATTAAGATGTGAAGGTGGTGCGAGTATAGCAAAAAAATTATATGTTGGCTCTACAATAACAGGTTCTGCTGATGTAATAGCTTATTCAGATGAACGTTTAAAGAAAAATGTTAAAACATTAGACGGTAAGAAAGTGTTAGAGATGCGAGGAGTTAGTTTCGAGCGTACTGACAGTGGTAAACAAAGTTCAGGTGTAATAGCACAAGAATTAGAAAAGGTTGCGCCAGAACTCGTTATAGACGATGGTAGCTACAAAGGTGTTGCTTATGGTAACGTTGTAGGTTATTTAATAGAAGCTATAAAAGATCAACAAAAACAAATTGATGAACTAAAAGCGATTGTAGATGGTAATTCCAAGTAGTGGTGCGATAAGTCTTGCTGGTATAAAAAATGAAGTAGATGAAGATGACTACACTGCTGGAGAGTCGTACACAAATATATCATTAACAGGTATAGTAGATGAAACAGATTTAAACGCAAACAGCGCTTCAGCACCTAACCAATCAACACCACATGCTATGTCAGAGTGGTATGGATATGATCACGATGCTGCACCTTCATTTGTTAATGCTAAAGCTGTTTCCAAAGCTTTACAAACTGGTGTTAATCACAATATTAATCTTGTTGATACCGATGACACGTTTAACTTTACAGGTTCTAGTGCATTTACATTATCTTTTTGGGTTAAAGCAGGTTGGAGTAGTAGTTTAAATACTAACATACACTTTTTAATTGGTCAAAAACAAAACGCATCGTATCAGTTGTCAGATATGATTAAAGTTATATATACCGAGAGTACCAATAGAATACGTTTGCAATACGGTAACAAAACAACATCATCTGACGCCTGGACTAAACAAGGTTAGTGGTTATTTCATGCTAACTCAGGTGCTTATGCAGCTGGATATGCTGCAGCTGGTTTAGGTAGTACATATTGGAGTTCTAGCAATAGGGGTTATGTAAACAGTGATAACTACACATTAATCACAATTACTAAATCAACAACAAATGCTACTAGTGGAATGAAGCTATATTGGAATGCTAATAACGCCGGTGCTCCACCAATTAGTTACACCTCTGGTAGTGGTAGCCCAGCAATGAGTACTACTAATAATAGGAGTTGGAGTGTTGGTTCTAATGGTATATCAAACGGTGAGTCAAAAACTGGTAATAACTCTGAAACAGTTTATAACGATTTAACTATATGGAATAAAGAGCTAAGTGCTAGTGAAGTAACTGAATTATACAACAGCGGAACTGTAATGGATGCAACAACGCATAGTGCTCAAGCAAACTTAGTTGGATATTGGAAATGGGAAGGTAATGGTAATGCTACAAGATCAAACGACAACTTTACAATATCAGGTAACTCAGCAATAGTAAACAAATAAAATGAATTATTATATAGTAACAAAAGAAACATTTGAATTAGTAGACAAATCACAAGTGCATTTCATGAGAAAAAACTTGGATAAAACTAAAAGATTAATAGCAACAACAGAAAATGTTGAAGAAAGAATTAGGAAGTTTAATAATATAAATACTTGTTCTAGTTATACATTTACAAATCATAGTGATTGGGTTGGTGATGGAACTGGTATTGATTTAGAAGAACTTGAAGAAGGAGGATATATATCTGAAATAGACGATTAACACAAAACGCTTTAAAACACTGATAAAGTGTGTAATAATAATAAATAAGAAAACATAAAATAACATGGCAACAGGAAATTCACAAGAAATAGCATACGGCTTTGGTCAACTAGGTAGCGTTTTAGTAAAAACAGGTACTGCAGTAGTTCCACCAAAAGGTATGGTTATAGTAGCAGTACAATTTATAGAAGCAAACACTATTAGCACAATAATATCTGAAAGCGATAGAGCTGGTTTACCAAACTACATAGACTCTACAACTGCTGGAAATATGAATCTTTCAGGTTTTCACAAATCTGATATAACAAACGGAACTTACGCTGCAGGAGCTAATATTACAATAACTGCAAATAAAAAAATACAAGTTGGTGATCCAGTATTACTAACGGGTAATGCCGCTGCTGTAAACACGGGAACTGGTATAGTTATTGATACAGAAACACCAGCGCCTAATTACGAAAAATATAACGACTATGTAAGAGTTGTAAGTATAAATGCTACGGGTACTGTAGTTACTCTTTCACATCAAATTACTCCATCTAGTCAAGCTTTAATATTCTTAGATGGTGCAAACGGTGCTGGTGGTAACGCAGCTACAAGTGTTACTTACCCAATGGGTATGATTATATATGGTAGATGGACAACAGTTACTCCAGCTGCTAGTCCAGTAATCTGTTACTTCGGCTACTAATGAGTATTCAAGGTATGTCTCAAGGTTTGTCGTTTAGTAATATGTCTTATTACATAAGCGAGCGTATACCTGGTATTATACCTTGTACTACGCCACCTTTGTATGCACAAAGTAATGCTGGTTCTTATAACACTACATTTGATATGGGTACTGCTAGTGGTTGTGCTATTATAGTTGCGGAAGTAGGTATTACAAGAACAACTCAAACAACATCTGCACCCGCGGACCAACCTATAGGTGATAAAACTAGATGGGAATACAAGAGAACTTATGGTTCGGAGTATTCAGCTTGTCAAATGGGTAATCCTCTAACATCTGCTGTTAACAACCAATATAGACCACCTACTAATCTTTACGAGATGGTAGGTATGGGTTATATGAGAGGTTTTATTGGCGCACCATATAAAGATAGTGGTGGAAACTTAATAAACACTAACACACCTGTATCAGTAGATGTTGGTACTAAGCTAACCGGAACTTCAGTGCCAACTACTGCTGATGTTACGAATGGGTCAGGTATGGCTAATGGTGCTAGATATTTAGCTTTCGATAACGGTAATAATTTATCCTTTGGTAATCCACCAACAGGAAAAACAGCGCCTTTATTGGCACATGGTATGTTTAGCGGTAATAATATTTATACTGGTGGTGCTGTCTATAATTACAACAATGTATCTGGTAATTATGTTTTATCAGGAACTGAATCAGATTTTGCTGGACCTTACACTGGTCATCTTGAAACAGAAATAAACGACCCTAATGTTAACAAAGCGTATCCTGGGTCTTCAGCTGTAACTTTAAATAAAGATCTATTTAGCACAAGACAAGCTATGATGGTTGTTCCTATTGCTAACGGTGGTATGGTTAATGTTAGATCGGAACAGTTCGTAGAAGGAACATGGGCATCTATTAAAATATTTTGCCCAATTACTTTACCAAAATGGGGATTAGCAAACAACATGATGGGTGTTCAGGAAGTATATCAAAATGCTGATTTAGACAATGCGTTATTAATGAATGGTGGTACAAGTATTGTAAATGGCGCAACAACAAGTTCTACAAGTGTTACTTTAACAGTAGCGCAGATAAACTCAGGTGGAGATGCACCTACAGTGGGTCAGCTTGTAACTGGAACTGGAATTCCACAGGGAACTGTAGTTTCAGCTGTTAGTGGTACAACTTTAACTTTATCTCAAAACGCTAGTATAGCTAATGGAGTTACGATAACTTATAGTATACACCCTTTAAGAAAAATATACCAAAACTATGCAAACCAAAGTAATGTTTCATTAAACCCTGATCCAAATGACCCAACAGTAACTCAAGCTGACAGGTATAATTTCTTTGGCTCACTTGGTGGGGTTGTTAAATTCAATCCTTATCCTACTGCTGCAGCTGCATTAAGTCATAATTTTGGCGCACCAGGTAACACGACTAATTTTCCTAAAGCTAAAAACAAAACAGCTTATCACGTACCTAGTCAAAACTCTATATATAGATCACAAGGTTACTCACAATGGAAATCTCCAACTGGAGGATCTCCAGTTAGTAACCACGGAACACATGTTTTAGGAAATCATGCAAACACACCTTTAAAAGGAAACACAATGACTGCAAATGGAGCAACATCTAACGCAGAGTATTTTCACGGCGTTCCAAATGTACATGATTGGGTTTTTTCAAGATCTAACGGTTCTAGAAGGTCAAGACTTCCAGCGAGAGGTATATTAGATAGAACTCGTTTTGCAGACAACGACTCTTCTACATTGGGTGGTTGGTATGCTATGAGAATAACAGGATATTTTGATGGGGCAAACCCAACTGTATCATCAACCGCACAATTCGCTGTTCAAGTCGGCTCACTAGATCATACTAGGGGCGATGCCGATATTGATGTAGATAGCGTATTAAACCAAGTCCCTAGAAATGGTGTTATAAGAAAAATAGTAGCAGCATAATAAATAAATAAATAAATTAACTTAAATTAAATAAAATGGCAAAAAAAGAAAAGATGGTAGACTTAAAGTCTAAAGCAACTCACTTAACAACTGACGAATTAACTCCTGTACAAAAAATTGTAGGAGAAATAAACAGAATTAAAATGGAGTTAGGTAATCTCGAAATGAGAAAACATGAGTTATTACATATAAATAATAACTTACAAGATGAAATAGGTAAACTTCAAAAAACCTTAAACAAAAAATACGGAGATGTAGATATTGATATTAATACGGGAGAAATAAAAGAAAAAGAAGATGTCAAAGCTGATTCGTAAAATATCAATAGGTAAAGATTATAAAAATGACGCCATGCACTATTCTGTTGGACAGGAAGTGTATGGTGGTCATACCATCTGTGATATTATAGAAGAAGAAACAAAGTTTAGTGTTTACATTAGAAAAGGTAAAAAAGTAATACCTTGGAAAGACTTTAATAAAAACATGGCTGTATCAGTAGAATATAATTTAGAATACTAATGAACAGTATTTACGACTTTGTTGTAAAACCAAAAGGAAGTAGATATAATAACAGCAAGAAAGTAGAAGGTGGTAATTTAATAATTAACACTGACAACGAAAAGTTTCAATTTACAAATAGAGAAGCTATTGTAATATCTACACCATTAGTTAACAACACAGGTATAACAGAAGGAGATACTATTATAGTTCACCACAATATATTTAGAAGGTGGCAGAACATGAAGTATGAAGAAAAAAACAGTAAAAGTTTTTTTGATGAAGATAAGTATTTTATTAATAAAGATTTAATATATGCTTATAATAAAGGAAATGGTTGGAAAGCATTAGAAGGTTATTGTTTTATACAACCAATAAAGTCAATCGATAAATTCGACACTAATACAGAAAGACCTTTAATTGGTATTGTTAAATATTCAAATGATATTGAGGTTGGTAGTTTAGTGGGTTTTTTACCAAAGCTAGAATATGAATTTGTTATCGATGGTAAAAGACTATACAGAATTCACTATAAATTTATTACAATTAAATATGAATATCAAGGAGACGAAGAAGAATATAATCCAAGCTGGGCATAGAGCGGTTGAAGAACTAATTAAGGTTGCTAAAGAAGCAATTGTAGATAGTGACGATGATATATCAGCTGATAGATTAAAAAATGCTGCAGCTACTAAAAAACTAGCTATATTTGACGCATTTGAAATACTTAACAGAATACAAGAAGAAGAAAACTTGCTTGAGGGCAAAACACCTGAAAAGGCAGAGGAAAAAATCTTTAGAGGATTCGCAGAAGGTAGATCTAAGTAATGTACGAGCAAAATTTATATAGCATTGTAGAGCCCATTAAAAAAACTACTATTAGTAGACTTAATAAAGGTAAGAAGTGGGAGTATGGCTACAACAAAGAGCATGATATAGTTATTATAAGTAGAACTGGTGAGATAGGTGATATATATGAAATACAAAATTTTAAAATAGCTTTACCAAAAACACCTAAAAAAGTTTATTCTAATAATAACAAAAAATGGGAACAGTTTGAGTACCCAAAGGAATTATCAAGACTTAAAAATATATTTGACTGGCGTAGTTATCCTGAGGAGAACAAAGCTCAGTGGTTTGATTATATAGACGAAGAGTTCAATAGAAGGGACAACGGTTTTTGGTTTGATAATAACGGTATACCAACTTATATAACAGGTACACATTATATGTACTTGCAATGGAGCAAAATTGACGTAGGTGCGCCAGACTTTAGAGAAGCTAATAGATTATTCTATATATTCTGGGAAGGTTGTAAGGCAGATAAAAGATGTTATGGCATGTGTTATCTTAAAAACAGACGATCTGGTTTTTCTTTTATGTCATCAGCTGAAACAGTTAACCAAGCTACAATATCAAGTGATGCGAGGTTTGGTATATTATCTAAAACAGGAGCTGAT
>VMHT01131602.1_pt1 | contig 10310 bp, 12 predicted proteins | sample 4693611 | NCBI WGS metagenome assembly VMHT01 (sample SAMN12280063, study PRJNA550983) | marine metagenome | isolation source: seawater sampled from same location over 5 years 0.02-0.2 micron viral filtrate | place: USA: collected off the coast of southern California halfway between the port... ...
TCTTCACCTTTAGGACCTTGAATACCTGCTTGACCATCTTCACCTTTAGGACCTTGAATACCTGCTTGACCATCTTCACCTTTAGGACCTTGAATACCAGCTTCACCCGTTTCACCTTTAGGACCTTGAGTACCAGTTTGACCATCTTCACCTTTAGGACCTTGAATACCAGTTTGACCATCTTCACCTTTTTCACCTTTAGTTCCAGCAACAGAATTACCGTCAATACCTTTTTCACCTTTTTCACCTTGAATACCTGCTTGGCCATCTTCACCTTTAGGACCTTGAATACCAGTTTGACCATCTTCACCTTTAAGACCTTGAATACCTTGTTGACCTTCTGGACCTATGTCACCTTTGATACCTTGAATACCTTGTTGACCTTCTGGACCTATGTCACCTTTAGAACCATCTTCACCTTTAAGACCTTGAATACCAGTTTGACCATCTTCACCTTTAGGACCTTGAATACCTGCTTGACCATCTTCACCTTTAGGACCTTGAATACCTGCTTGACCATCTTCACCTTTAGGACCTTGAATACCTGCTTGGCCATCTTCACCTTTAGGACCTTGAATACCATCTTCACCTTTAGAACCTTGAATACCAGCTTGACCTTCATCTCCTTTTTGACCTTTATCACCATCTCCGTCTAATCCTTTATCTCCCTTTGGACCTGCTAAACCTTGTGAACCAACTTCTCCTTTATCACCAGGTTCTCCTTTAAGACCTTGAGGACCTGTAACTCCTTGAGCACCTCTTTCTCCTTTAGGACCAGGAATTACACTTCCTCCACTTCCTCCAGAACCAGGTTCACCTTTAGGACCTCTTTCTCCAATTACATCATTTGGTAATTGTGGTTGAGGACCTGTTGCTCCACTAACATCTCCTATTTTTATTTTGGGTGTTGTAATTGTTTTAGGAGCAGGATAATAATCTGTCCAAACAAAACTTGCAGTAGCATAAACATCATTAGGTACAAATTGTTGACTGTCAGTTCCTGGAATTGTAAATTCTATAAATCCTTTTTCAACAGAAGTACCAGTACCTCCAATAGTAAGTGGTAATGATTTTCCTGGAATATGAGGATATGTATAACTTAAAACTCTTCTACCAACATCGTCAAAAATAGTTACAGTGATTGCGTCTACATTTTCTAAAGTTAACTGTCTATCTAAATAATCTTTAAAAACAACTAATCTAAAATCGCAATCTTCACCTGCATTAAACTGAGTGATGCCATCTACGTATAAAATTAAATCTTCTTGTGATACGTAAGCCATTTATTTTTTCTATTTTTTTGCCTTATAAACTATATATCCGTTTAAAATAGATAGTCTTTTTGTAGCTTGTAATATATTCTACATTGGAACACATGATCTATTGCATGTTTAGAATCAAATGGCTTAGCAAGAGAAGCAACTATAAAAATTTCATTAGAGTTTTTTCTTTTGAGTTCTTCTATAAAATCAATAGTATCTTCTCTATTATATTCCATTTCTTTAATTAACTTTAAATCAAAATCTTTCCACTCTCTTACTCCCTCAGGGTTTGAAAATTTATATTGCCTATTCCAATTATCTTCAGGACATAATAAAAATACATGTCCACTTGATATTAAGGCTGGTTTTTCAGGAACATATGTCATTGAAATTGCATCTTCAATAGCTCTCCATTTAATTCTAAAAAGACTATGTAATGCTTCAAATTCTAATATACCACGTTCAGCAACATCTGATAAGATTAAAATCTCTTTACTATTATCCTTTTGTTCTTTTTTATAAATTAAATCCATCATAATAGGATCAATGCCTACTATTTCAGTATCATTTATAGTTCTAATTTCTTGATCAGTTTGAAACCTATAAAAACAAACGAGGTGATCTTCAATAAAATCCATAGCCTCATGAATCTTACCATCCTCTAAACACTTCTCCGCATATTCGACGTTTGCCAAAAGTTTATAATTTTTGTATTCTAAATCCATAGGATCTTCAAAGAACCAAGCAGTAGACCTCTTATTCATAGATTATTTATCAGACATTAGCTGTCTAAATAACCTATATTAAAATTTCTTTATTTAAAGTTAGGCCATATTGTAGAATAAACCAGGAAACTTCTTCCTCTGCCTTTTTAGTTGAAAACTTTTTATCTATTAAATAATAAACTGCCCAATCGATAAATCTATTTTGTTGTTGAATAGTAGTATTATATTTCATAAACCAGTTAGCTTTATCCCTAACATCAGTATATGTTACACCATGTGGTTCTAATTGTTTGTTTACTAAATCGACAAACATTAAGTTGTCTATTTTACTTTTTCTCGATAAGAATTTCATTTTCAAATAAGTTTAAAAAGTTGTCAAATGTTAATTGCACTTGAAGAGCTTCTTTAAATACCCTTGTGCTATATTCAATTTGATAATTGTTTTGTACGATTTCATTGTTTAAGTATTTTTCTAAAACATATAAATCTTTAAGTTTTACCCAAATAAGAATTTTCATATTACCATGGTTTAATTTTACCCTTTGGTGTAACTACTTCATCTATAATTCCATACTCCAACGCGTCATTAGCTCCTAACCAAAGATCTCTACTTGCATCATTTTTTACTTGTTCTGCAGTCTTTCCACAGTATTCACCAAGTAATTCAAATAGAACTTCGTTAATCTTTTGCCATTCAGCCCAATCAATTTCAGCGTCTTGTATATTTCCTCTGAAACCTCCTGATGATTGATGTAACATAGTCCTACTAAATCTTAGGCTCATTCTCTTGCCTTTCGTACCAGCACCTAAAAGTACTGAACCCATTGATGCTGCCATACCTGTATTGATTGTTCTAATATCACAATCTATATAGTCCATTACATCAACCATAGAAAGACCAGATTTTACACTACCACCTGGGCTATCAATATGCATTTTAATTTCTTCGTTAGAGTTGCTGTTTAAAAACATTAACTGAGCTTGAATTACAGTTGACATGTTATCGTCTACAGGGCCAGCAACCCATAATAATCTATCCATCATTAACCTTGAAAAAATATCCATTTGAGTAACTCTCATTTCTCTTTCTTCAAGAATATAAGGTGTCATAGAACCTTGTATTTGGTTTTCATAATAATTTAATTTAGAAGATGATATACCTTCTGACTTTGCGAATCTTTTAAATTCTTCTTCTTTTGGAAAATAATGCATAGTAATTTATTCTTTTATATATGTTTTTAATAATGCCGCGTCTCGGCAAGTTTCATAATCTTCAATTGCTTGAAAATATTCAATTGATCTATCTAATGCCTTCATAAATCCATCATCAGGAAGTCTTAGTTCAAATATAGAACCTTCATCATCTTGGATTTTACAAAGTAGATTATTCTTTTCAATATCTTCTAATCTGTTTACAACATGCTCAACTATTCTTCTGAAAAATTCATCATGATGTTTCAGTAAATATATATCAAAATCCTCTTGTAGTAAAAAGTTTGAGTTCATTCTAAATGTTGGCACATTTACCATTTTCATAACTTCAAATAAAAGTATTTATCTATTAATCCTTTATAATATTCTTGATCAGTATTACCTGTTGCCTCTATTGAAAAGTCAACATCATCTATAAAATCTTTTGCAGCTTCAGTTAATTGTAAACCTTCTTTTGTGTATTCGATAAAAGTCTTTCTAAGTTTAAGAGAATACTCATCAAATTTGTTATCTGCACTTTTAATTTTATTTGCTAATTCAAAATGTCTTTCATAAAAATGAATGTTATCTGCACAATGGTAATAAGTACCTAATTCTAAAATGTCATCTTCTCCATTAAGAACTCTTTCTTTCCAAACAGCTTGATAAACGGTTTGATGTAAGAATGAAAAGAAAGGTGCATCAAATGTAAGGCCATAAAAAATATCATTAGACCTCATCTGAATTTTCATATGTAATTTATTATTTCTAATAAAGAAGTTTGCATACATTGTACAAACAAAATCTTTGTTACCTTCAAATTGAAATTGAGGTCTATTAAAGAATGCAATAGCTTGTCTACTATTTTTATCTTTAATTAAACTTTCAATAACCCATTCTAACTGTTCGTTTAAAACTAATGAACCATAATTAGAATTAATTTCATTTGTACCTGGATTTGTAATGTTTTTCCAAAAAGAACTAAAATTATTTATGTACTCTATGTCTCTATCTTTCTTTAAATACCATGCTAATTCACCTGCAAAATATTTCCAATTAAATTTTCTATCACTGAAATTTGCAATAGGATATAATGGATTTATAGGTAGAGTAGCAAGAAGGTTCTCTTTGACTTTTAAACCACGTGGAGAACTTTCTTGTTCATTGTTTTCAATATCGTTAATAGTATCTCTAAAGACTTTAGAGAAAGTTTTGCTATAATGTACACTCATTTAAAATAATTTTATAATAATTATATAGTTATTTTATAAAAAGTTTATTTTCTTTTTTATGTTTTGAAATTACGACTTTACCTTCTTTTACTTGTTTAGTAATAATAGCATCTGCAATTGTATCTTCAACATGTTGTTGTATAGCTCTTTTAAGAGGACGTGCACCATAAGCTGGTTCATAACCTTCTTTTGCTAAGAACTTTTTAGCTTCATCATCTACTTCTAGATCAATATTAATATCTTTCATTCTTTCAATTAGTTCAACTAATTCAACATCAACTATTTTTAAAATACTCTCTTCTGAAAGTTGATCGAATAAAACTATTTCATCAAGTCTATTTAAGAATTCAGGGCTAAATTTATTCTTTAATTCTTTTTTAATAATACCTTCAATTTTTTCATCATGTAAAGCTGATTCGGTCTGAGATTCAAAACCAATACCTGTTCCAAAGTCTGCAATTCTTCTTGCGCCTACATTAGAAGTTAGTACAATAATTGAATTTGTAAAATCAATTGTTCTACCAAGTGAATCCGTTAATCTTCCTTCATCAAGAACTTGTAGTAAAATGTTAAATACATCTGGGTGAGCTTTTTCAATCTCATCAAAAAGAACAACTGAATAAGGCTTACGTCTTACAAGTTCTGTTAATTGACCACCATCTTCATGGCCTACATATCCTGGAGGTGAACCAACAAGTCTACTAACATTGAATTTTTCTTGATATTCTGACATATCAATTCTGATAAAACTATCTTCATCTCCGAATAAGTACTCTGAAAGTGCTTTAACTGTTTGAGTTTTACCAACACCAGTTGGACCTAAGAACATAAAACTTCCTGTCGGTCTCTTATGGCTTGCAACACCTGCTCTTGTTCTTCTAATAACCTTTGAAAGAACTTCAATCGCTTTATCTTGTCCAATAATATTAGACTTTAGTTCTTCTTCCATTTTAAGAATCATATCAAGCTCATCACCAGCAAGTCTCTTTAATGGAATACCTGTTTGCATTGAAATTGTTTCTGCAACGTCTTCTTCAATTACTTGTTTCTTTTTCTTTTTTAGAGACTTTTCCCACTTTTCATTTTCATCAGCTATTTCTTTTCTAATGTCTATTTCTTGATCTCTACAATAAGCCGCCTTTTCATAATCTTGTTGCTTAACTGCATTCATTTTATTTTCAGTACATTCTGATAATTTAGTTTCTAACTTTTTAATTGCAATAGGAACTTTAACATCTGCCAGGTTTTTTCTGGCTCCAGTTTCATCCATTAGGTCAATTGCTTTATCTGGAAGTTCTCTACTCTTTAAATATCTTTCACTTAATTTAACACAAGCCTCAATCGCTTTATCATCATATTCTACATTATGATGCTCTTCATATGAGTCTTTAATCTTCATTAATATTTCTATCGTTTCTTCACCTGATGGTGGATCCACAAAGACCTCCTGGAACCTTCTAGTTAATGCACCATCATCTTCTATGTTTTCTCTATATTCATCTAAGGTAGTTGCTCCAATACATTGTACTTGTCCTCTGGCAAGTGCTGGCTTTAAGATATTACTAGCATCTAAAGAACCACTAACTCCACCTGCACCTACAAGTGTGTGAATTTCATCAATGAATACAATTACATTTGGAGACTTCTTTAATTCGTCTACAATAATTTTCATTCTCTCTTCAAATTCACCACGATACTTTGTGCCTGCAACTATCGTAGTCATATTAAGACTAATAACTTTTTTGTTCAATAATAGTCTAGGTACTTTCTTATCTACAATTCTTTGGGCAATAGCCTCAACAATTGCAGTTTTACCTACACCTGGATCTCCTAAAATAATAGGGTTATTCTTTTTCTTTCTAGAAAGAATTTGGCAAATTCTAAATACTTCTTTATCTCTACCAATAATCTTATCTAATCTTCCTTCACTCGCCATGTTAGTTAAATCCTCACCGAATGTATCTAAGTATGGAGTACCTTTTCTTTTGTTAGGTCCTTTTTTATCTCTATTAAAATCGTCAGCTAAACTCATGTTTTATATTATGCTTTTATTTAATTATATTTATCTTATGCTCTTTTTGCAAAAAGTTTATTTATCGTGCCAAGCCGTCTGCCGCACTAATTGCCGGTAAAATATCTGGTTTAATCCTAGCTTTAAAGCCGAACGACTCTACATAGCCGATACTCGCTTTCACTAGCTTATTGGACTTTCTCGTTTTATCTGAATTAAAATCTAGTCCTATAGTATTTATCTCTATTCCTTGCTCTCTTAGATACAATGCTACTTTTACAGATCTTTCTGTTTCTCCCCAAAGTCTAGTCCAATATTCTTCAACTGCAATTTTTGGCACTTTTTCCATTGTGTAAATTACATGACAACCACTATCACCTAAATGAAAAACAATTGTAGTTACATATTTAGTTCCTTTAGTTCTGGTATGGCTATCACAACCTAAATATAAATCTATATTATATTGTGAATTAAGTTTTAAATATTCTTTAACGTAATTTGAAACTTCAAACCGCTCTTCATCTCCTATTTTTTGAAATAACATATTTTATTTTATTCGCTTATATAGTCTTGTTTCTCTTTCTCTAGTCTTATTAAATCTCTGTATAATATTCTCATTAAAAATAAAAGAATAAACACAATGAGTAATGTTATTGGTAACCAACCCGTGGTAAAAGTTGGAAGTGCTAGAACCTTTGGTACACTATCCATCATCATGTTTAATATTTTAGAGTAAAATGATAATGAATAATTCCAGATACCATGTAATAAACTTGCACAAAATAAACCTATTGCTGAATAAATGGCTAATCTACTCTTTATAAACCATTGGCCTAAATTAATTCTTCTACCAAATTTACCAATGTTTAATTTACCAACAGCATACCAATAACCCATAATACCTCCAAAAAACATGTGTGCTGGCATTGCTGATACATTTCTTACACTTAAAACATACTCACCATATTTTAGATAGTAGTGCATGTTTTCTTCTAGAGCGAACCCTAAGGCAACAGCACATGATATTATCATATAACCGACTGGTTTTATTTTTCTTTTTTTACTGATCCATTTTACAGCTAAAATAAACATAATAAATTTACTAAGTTCTTCTCTCGGCGCTACAACATACATAAGTTCATAAAAGTCACCATATATTTGATTAGGAAAAACAGCATATGTAAATTGTAATACTGTAATTGAAAGAACTCCTGCTAATACAGAAGTATAAATTTCTTTTAAGGTTATTGTTTTACGAGGGGCAGCTAAGTATAATATTAAAGAATATAAAAAGAAAATTCCAAAGAAAGAAATAAAAAGCCCCAAATTAATGTTCATATTTTATTTATTCAAATAACAATGAGACATCATACCTTGTATAAATAAAAAATATATTATATTATTTTTTAAAAGACTGGCGATCTTTTAGGTTTATTTAACTAGAGTTTCCTCTATTTTATCAATTTCAGCCCACAGCTTGTCAGCTCGGCTGTCTATCCTTCCTTCAACATTATCAATCATACCTCTAATATCATCTAAGGTATTTTCAATATGATCTTCGTTATCATCTATCATTTGAATTAATGAGTCAACACGAGTGTTTACTTCATTATATAGATCGTTAAACTTCTGTTCAACGTCTCTTTGTAATTCCATTTGTTCAACGGAATATTCTGTAACATTGACCTTAGCCTGTAAACTTCTATACGCAGACGCTAATAATACTAATAAAGCACCTGTACACATTCCAGCTAAAACCAAAACTATAGTTATTGTTTCCATAATTGTTCTTTTTTTTTACGGATCGCCAGTCTAATAAATATTATCTAAAATCTGAATCTTCAAAGTCTTGTTTAGAATAATTATAGGCTGTAAAAAAACCTACAATTAATAATGTAATAAACACTATAGTACCAAATGTTACTAAATTAAACATCTGGCCAATATCTGTTTAAACATTCTAGCTTATCTTCAGCATCAACAAGAAGAGTTAATGCTTCATCAGCATCTTTCATAAAATCATTTGCAGTATGATCTCCAATACCAACTGCTTGATTTTCTAATAAATCTAAAGCCATTTGAGCTTTTGCTCTATCTGCTAGGGCTTGAGCTCTTAATGCTTCAATAATTTTACTTTTTTTCATATTTAATTTGTTTTAATACGTATTATATTAAAATAAAAAATAATGTTTCAAAGTTTATAAAATAAAAAAGGAGGGCCGAAGCCCTCCTTATAAACCAAAAAATGGTTATATGTTAAAGTTTAAGGTTGTAACTTAATTACGCCCATATATCTTCACCATATGCACCATCACTAGCTCTAAACCAATCGCCACTATGTGCGAACCATAATGATCTACCTTGATCAGTCTCACTATCATTTGTCCAGATTGCAGTGTCACCGTCTGATGGGTTAAGCGCCATTATCGCTGAACCGTCACCTCCGAATGCACCCCAGAATTTTGATTTTTCTTCAACTACTGTCTCAATAGAGTTATCAGCATCTGCTCTTGCAATTACTTCTGCATCAATTGCAGATTGTAATTGAGCTTCCACTGCCATTGCTCTAGCTTGATCAGTGTTTCCGTCAGCACCATTAGTACCAGCAGGACCTTGTGGACCTTCTGGACCTTCTGGACCTTCTTCACCTTGTTGACCAGTTTCACCAGCTTGACCTTTTTGACCTTTTTGACCATTGCTACCAGCTTCACCTTGTGGACCTTCTGATCCTTCTGGACCTTGTTCACCTTGTTCACCAGCTTGACCTTTTTGACCTTTTTGACCATTGCTACCAGCTTCACCTTGTGGACCTTCTGGACCTTCTTGACCTTCTGGACCTTGTTGACCAGTTTGACCTTTTTGACCTTTTTGACCATTGCTACCAGCTTCACCTTGTGGACCAGTTTCACCTTGTGGACCAGTAGAACCTGTAGCACCTGTAGCACCAGTTTCACCAGTTGGACCAGTTTCACCTTGTTCACCAGCTTGACCTTTTTGACCTTTTTGACCATCGTTACCGTTGATACCAGCTTCACCTTGTGGACCAGTAGCACCTGTAGCACCAGCTTGACCAGTTTGACCAGTTTGACCTTTTTGACCTTTTTGACCATCGTTACCGTTGATACCATCGTTACCAGATTCACCTTGTGGACCAGTAGCACCTGTAGCACCAGCTTGACCAGTTTCACCTTGTGGACCAGTTTCACCTTGTGAACCAGTTTGACCTTTTTGACCTTTTTGACCATCGTTACCGTTGATACCAGCTTCACCTTGTGGACCAGTTTCACCAGTTTGACCTTTTTGACCTTTTTGACCAGCATCACCAGTTTGACCTTTATCACCTGCAGCACCATCGATACCATCAGTACCGTTGTCACCAGCTGGACCTTGATCACCTTTATCACCCTTAGAACCTGCAGCTCCTGGAGTTAATTGGATGTTATCAATTTGATCTTGTAAGTCATCATCAGCTGTAGCTCTCGCTAAAATTTCAGCTTCTAAGTCAGTAGATATTTGTGCTTCAGCATTAGACGCTCTTGCGATTTCATTATCAAGTGCATCCATTTCCATAGTTCCAGCTTGACCTTTATCACCTTTGTCACCATTATCACCTTTGACACCTTTGTCAGCAGCTTCACCTTTTTCACCTTTGTCACCATCAGCACCATCAGCACCATTAGCTCCATCAGCTCCATCAGCACCATCAGCACCATTAGCTCCATCAGCTCCATCAGTTCCATCAGTACCAGCTTCACCTTTGACACCTTTGTCAGCAGCTTCACCTTTTTCACCTTTGACACCTTTGTCAGCAGCTTCACCTTTTTCACCTTTGTCACCGTTAGCACCATCAGCACCATCAGCTCCATCAGTTCCATCAGTACCAGTTTCA
>VMHT01184500.1_pt1 | contig 10308 bp, 8 predicted proteins | sample 4693611 | NCBI WGS metagenome assembly VMHT01 (sample SAMN12280063, study PRJNA550983) | marine metagenome | isolation source: seawater sampled from same location over 5 years 0.02-0.2 micron viral filtrate | place: USA: collected off the coast of southern California halfway between the port... ...
AAAAAGAAATACTTAAAAAGATGGGTATTATACAAATTGCAAACTTAGGTTTTAAAGATATAACAAAAAGGAAAAAGGTATAATGGCATTTAAATTATCCAATAGAAGTCTAGGTAAACTAGAAGGTGTAAATAAGTTATTAGTAGACACAGTAAAACGTGCCATTGAAGTGAGCAAGGTGGACTTCGGAGTTATCTATGGTGTCCGTTCTTTGGAAGAGCAGGAGAAGCTTTACAAGTCAGGACGCTCACAGACTATGCGTAGCAAACACCTTATTCAAGAAGATGGAACATCACACGCTGTCGATTTAATGGCTTACGATGGCAGTAACCCAAGTTGGGACATCGTGATGTACGATAATATAGCAGACGCAATGAAAGCTGCAGCCAAAGAAACTGGAGCTAATATACGTTGGGGAGCTGCATGGAATATAGACAGCATAACCGATTGGGAAAGACCAATGGAGGATGCTATGAATAATTACATAGACATAAGAAGGAGTCAAGGTAGAAGACCATTTATTGATGGTCCACATTTTGAACTAAACTAATGGCACTTACAGAAAAACAACAGAAGTTTCTAGATGTACTCTTTGAAGAAGCACGAGGTAATCCTGTAGAAGCAAAGAAGCTTGCAGGATACAGTGAGAATGTTGCAACGTCTTCTATTACCAGTGCGTTAAAAGAGCAGATAGCTGACCTCACAAAAAAGTTTATTTCTTCTTCTGCTACTAAAGCAGCCTATTCTATGTTTGAAGTTATGCACAGTCCTACAGACTTGGGAAACAAAGAAAAGATGGTAGCTGCAAAAGATATACTAGACCGTAGTGGATTTACTAAAACAGATAAGGTGGAGGTGACGGCAGCTAGTCCTCTGTTTATCCTGCCACCGAAGAATGATGAGAACGACTAAAGACTGGAAGCTTCCTGTACCAGAGGAAACAGATGATGGGTTTGATTGGCAACCTGTAGTAAGAGTTGGACGAGTTATACCCTTTGGTTATGAGCAAGACCCAAAAGATAAAGATATTCTTTTACCAATAGTAGAACAGTTAAATTTATTAGAAAAAGCAAAAAAGTATCTCAAACAGTATAGCTACAGGGACGTAGCAAATTGGTTGAGTGAACAATCAGGACGATACATATCCTACGTAGGACTTAGACACAGGGTTAAACTTGAACAAAAGCGTAAGAGAGAAGCTTCAAATAAACGCTACCTTGCCGAAAGGTACAAAGAAGCCCTTGAGAAGGCAGAAAAAATTGAAGCCACAAGATTCGGTGCAAGAGACCAAGGTACACGCACAACCGAAGCCTGAGCCGATAGAAACGGAAGAAGCACAGAAAGTCATCTTTCAACCAAACAAAGGACCACAGACAGAGTTCCTGTCAGCAACAGAACGAGAAGTTTTATACGGTGGTTCAGCAGGAGGTGGCAAGTCTTACGCAATGTTAGCCGACCCTGTGCGATACTTTAACAATCCACACTTCAGAGGGTTGTTAATAAGACGAACAACAGAGGAACTAAGAGAACTTATTTCTGCTTCTAAGCAACTATATCCAGAAGCAATACCCAACATAAAGTTTATGGAAAGAGATAAGACTTGGGTAGCACCATCAGGAGCAACACTGTGGTTGTCTTACTTGGATAGAGATGATGATGTTACACGGTATCAGGGACAGGCATTTAGTTGGATAGGGTTTGACGAGTTAACACAGTGGGCAAGTCCGTATCCGTTTGACTATATGAGGTCAAGACTACGTGCAGCAAGAGGGAGTGGATTAGAACTGTATCAACGAGCTACAACAAACCCCGGAGGAGCAGGACATCAGTGGGTTAAGAAGATGTTCATAGACCCTGCACCACACGGTACAGCATTTTGGGCAACAAACATAGAAACAGGTGATGTACTACAAATGCCAAAAGGTCACAGCAAAGAGGGTGAGCCACTGTTTAAAAGACGGTTTATTCCTGCAACACTGTTTGATAATCCATACCTAGCCGATGATGGTATGTACGAAGCCAACCTTTTGTCGTTGCCAGAGCATCAACGTAAACAACTGTTAGAAGGTAATTGGGATGTTAATGAGGGAGCAGCATTTCCAGAGTTTAGTCGTAGGGTACATGTTGTTGAGCCTTATGATATACCTCAAAGTTGGACTAAATTTCGTGCTTGTGACTATGGCTATGGTAGCTACACAGGTGTAGTCTGGATAGCTGTAACACCTGCAGAGCAGTTAGTTGTCTATAGAGAGTTATACGCATCAAAAGTATTGGCAACAGACTTGGCTGACATGGTGTTAGAAGCTGAAGTAAACGATGGTAAAATACGTTATGGTGTGTTAGATAGTTCACTGTGGCACAAAAGAGGAGATACAGGACCTTCATTGGCAGAACAAATGATAATAAAAGGTTGTCGATGGAGACCCTCTGATAGAAGTAAAGGAAGTCGTATTGCAGGAAAAAACGAAATACACAGACGGTTACAGGTTGACGAGTTTACAGAAGAGCCTAGACTTGTCTTCTTTAACACTTGTACAAATATTATATCTCAACTTCCTTCTATCCCACTCGACAAAAGTAACTCGGAAGATGTAGATACAAAGTCTGAAGACCATTTATATGACGCATTGCGTTATGGTGTTATGACACGACCACGCAGTAGTTTGTTTGACTACAACCCAGATATGCAGCGCACTGGTTTTCAGATGGCTGACTCAACTTTTGGATACTGAGGTAAAATATGGAAGAAAATGAAATAACTCCTGATTCAGTAGAATCATCAGCACTTGATGATATGCAACAAGATGCACTTGTGGATACACCTGCAGGAGATATAGTTAGTTTTGTAAAGGGTAAGTTTACCAAAGCAGAAACAAACAGGCGAGGTGATGAAGAACGGTGGATACAGGCTTACAGAAACTATCGTGGTTTGTACAGTCCTGAAGTACAGTTTACTTCTACAGAAAAATCAAAAGTATTTGTTAAAGTAACTAAGACAAAAGTTCTTGCTGCTTACGGACAACTTGTAGAAGTATTGTTTGGTGGCAATAAGTTTCCACTTAGTATAGACCCAACAGTCTTGCCTGACGGTGTAGAGGATACAGTTAGTCTAGAAACAAACCCACAGCTAACAGAAGCTAAAGAACAAACAGGTACAACTCCTAGAGAGTTACCTGAACTGTTAGCAGGAGAAACACTTCCAGAGTTTAATGAAAGAGTAGGACCTCTAACCGATGACCTAGACCCTGTTCAAGATAAGATAGATTTTAAATCGACAGGCAGTCCTACGTCTGTCAACTTCCATCCTGCAATGGTTGCAGCGAAGAAGATGGAAAAGAAAATACACGACCAACTAGAAGAGTCGAATGCTAAAAAACAACTACGAGCCGCAGCCTTTGAAGCGGCTCTTTTTGGTACAGGCATAATGAAAGGACCTTTTGCCGTAGATAAAGAGTACCCTAATTGGGACGAAGAGGGTATGTATAGTCCACTCTTTAAAACTGTACCACAAACTTCTCATGTATCTATCTGGAACTTTTACCCAGACCCTGATGCAAGCAATATGGATGAAGCTGAGTTTATTATAGAGAGACACAAGATGTCTCGTTCTCAATTACGTGCATTAAAGAAGAGACCATTCTTTAGGCAGAATGCTATTGACAAATCTCTTAATGAAGGAGAGATGTACAATAAAGAATGGTGGGAACATGTTATGGAAGACAATAACCAAGAGGACAGAGCCGAAAGGTTTGAGGTTTTAGAGTTTTGGGGATTTGTAGACAGAGAGATAATAGAAGCCTATGATGTAGACATACCTGAAGAGTTAGGTGATGTAGAACAGGTGAGTGTAAACATCTGGATATGTAACAACAATGTCCTTAGACTTGTTATGAATCCGTTTACTCCTGCCTACTTACCTTATTATGCAACACCGTATGAGATGAACCCATACAGCATATTTGGTGTAGGTATTGCAGAAAATATGGATGACACACAGACATTAATGAATGGTTTTATGCGTATGTCTGTGGATAACGCTGCACTGTCAGGTAATCTTATTATAGAGGTAGATGAAACAAACCTAGTACCGGGTCAGGATTTATCTGTATATCCGGGAAAAATATTTAGAAGACAAGGTGGAGCACCGGGTCAGGCTATATTTGGCACAAAGTTTCCTAATGTGTCGAATGAAAACATGCAGATGTTTGACAAGGCACGACAGTTGGCAGACGAGAGTACAGGCTTTCCGTCCTTTGCCCACGGTCAAACAGGAATCACAGGTGTAGGACGTACAGCATCAGGTATTAGTATGCTAATGAATGCCGCTAACAACTCAATACGTAGTGTAATTAAAAATGTAGATGACTATCTACTAGGTCCTTTAGGTAAATCATTCTTTAGCTTTAATATGCAGTTTGACTTTGACCCTGAGATAAAGGGTGACTTGGAGGTCAAGGCACAGGGTACAGAAAGTCTCATGGCTAACGAGGTACGTAGTCAAAGACTAATGCAGTTCATGCAGACAGTATCTAATCCTGCACTTGCTCCGTTTGCACGAATGGACTATATAGTTAGAGAGATAGCAAAGTCTATGGACTTAGACCCTGACAAAGTAGCTAACTCTATGGGTCAGGCTGCAGTACAGGCTGAGATACTTAAAAAGTTTCAAGAGCAAAACCCACCTCCTCCTCCCCCACCCAATGAGGGTAGACCCCCACAAGAGACAGAAGAAGTCCCTGCAGGTAGTCAGGTACAAGATACACAGGGTTCAGGTGGAGCTAACATAGGAACAGGCTCAGTACCAACACCTGATGAGCCGGGATTTACTGGTAATCAGGGTACAATACAATGAACCTAAAAAAGTTAGTAAACGACAAAGCTTTGTGGGATAATTTTTTAGAATATATTGACGATGCTATTCAAAAGAATCATGTAGCCTTAGAACAGTCTGATAATCATGTGGTTATTCACAGACTACAGGGTGCAATAGGTGCATTACGTAGACTTAAATATCTTAGAGAAGAGATGAATGGAACTCAATAAAGAAAAAGAACCTGATAATTTTGTATCAGAAGTACCAACTGCTAAATTAGATTTAGAAAGTTTAGAAGTTCCACTAGATGAATTTGGTGAACCGTATGATGAAGATTTTCAAACTACAAAAGCTTTTGAACTTTCTCAATTAGATTTTAAAAAAGGTGTACCATATGAACAATTTTATGATTTAAAATATAACTATGACGTTGTTAAAGATAAAGATAATTATAATTACAATCTTAAAAAAGCAAACAGTTTTTTTGAAAATGAAAAAAATTTTTTACGTTTAGAAGCCGCAAATGCAAAAAAGAATTTTTTGTTAAAGAGTGGAGCAAGTGAGAATGATGCAAAAATAGCAGCTCATCAATATATTTTTACCGTTGATTTTACTCCTCATATTGCCGAAGCAATAGCTGTAGAAGATTTTAGAATAGCTAAAGAAGAAAAAGATAGGCTAACAATGACTCTTACTGGTGGAGCTTTAGCTCTGTATGCAATTACTAGTCCTGTTGCTCAAAAAATTGGTCTTGACTTAGTAGGTGGGACTGTTAAAGGAATAACAAGAAATATTGATAATTTTGTAAAATCTTATAAACGATATTTGATTGAAAAGGGTGGTGTCCCTACAGATAAAAATATATACATGTATGGGCAAAAGATAGGGGAGGTAGATAATAACAATCTAGATGAATTGTTTTTAAAATTTGATACAGATGAAGTAGTAAAACAAAATCTAAGTAGGATAAATAATCGTGTAAGAGATAACTACGAAGATATGGGACTTGGGGGAATAAACACATTTAGCCAAACTATAAGAGGTTTACAAAATTATCCTAACTATGAATTACTAAGCACTCAGAAAATTATATCTCCTAGTTTATTAAAAAAACATTTAGAAGATTTACCCATAGATAATAAAGCTATTTTAAACTCTGCAGGTTCTGAAAGAATATTTAAATCGGATTTGTTTTTTGAACTTTGGGAGAAAAAAATATTTACTGATGTTGAAGGAAATGCAATAAGTAGTAATCCTGATTTTAACAAAATAGTTAACACATCTACTTTAAAAGCCATAGACGATAAATTAGAAGAGTATGGTAATGCTATTTTAAATGCTAGGGATGTTGGAGATGGTAATTGGAGATTTGAATTTAATAATAGGATAATACAAATTAATGATAGGTCAGTGCCTAGTTATCCTAATGACCCTGCATATAATAAACTTTCTATTCCAGAAAAATATTTAAGAAACGAAAATGATAAAATTTTTAATTTTATAAATAGACAACTACAAGAAGTTGACAAGACTACTACATCAACAAACATTGAGGTAGACGTTTTTGGAGGAGTATCTCCTTTTGCAGGTAATAAAGGTAATTTTAGAATAAAAATGTCGGACTTAGATAACATGAGTTCAACTGAACTAGCTGCGATTGATAATAAGGATTTTATAGTGTTTCCTCCTAGACTCGATTATCAATATAATGAAATCCCTTATGACGGTATGCAAACACAACTTAGCACTGGTTTAGTTCTTAAAGGTAGTAAAGTAGAAGATGCTGAATCAGGTGTTATTGTTTTACGTTCTCCTGTTGATGAAAGTTCTAATATTCATATGTCAGATGGGAGAAAGACAGGAGTGTTTACTAATGAGAGTTTATTACAAGATTCTTTTGTTAGCTTAAAAAAATCTTTAGAAGATTATCCTAATGTATTTGTAAAAGAACCCACTGTTAGAAATCTTTTATTTGGAACAGATAAGGCTATTAAAGAGGTAAGAGACCTTGGTAGAAATTTAAATGAGTTATTTTTAGAAAATCAAATAGTTCAGATTATAAGTAACCCAAAGAAAAAAAATTTACCAGAACATAAATTTTTAAAAGAGTTAATTTCTGTTTCAATGGAAAATAGTTTTGAGCTTGACTTAGCTCAACAACTCATAGAAAATAGTTTACGTAAATTTCCTGCAGAAACTGTTTATAAGATAAACATACCCACTAAGAAACTAAATCTTCCTTCTAATTTTAAACAATTAAGTAACAGTGAACAACAACAATTTATTACCTCTAACCTTGAGTATATGACTTATGAAATGACAAGAGATGAGGTTTCTCAAGTATTCTTTTCTAATTATAATAAATTTGTACAACCTAAAGACTACCCTAGTATAAAAGAATTTATGAGCAAAGATGATTTTAATTCTTTTTATGCTGTTGGTAATAATCTAATAGACCAAACAAACAACTTGGGAGTTCGTGCTTTTTCTGAAATTGATACACATTTTGATTCTAACTCTATTGCACACACAAGGTTTTTTGTAAATGGAGATGAAGTAGTTATAGATGAAATACAATTTGATTTACTTAGAGGGCAGTTTAATAATTTTTATGAAGAGGGTTTAAATAGTTTACAGTTTACTCGTGCAGATGGTTCTATTGGATATCGTAATAATTTAAATGAAGAAATGTCAAAAAGAGCTGCAGAAAAATATGCTAATGATTTCGCATCTGAAAAAATACTAAAGAGTACAGCCTTACCATTTAAAGATTCTTCTGATTTAATTCAACAAATTATGACTCCTTTAATTTTAAATGCTAAGAAAAATAATGCAAACTTTATTACTCTTCCTAATATAGAAAATTTAGCTAATGTTAGAACGTCACTAAGAGCAGGTCAACCCATGACAACTTATGATACTTCTAAAGGTTTAATAAATTTAACAGCAATAAAGGGAGGTATTTTAAGTCAACTAAGAAAACAATTTCCAAATAAAAAAATTAAGTTTGATAACAGTTTTCTTTTTGAGAATAAAGATTTTAAACGTAAGTTAGAAGCGTTAAGAAGTAATAATTTTTATGGATTAGTTTTAAAGGGGGGTAGTGTACCTGTCAATAGATTTGACCCATATCAATTAGACATTTATCAAAGTTTTACCTATACCAGTATGCCTAAATATATGAAAGAACTTTATGGTAAAGAGTTTGATAAGGGGATGGAAGAATTAATTTTAAAAAGTAATGGCAAAGTAAAATTAAATGTAAGCAAATTAGAATATACACATATACCTGCTGATTATATTAATCTTGCCGAGTTAGATAGGTTAGAAAGAATTTATAGTATTAATGAAGATATACAAACTTGGAAAGGAATAACTAATAGACTTGATGGCAGGACTCCAGATAAAGTAGGTGCAAAAGAATTTGCTGACTTTACTGCCGTAGAAAATTATCCAGAAGACCCTGTAGTTTTAAAAAAGTTTGCAAATTTAGTTAAGTATAAATTATTTGATAATCCTGTAGGGTATACTCGTAGAGCAGAAATTTTTATGGATACTGTAGGTATAGATAAAAAAGCTAGTTCTTTTAAAACAAGAGCAGAGTTTAAAGAATTTATTGAAAGTTTACCTGATGAAAAATTTAAAGAGTATTATATAAAAACTGATGCAGAGTTAACAGATTTTGAAAATGTAATGAAGAATGGTATTACAAAAACATACGAATCAAAAACAATAGATATAAGAAATATACTAAACGATAGAAGTCCAGAAAAATTAAATACTACAAGAGTGCTTACAATGGCAGAGGGAGGATTAGTCAATGCTTGAGGAACAAATGGAATTATTTCAAGACGAAGGTGGTTTAAAAGATGATGGTATGAACAAAGACCCTGTTAGTGGTAATGAAGTTCCATCTGGTTCACTGGCAGAAGAAGTCAGAGATGATATACCTGCACAGCTTAGTGAGGGAGAGTATGTCGTTCCTGCAGACGTTGTAAGATTTTTTGGTGTAAAGTTTTTTGAAGACTTGCGTATGCAAGCCAAACAAGGTCTTGCTCAAATGGAAAAGGATGGTCGTATAGGGGGTGAACCTGTTGCAGTTGCTACACTAGAAGTACAGGCTGACGCTGACCAATTAGACCCTGAGGATGAGAAGAAACTACGAGAGATGATGGGAGTAAACAAGGGTGGTGTGATACACGCTGCCGAGGGTGTTCTTACAGAAAAAGATATACAGGCTGATGCTGTGGCTAAATCTGCTAATCCACTTGGAGACTATGGATTCGTTGGGGGTAGTTTAGGTTTTCCATCACGAGCCGTGCCAACACAGAAAACATTTTATCATCCAGATGGTATGACTTATGTTGTGCGTTACAATGCTGATGGTTCTCTAGTTAACCCTAATGACGCAATGTATACAGAGTCACCGTGGTCAGAAACTCCTCCTAACGTACAAGAAGTAATGACAGGCACAGGAGGTGGTGGATTTGATGATAGGGAAGAGTCTTCCAATAGAGAAAGAGAGTCCTCTGTATCACAGACTACTCAGGCATTTACTGATATGGAAAAAGCAAGAGTTGATGCAAATAAAGCTGTAGAAGAATCTTATAAACGCTTAATGAAAAATAATAAAAATTTAAAGTTAAGTGAAAATGAGTATAGAAATTTACCACTGTCTGCAAAGATTGGGTTGATTCCTGCAGAACTTGGTCTTGATGTAAAAGATGCAGATATTAATAAGATAATAGCTAATGCTAATAATCCTACAGGACTAAGTAAATTAATATCAGCTTTAGGTGGTGGAGTAGTGGGCGCAGTAGCCAATGCAGCAAAACAAATATTTAAAGGTATGGGAGAAGCACTAAACTTTGAAAGTGCTGACCGAACAGTTCAACAAGTAATAGATTCTGACTCAGACAGTTTAATGAATAGGGTGGACAGATTCTTGTTGGGTATCAGAAAAGATAATAAAATACAAACTCCACAAGGTCCTGTTGATATTAACTCTTCAGAGGGTAAAGCAGCAATAGGAAGAATAGAAGAAAACAGAAAAAGAGTTAGAGATAATGCTCTAAAAACTCATTTAAAAGAAGTAGAGAATCTACAAGTTGACCTACAACGAGCAGAAGAGTCAGCAGGTCAAGGTGATTTAGATACTGTGGCACAGAATGTAGCCTTTGACCAACAGATGCAGGAAGCTCAAGCCATAGCACGAGGAACACCTAGAAGCAGTGGTAGTACACAACGTACCTCAAATGATTTTGGTGCTTCTGGGTATGCTAATGAGTTTACTGGTTTAGGTGGTGGTAATAGACCCATAGGCTCAGGACCTAGTATACCTGACGCATCAGGTAACTTTGTTCCATTTGAAAAAGGTGGACTAGCATCTAAACCCAAAGCTAAAGCAAAACGAAAAAAGAATACTAAAGGATTAGGCACTAAACCTAAGGCTACTTGACAATCATGTCAACCCCAATAACAGGAGAAAAATATGC
>VMHT01094003.1_pt1 | contig 10307 bp, 8 predicted proteins | sample 4693611 | NCBI WGS metagenome assembly VMHT01 (sample SAMN12280063, study PRJNA550983) | marine metagenome | isolation source: seawater sampled from same location over 5 years 0.02-0.2 micron viral filtrate | place: USA: collected off the coast of southern California halfway between the port... ...
ACAGATTGTCTTGTTATAAATTGTTAAAGAACATTTTGACAGCCGGCATGCCGGCTGGCACGCTTTTCGAACTAAACTACTGTTTATTTCTACTTCACGTTTTGCTTCGTTTCTCCCCGAAGCGGGATGCGCATTCTACGCGTTTCGTTTTCTGCGTCAACACTTTTTTGAAAGTTTTTTCTAAAAGTGTTTGGAGCTGAAAACCGTTACCAGTACTGCTCTGTAGCCTGACTGATAACCCTTCTTCAGTGCTGCCGTTTGGCCTGTCCCGTCGAAGTGGAGCGCATTCTACATGAGCCATTAAAACGGTCAACCCCTTTTCTACGTTTTTAAGCATCTTTTGTGAAAAACTGTATCAAGTGCCCATTTTTCCAACAAAAGCTGTGCTAAACTTGCTAATTAGTCTACATCAGTAACAGATTGTTGTTCAATTTGTTACAAGTGAGTAAACTATCGACAGCCTCCAAGTATCATCTATAACAATATAAAGGTAGGTTTATGAAAGTTGGCTTTATTCAATGCACTATTGTTAGTGCAGTTATCGCCGTTATCGGCTATGTGGTATTTTCATCTTTGGATATGGAAACAAACGTACCACTGGCTATAGCAGCTTCTTTATTAATAAGTGGCATTGTTTCACCTTATATAGCTTCTCTTTTCAGTTCGTCTACCAGCGGTGTCGAACAAGAGCAGACAGCCGGAGGAGAAACTGCAACGCTTTATGTAGGCAATTTGCCTTATAAAGCAAATGAAGATGCCGTCAAAGAGTATTTTAGTAGCTTTGTTCATGTGCAATCTGTACGACTTATGAAAGACCGTCGTACCGGCAAACGCAAAGGGTATGGATTTATCGAAGTGGTTACCACTGATGTTGATAAAGCGATTACCGAACTGAACGACAAAATCTTTTTGGAACGAACCTTAAAGGTCCGTCCCGCCAAAGAAAAAGGCGACGAAGAATAGAAACGATAAAACCTGGGTTCGCCCAGGTTTTTTTTGTTTGAAATTAGTCAGACTCGACGGCGTGAATGATCTTCTGATTGAACTGATTAAAGCGGTTAATGGCACTGATAAGATCAGGGACATGAACATCGTGCATCTGATTAATAATTCCCTGTACCAGCTTACTGAAGTCCTCTTCATCCGCCAGGGTTGCTTTAGCCTGCTCCTGCGTACTCAGCATCTTTTCAACGTAATCGGTTATGGCAGCATTTTTTGGCGACTGCTCCGGCTTTTCTGTTAATTCCTGCACACTCCCATAGGCTTTAGCCATACTTGAACTTTGTGACTGAGTTAACTTAAGGGCGAAGCCTGCAAGCGTCTCTTTGTCGAAAGACAGGTTTTGCGCCTGCTCAAATGCCATGTCTATATCACCGTCAAAAAACAGCTCGGCCAATTCGGCGGTATTGTTAACCAGGTCAGTGATGCTTTTGAGCTCCTGCTCACTTAAATCCCCGTTAACCGAAAAGCTGAAACTACTGGCAGTCTGCCACTGCAGATTTGTATAGCTGCTGCTATCGGCAGTGGGTGTTACCGCTTCACCTAAACCAGAGAGGCTGTTTTGAGCGGCGCTTTGGTATTGATAACCCTCATAGCTGGCACGCTGCAGATCTTTAAAGCGAATCGAAACTTCATCGCCTTCTCGCGTACGGATCATCAGATCCCCGCTTCGTTGCTGTTGTTGGGATAAGCTCATGGCAGCCACCTGGGTACTCGGCTGAGTGTTCACGCCTAGAATATCCTCTTCCAGTGCCCCTATTTTTTCACCAATCAAAGCTTCGCTTTTATCGATCCCCTGGCTGATCTCATCATTAAGCCACTGGCCTAAATCCTTCCTTGCCTGACCGATCCCTTTAGCTACACCCTCACGGGCCTGCCCAAACAAATTCTGTAGGGTATCCTCAGACGCCCCGCCGGCAGCTGCGCCTCTTATAACTCCGCCCACAAACTCCATGACATTACGAGCCACTTTTTCAAAATCGAACTTGCTGATTTCTTCAGGCAGGGGATCAGGTTTACCCGGTCGCTGACCATCCACTATCAAATGCGCGGAGATGGACTGACTGACCACCTTATAACTCACACGATTTTGCGATGCGGTCATAGTGACCGAGGTTTCTTGCTGAGCAAACTGAGCCGCCTGCTTCAGGCCCTGCTGTTGTAACTGCTTGTTATGCGCTTTAGCCGGGTCCTGGATAGTTTTTGTGTCGGTTACGCTGCGATTCAGCTTATCAATATTCATGGCTAGGTCCTCACTCCTCTCACTCTTGGTTTATCGGCTGCCTTACGCCATTGTTTAATTTTAGTACAATAGATTTTATAAAAGCCGTTGCAGTGCGTTTAAAAGCCTCTACAATTCGGCTCCTTTATTTTTGTGGCAGTTGGGAGAACACGCATGGCTGATACCGGTAGCAGCGAACAGTACACTATTGAGTTACAGCAAAAGCACGCCCGCTTACAATCACTGTTAGGCCCGTTTAAAGCGCCTGACATTGAGGTCTATGCTTCGCAACATAAACACTATCGGGTACGCGCTGAGTTTAGAGTCTGGCATGAGGGTGATGACTTGTATCACATCATGTTCGATCCCCAGACCAAAGAAAAATACCGTGTTGATCAATTTCCCGCGGCCAGCAAAACCATCAATGGAGCGATGCAACAGCTGATGGTGTTGCTAAAAGACAACCCTATGATGCGGCGCAAACTGTTTCAAATAGATTATCTGAGCGGACTCAGTGATGAGCTGGTTATCAGCTTACTTTATCACAAGCCATTAGATGAGGAGTGGCGGGAGGCCGCAACTCAATTGCAGCAAACGCTCAGCCAACAATTTACCGTGAATTTGATTGGCCGTGCCCGAAAACAAAAAGAAGTGATTGGCAATGATTTTATAATTGAACAATTGCCAGTTAATAACCGCACCTACGAATTTAAACATATCGAAAATAGTTTTACCCAGCCCAACGCCCGGGTGAATTGCGATATGATTGAATGGGCATTGAAGGTCTGCGGTGCCCCCGATCGCGACTTACTGGAACTTTACTGTGGCGCCGGTAACTTTTCTTTGCCGATGGCCAGTCAGTACCGCAAAGTTATCGGGACTGAAATAGCAAAGCCCTCGGTCGCCGCGGCACAGTTTAATATTGCCCGCAATAATATTGAAAATGTAGATATTGTACGCCTGGCTGCTGAAGACTTTACCGCGGCCATGCGTGGTGAACGGACATTCACCCGCCTGGAAGGCATTAACCTTAAGGAGTACGACTTTGCCACCGTGCTGGTTGATCCCCCACGGGCCGGGCTGGATGATGAATCGCTAAGAATGATTCAGGATTATGAGGAAATTGTGTATATCTCCTGCAATCCGGAAACCTTAAGCCAAAACCTGACGCGCCTGTGCGAAACTCACCATATAGAAGCGGCTGCACTATTTGACCAGTTTCCGTTTACGCACCATATTGAAACCGGGGTGAAACTGGTGCGCAAGCCCGGTTAAGCCGATTCTGAACCGGCCGGGGTCGTCTCTGGCCGGGATTTATTGTGTGATACCCGCTCTGCGTATGCCGCTGCGCCAAGCTGCACAAATCGCAGTTGCGCTTTTACCCGCCGGCCTATTTCACTACGCATCGAGGGCTCAGCTTCCAATGTTTCTGCCCCGGCACTAAATACCAGCCTTACCATTGCTTCGGCCTGTAAACTCGCCACACTATGATCAATTGCCTGACGTTCAACAATATAGTCAGCCAACTCTTCTACAAAATGCTGAATTTCACGCAGCACCGCCATTCGGTAGGCCGCTGACGTGCCGGTGTGTTCACGCAACAACAGCCGAAATACATTGGCATTATCACAAATGAATTCGATGAAGGTGTCCACTGAGGTGTCGATAACTCCGCCCCCGGAGTCAATTCGACTTCGGGCCTGACGCATCAATTGCCGCAGTGCCAGGCCGGCTTCATCCACCAGCGTTAAGCCCAGCTCGTCCATATCTTTAAAGTGACGGTAAAACGAGGTTGGTGCAATACCAGCAGCCCGCGCTACTTCGCGCAAACTTATCGCCGACAGACTGCGGTTGTCATCCAGTAACGAAAAGGCCGCTAAAATAATACTCTGGCGAGTTTTTTGTTTTTGTTCCTGTCGACTCAAATTAACCTCCTGAAGATTAACAATAGTTTACCCCAATCCAGTAAAAAGCTCGACCGCGGATATCTCTCTGTTTAGCCTGAGATTTCTAAAAAAATCCTATTTTCGCGTAAGTTAACAGAGAATTTATGCCTATACTTTATGGTGAAAAGACGCCGTTTTACTTTACTAATACGGTGTTTCCCGCTAAATTAGCGTACAGTTGTAAGCTGAGTTGTGATTAATGAAGAAACCACCCATTATTTTGACAAACGCCCTGGTATTTATCATTACCGGAGCTATCGCATTTGTTGGTGTGCCCCTTTGGGCTGCCTACATTGGCTTTGATGCCGTTGAAATCATCACCGCCGTGGTACTGTTTTATTTTACTGGTATGTCGATTACCGCGGGCTATCATCGGTTGTGGTCACACAAAACCTATGATGCCAATATCGTGGTGCGTGTTGTACTGGCGATAGGCGGGGCAATGGCTCTGCAAAATAGTATTTTGCACTGGTGTTCTGATCACCGCATTCATCACCGTCATGTCGATGATAACGACAAGGACCCCTACTCTGCCCGTAAAGGCCTGTGGTTTGCGCATATCGGCTGGATGCTGAGGGAATATCAGTCCCATCGGTACGATGATTATCGCAACTGTAAAGATTTACAAAAAGATCCGGTGGTGATGTGGCAACACAAATACTACTTGCCAATCGTTCTGGCTTCTAATTTTGGTATCACTGCCTTATTAGGTTGGCTGAACGGGGACATTCTGGGCATGATTTTATTTGCCGGCGTGTTCCGTCTGGTTATGGTTCACCATGTGACTTTCTTTATCAACTCGCTGGCCCACTTTTGGGGGCGTCAGCCATATACCGATAAAAACACGGCGCGGGACAATGGTGTACTGGCATTTTTCACCTTTGGTGAAGGCTACCATAATTATCATCATATCTTTGAATATGACTATCGTAATGGCATTCGCTGGTATCAGTTCGATCCGACTAAGTGGCTAATCCGTGGTTTATCGTTTGCAGGCTTAACCTACAATCTTCGTCGGGTGCCAGAAGAGCGCATTGAAAAAGCCAGACTGGCGATGCAGTTGCAGCAAACCAGTGAAAAGGTGTCACAACTGCCTAATGCTGAAGAAGTGATGCAAAAAATTCAGGCAGAATATGATCTGCTGATGCAGCGTATGTCAGATTACTACACTGTTAAAAAGCGCATGATGAAGGTCAGACAAAAATGCATCAAGCGCAGTATGGAGCGTCTGGAGCTAGACTTTAACTATAAAGAGTTAAAGTACAATTTAGCGCTACAACGTGAAAAGTGGTTAAAGTTACAAAATACCAACTTTGCCTTGAGCTAGGTCCGCTTTGCGGTATAAAGAAAAAGCGCGTTTTAAAACGCGCTTTTTTTTGGGCTGTTGGAAGTGAGCTTTTCAAAGCAGCGCAAAGTATGATCATCATAGGAAACAAAACTCTTCTTTGAGCAAAACTTTCGAATCGCATTTGCGTTTTAGGTGTTTTGAACAACACTTAGTATGAACAGCGCAACGTCGACTTTCATGCTTCATAATAAGCAATTGCACTTTCGTTTTGTTGTACAACAGGGAGTACGATGGCAAGGACACCACCATGACCAATGATGCTTTGTTTAGCTTTGCTGAAGAAGTTGAACCTGCCTCTTTATCTTCAGTCACCGCCCCCGAATGGTTAGTGCTCAGTGTCGAGGATGATGCGGGGTACCAGCAGTCTTTGGCCCTTGGGCTAAAGGGCCTGACGATCAATAATGCGCCTATCCGACTGCTCACCGCCAGTTCAGCCGCACAAGCGGCCAAAGTGATTGCAGAACACGATAATATTGCAGTGATTTTATTAGATGTGGTGATGGAACATGATGATGCAGGCTTGTTCTTAATCAATACCATCCGCAATGTCATTGGTAATGAGCTGGTCCGAATCGTCTTACTGACCGGTCAGCCAGGCCTGGCCCCCCGCTTTGATACCATGCGCGACTTCGATGTGGATGAGTACTGGAATAAAGTTGACCTTACGGCCGAAAAGCTACGCAGTGTGGTCACCAGCAATGTGAAAACCTGGGATAGTCTGCACGAACTTGCCGTAGCCAAGCGAGGTCTGCAAATGATTGTAGATGCCTCTAGAAGTATTACCGCCCGCCAGGAAATCCATAGCTTTGCCAATACAGTCCTCCAGGAAATTGCCCATATTATCGGGGTAAATGAAAGTGGCGGCGTCGCCTGTATTCACTACCCACAATCTATGTCGGTAAGCTATAGCCCTATTGTCGCCTCCAGTGGCGACTTTAGTAATTACAAGGTCACGGCACTAAACGAGTTGTTAAGTACACTGGATGAAACAGAGCGGCAGCAGCTGCACCACAGTGTAGAGCGAGCCGTAGTAGAGCAGGAGCATCAATTTGATGCGCAATGGACGGTTTTGTATTTTAGTACCCAGGAGGTAGACAGTCGCCGCTATCTGATTATAGTAAAATCTACAGAAGCTTTGCAGATTAGCCACATTACTCTGCTGATGGTGTTTAGTCAGAATATCGGCAATGGCTTTACGAATCTGGCGCTGCTGAACAAACTTACTTCGCTGGCCTATTACGATACGCAGCTGACAATCCCCAATCGTAATTGGCTGGAGCGCGAGCTTCAAACTACCTCTCAGCACGAGCGTAATAATTCGGTGTTACTGCTGTTTCGGGTGAATGACTATTTTACCAGTGAGATTATGCTGGGCAGTGAGTTTATGCAGACCATGATGTTGAGCTTGCTGGAGCGTCTACGTCGCGAATTACCCGTCCATCAGGCCATGGTTCGCCTGGAAGAAGATTGTCTGGCCGTTTTGATGGCAAAGCCCCAGGCGCCCGACGCCACCACACTGCACGCGGTGACCGAACAGGTACTGTTATTCAACGGGATTGAACACAGAACACTATTATCAGTGGCTTACCTTGATATGAGCCTGGTAAAAGAAGAAGATGCCGAACAGGCTATTCGATTAGCCGAAGCTACTCTTCATGAAACCAATCGGCATGGCAAGTCAGTGGGGTACTACAGTGCCCACTTGTTACAGGCATTGGAAAGCCGCTACACCCTGCTTAATAACCTACGCAATGCATTGAATACCAAAGACCAGCTCAGGGTCTATTATCAGCCTAAATTTGACCTGGTTTCCGGCCAGGTATGCGGGGCTGAAGCTTTAGTACGCTGGCAGTATGATGAAAACACCTTATTGCCACCAGATCAGTTTATTCCGCTGGCGGAGAGCTCTGGGCTTATCACCCAAATCGATACCCAGGTAATGGCCACTGTGTTTGATGACTTACACCATCTGCAACAACTAGATTGTGCCTTGCCAGTTTCGTTTAATGTATCGAACCTGGATTTACTGGCACCGGATTTTATCTCTGCCCTTGAGCACCACCTGCAAACCAGCCGTCTCACCTCCTCCTTACTGGAAATAGAGATAACCGAAACTCAGGTAATGCAAAACTATCAAAGTGTGACCGCCATACTGCACAAACTTGTGAAGCTGGGAGTGACCGTGAGCATCGATGATTTTGGCACCGGGTATTCTTCCCTGGCACATTTCACTAAGCTGGCTGCGACCGTATTAAAAGTCGACCGAAGCTTTGTCGCCCAATTAGACGGCGATGATAAAGACAATGCATTAGCGGTCATCAGAATGGTGAAAAATTTCGCTGAACAGTTTGGCGCAGTGGTAGTGGCCGAAGGCATCGAGACTGAGCACCAGCGAGAAGTGCTCACCCAGAACGGGTATCAGGTGGGCCAGGGATTTTTGTTCTCAAAACCAGTACCCTTTGAGCAATTTCGCTCTATGCTGATTCACCTGAATTAACGGTTTAGCGACTAAGTGCATCGTTATTATTCTTATTTTGTTCGGCAACCCCGATTGTGGTGGTGGGTGATATGCATTTTGTTTCTGGCGTTTTTGTCCGGGTTTGTTCAGTTTGAAAAGACCCTTGAAAGTCAACTTGAACAATTAGAAACCGAGCACATCAATACGCTGTCTTCGGCAAACTCATTTTTCAGCCGTGAGCTGGGAGATTTACGCAATAGCATGCGTTTGCTGGCTTCCCATTTGCAGGATCTAATTGCTCATCCTAATACCGATAGCGATGTGCCTGCAGTATTTCAACGTATCGGTGGCATTCTGCCCAAAGTTTCTCAAATACGCTGGCTGGACCCACTAGGTAATGAGTTATTTCGAACCGACTTTAACGCACTTGAATCAAGAAATGTGCCTCGCCACGCTTTACAAAATAAGGGGCACAGAGACTATTTCAAAAAAATCAGTCAGAGTTACCCAGGCCAGCTGATGCTTAGCCGCATTAATTTAAACGTAGAAAACGGGCAGGTTTCCCGACCCTTGGAGCCGACCATTCGAGGGTTAGTTCACAGTCCAGCAGGCCATCCTCTTGGCGAAGGGTTTCTAGTGGTTAACTTTCGGCTGACCTCCTTGTTTTCCTACCTTACCTCTCTAGGTCAGAATACCACCGAATTATTAATTGCTTACGGCGATCGAAGCTGGCTATTACATCCTGAAAAAGCGCTAGAATGGAGCGCTGACCTGAACACCCAGCCAGCCAGTTTGCCAAAGAATAACCCTATGCTTTGGAGGCTTCTTGGTAACAGCGCCGCCGTGTCGGTGAAACAGGCCGATAATAACAATGTGTACAGCGTCAATCATATCCGCATTCGTTACACCGAGAAGGAAAACGATTATGAGCAGGTTTTCTTTATCGCACGTACCCGCGCCGAGCACTACAGCGAAATGGTTAAGAATGCTCTGCCCCCCCCTACGGGTACCGGATTTTTGGTATTTTTATTAGGTTGTATTCTGTTATACCGGGAAATTTCCTTAGGGCTGGCTTTAGAAGCTCTTAGCAACGAACTAAATCAGGAAAAAAATGAGCTGGCCGAAACGCTCTCTGTGCAGCAAAAGCTGCGTGAAGAGCTCGTCGAAATAGAAAAAATGGCCTCTCTGGGGATGCTAGTTGCCGGCGTGGCACACGAAATGAACACCCCCCTGGGGGCGGCGGTGATGTCCATCAGTGACATTCAGACTCGGTTGGAACAGCTACAGGCAGACATTGAAAATGGCCTGAAAAAGTCCGCACTGGACCAGTTCCTTTCGTCCAGCGCTGAGTCCACCGCGCTGGCCATGTCTAATTTACAGCGTGCCAGTCAGTTAATTAAACGCTTCAAGCGCCTGGCGGTGGATCGCACCAACGAAAACTGTTCCCAATTCAATCTGTATCAATCCATACATGACTTACTCAGAGCCATGCAACCACAGCTCAAACAACACCAGGTCAATACGGAGATTATTTGCTCCAAAACCATCTACATGCACAGTTTCCCCGGGATTTTATCGCAGGTGCTACAGAACCTTATCAATAACTGTCTGCATCATGCTTTTGAAGGTGTCAGTAACCCGGCTATCACCATTGAAGCCCAGCAACACGACAAACTGGTTACGCTAACGGTAACCGATAACGGGCGCGGCATCCATACGCAGGTGCAGGACTCATTGTTTGAACCGTTTATTACCAGCAATCGGCAGCAAGGCAATACCGGACTGGGTCTGCACCTGGTACACCAATGGGTATGTCAGTTAATGGAAGGAAAAATACAGGTGCAGGCGCCAGCGACCGGTGGGAGCCAATTTCAGCTGATATTACCTGTTCACGTTAGCCAGCAAACATGACCAACGCTTTATTCACTGCAAAATATTGCTACACTCAGGCCTGACTTAAGGACAAAAACTGTCCATTTTACCTTTGTTTAGCGTACCTACCCTGATTCTTAATTATGCAATACAGCGAGTATCCTCTATGACCAAAAAAAACCGTGAAAAGAAATCGCCCTCCCCAAAATACCAGTTTGATGCGGTCGTCATAGGCGCCGGCCCCGGCGGCGAAGGGGTGGCTATGCAGTTGGCCAAAGCGGGCAAAAACGTGGCGGTAGTTGAGCGTTACGAAGCAGTCGGGGGCGGATGTACGCATTAGGGCACCATCCCTTCAAAGGCTCTGCGCCATTCTGTAAGCCGGTTGATTGAATACAATAATACGCCGCTGTTTTCCGAAAACCATGTGAACCGCAATGTCAGCTTTTCTGAAATCATGCGCCA
>VMHT01184140.1_pt1 | contig 10307 bp, 8 predicted proteins | sample 4693611 | NCBI WGS metagenome assembly VMHT01 (sample SAMN12280063, study PRJNA550983) | marine metagenome | isolation source: seawater sampled from same location over 5 years 0.02-0.2 micron viral filtrate | place: USA: collected off the coast of southern California halfway between the port... ...
TGGTAGTTTAGCAACATCAGCACCTTTACCAATTGCTGTTCTGTTGCTGCCTGATGCTGTTGCACCCTGTTCAACACCTGTAAATAAATTGTTAATTTGGTCCTGTGAAAGTTGTGCCTCAACCACATAACGTTCAATGCTTGTTATCCAAGGATGAACTGTTTTTTGTTCAAACAGTGTAAAAGCTGGTTCGTTCCAACCTTCAGTAATTAGTTTTCTTCTTTGTAGTTGATCTAATCTCATATCATCATCGCCAATTGTTTTTTATCTTCAGGCTTTAAACTGTCTATTTGCTTCTGTATATTAGCTGGAATTTCCATGCTGGCTGCATTTGGTGCTGCTGCGGGTTGATCGCCTGCTGTTGACGCTGTATTCGCGTCTGCGGCACCATCTGTGCCTGTTCTAGCTTTGTTATATGCTTGTTTAAAACTTGAAGCAAAGCCACCTGCACCTGGCTTACCTGCATCAGCTGGATCTACTTTACCTGCACTAGGTGCTGCAATACCACCTTCGTCTGCAGCAATCTTGTCTTTGGCTGCTGCCATAAAAATTTTGTCTAGTTGTCCACCACTAAAGCCTTCTGCAATAGGTGTCATGTGTGAACGATCAATACTTGCTGCTAGATCTGTTCCGCCTACTTTTGCTTTTGCTTGATCTGTTTGTGTTGGAATCGGTGCTGTCTTTGCTGCCGGTGCTGCCGCAGATTTTTTAGCAGTCGCTACTCCTGTCTTTACGGCGCCAGCCGCCGCGGTAGCTGTATCTTTTACACCTTTTGCAACCGCTCCTGCTGCTGCACCTACTTTTTGTGACATAGTAGGATCTTTCATAGCCGCTTCTGCACCTTTAGTAGGGTATCCGTTTTTTCTTAGAAAGGAAATTATAAGTTCTGGTGTTGCACCTTCAGGGCCACCCACTTTACCTAGAAATACATCGAACTTGTCTGATATCTCGTTAGCCATAGCGCCAACTTCAAGTTTACCTTTAGCCCTACGTCCAGTTCTACCAGGTACAAATCTCTGTGCCCTAGCACCAATCTTACCTAATACTCCCATAGGACGTTCATCTAACTGTTGTTCGCTAATTATTTCACTAAGTCTCATATCGATAGTTCCATGTAAATCATATATGTATTTATTTAAAGAACAGCTAAAGCTGTTCTGCGTTTTCGCTATCGCTCAACGCACTTGCTTCGCTATTACTTATGCGAAAGTATTCAAGTGTTAAAATTATTTTAACTATTAACTGCGAAGCAGTTTTAGCATTATCTAGATTGTATGGTCACAATTAGCCCGTTGTCGGGGCCAAAGGTGTGTTTTGAACATTATCTGAGTTCGCACAGTCACAATAGCGTTAGATCTACAATGTATCTTAAATTACATAGCGTAGGCGGTTATCCGTTACCTACTCAATCCGTCTTAGTATCTTATGTACAACGGCAGTTTACTATACAAACGCTAACTTATATAATAAACCTGCGAGAATTACTCGCTCATTTAGCCTATTTAAATTACTTCTATTAATATACAGCAAATCGGTTCTGCTTAGGCGTATCCGATCAGCGTCCTGTTAAGGATAGTGCTGTTATACCTCTGCCGTTAACCAGAATTCCTTACCGTCACACATCAGAACGGACTTAGGACCACATGATAGCGCCGTGGCGGGCTTATTTAACGGTGTATATTTGCCTAGGGATATATTATGTATTAGTTGTGGTTCTGTATAAAATGTAAATTAAGACTCATTTAATCGTTTTAATTCTTCTTTTAACACTTTAGAACTGCCTACTCTTACGTTGATTATGCCATTGTAGTATTCGTCTGATTCTAGTACTCTACGATCAAACTGTTCTTTAGCCTCTAAGTAACTAAGTACGCCTCTGCTTGGACAATAATGTATTATTTCTCTTGTGAATTTGTTTTTGCCTAACTCTTCTACATCTGCTAGTAAATGCTCACTGGATCCCCAATAGTCTCTCCAGTCACTTTCTACTTTTGAACGTCTTTTATTTTTTCTGCCCTTGAGTGGCGGGCGTGTTTTTTTAAATTTTGCTAGTTTCTTGCCTATGTATTTTCTGTCGTTAGTGATATTTGTAATCAGGTAGACGAACCCTTCGCAATCTTCTGGAAGTTCTTTAATCTTCTTCTTCTGGTAGGTCCATTCTGACGTCATCATTAGTAGTTACTTTCTTTGGACGTCCGACCTGGCCCTTTCTGGCTAATTTTCTCTCTGATCGTTTTTCTTGTACTTCTAGCCTTCGTTGACTTGCATGTTTTCTAATTTCACTCAGCCAAAATCTTGCCTTAATTCCTGCTTCATCACTACCATGATACTCAAAGCGTTCTTGCCACTTAAAGTATTTTTGAAACGCTTCAATCATTTGGTCATGTGAATCTGTTGCCATACCTATTCCACAATTTCAACATCGTTGCTGTAAGATGTAAAACCGTTTTCTTTAATTACTTTTAGTACATGATTAACACGACTTGTTAAATCATCTCTATGACTGATCAAGAATACATTTTTCTGTCTTTCTCTAGTCATTTTCTTAAGAATACCAATGCTAGATTCTACTCCAGCACTGTCCATACCACTATCTACTAGTTCATCTATGAACAGCAAGTTAATACTGTGATATAAGCTCTCCCAAACATCACGGAATGCCCAACTCATAGATAAAATAAGTCTATTACGTTCACCTCTGCTTAAATTATCAAAGTCTAAGTCTTGTCCTAGCTGTGTAATTACAACAGTTAAGTCGTTCTGGAATTCAACAATGTGTGGCAACCCAATCTTTGCCAAGTAGTATGTGATACGCTGATTTAGGTATGCAAGATTTTGCTCAATAATTTTCTTACGAACAAAACTGTCTTTGTTTGTTAATAGTTTGTATAAGAAATCCTGATGATCTTTTACTTTTGTTAGTTCATTAAGTAAATCAAAACTTACTTCTTGTATTGCAGTATCTTTTAGTTCTGTAATTTGTTCACTGTAAGGATTAACATCATCTTTCTTTGCTTGTAAATCTTTTTCTAAACCTTCAACAGTACTTCTATGTTGTAATGCTTGTTCTAGTGTATCATATTGTGTAGGCGGACAGCCTTCTAGCTCGCCAATGTCTGCAATAACAGTTTGATGTTCTTCTAGTTGTTTGTTGTTATTAACAATCTGTTCAGACGCTTCTTGCTTTTGCTGTTCCTTAGCATTAAGAATTTCTTCTTGCTTTTTATCATGCAGATCTTGTCCACATGTATGACACTTGTGTTCTTTAAGTAAAACAATTTCGCTATCTAATTTTTCAATCAGTTTTTCTTGTTTAGAATCATCTGCTTCAATGTTAGCAATCCAACGTCTTGCTTCTGATATTAAAGATTGCTTTTTATTAAAATCATCTAAACATTTATGTGCTTCAATCTCTGATTCAATATCAATTTCTTGTAATATTTTAATGCTTGACTCAAGTTCACTAGAAGCGGTTGTCTTTTGATCTTCCCACATACGCTGTTTGCGTTCTAATGATTCGATATTTTGTTGAATCTTTTCGTTAGATATTTTAACAGTTTCGATTCTTGTATTTTCAGAGCTCATTGCATCTCTATTAATCTTCATCTCTTCTTTGAGACATTCGGCTTTTTCAGATAATAGCGTAATACCTAACAACTGTTCAATGATTGCTCGTTGATCATTATTCTTTAATGCAAGGAAAGGCTCAGTGTATGTGTTTAATGCAATAAGATGCTTAAACATATCATGCGACATACCAAATAGTTCTTCAATTACTTTTTGTGTTTCTCTACTATCACCTTGACTCTCATCAGAGTCTTCTTCAAAGTCCTTGCCATTAATTGTAAACTTTGTAATATTAGGCTTTCGACCACGTTCAATCTTATAGTCAATACCGTCTTTTTCAAAGTTAATTGTAACAAGCATTCCTTTACCGTTAATCTTGTTAATAAGATTATCACGTTTGATGTTTGTTAGTGCATTGCCATATATTGCGTAGCTAATTGCGTTGACGATAGTAGTTTTACCAGTGCCGTTTCTGGAACCACTATCGTCACCACCTAAGTCTAGATTTTCACCTAGCACAAGAGTAAGTTCACCTTTGTCAAAGTTAATTGCTTGAGTCTGGTTACCCACACTCATAAAATTCTTTACAGTTACATCTTTAATTTTTATCATTGATTACGTCCGAGGTCCCTATATATCTCTACTAGCATACGTTTGTCAATAGTATCACTATCAATTGCTTCAATCTGATTCATAACAATTGTATCAACACTTTCGAATGTAAGGTCAATAGGATCAACATTTGATTCTATCTCTACCTTTTCTGGAATAAGGCTTAGTTCTCTAAGTTTGTATTGTGGAATAAAAGTTTCTCTAATAAAGTTTGCTTCTTCAAAACTAATAGGCACATCGATAGTAACACGACAATGCATATTTTCGCCTAAGTTTTTATCAGGATCTTCAAGTAGTTGACTAAGTTTAAATGTTCTAAACACTGGTTGTTTAGGCCATGTTTTGTATTCAGGAGTTCCACCCCAATCTAAAAACATCATACCACGTTCATCGTCCCATGCATCTGCATAGTTGTGTGGAAATGCATTACCAATATATGTTACATTACCTTTGGTTTGTCTTTTGTGGAAGTGTCCACTAAAAACATATTCTTGATTTACAAAATGATCAGCTTGTAGTGTTCCGTGATCAGGCATCTGTACCATAGCATTCATGTAAAACAGTGGAAGTTCAAAATGACCAAAAACATATCTACTTTTGATCTTAGGAACCATCTTCCATTCTTCACCTACTAGCCAAGGTAACAATGTTACTTCGCCTTCTGTGAAAACATCTGTAATAGGAATGATGTTAGGAAACAATCTCATAAACTCAATAGAGTTAATTTCACGTTTGTCTTTATAAAACAAATCATGATTACCTACCATAAAGTAAGTCTTTTCAAATGTTTCGTTAATTCTTTCTAAATTAGAAACTGTATAGTTCATCGTGCTAACATCTGTAGTCGCACGGTTATGATGCCAGTCTCCTAAAAATATGCAAGTTTCAGCACCAGCGGCTTTTGCTTCGTCACAAAACCACTTTACGAATTCCTCGCAGTCCATGTTATGCGTTCTACTTCCACCTTTCATACCAAAGTGTATATCAGTGAAGCAGGCTGCTTTCTTAAATAACGGCATTTTTACTCCTTATGTTATTATAACTAACTTTAGGCAGCTTGTCAAGTCTTTTTCTTTTCTTTGGGTTTACTAGGATGTGAATCAGCATTTTGTCTTGTCCAACTTGGGTTCATACCATTCATTTCTAAAATGTCATCTCTAATGTTTTGATTGCGTTTTTCAATATTAATAATTCTAACAAAACTATTTGTTACAGCCGCAGTATAATAAGCAAATGGATTGTTACTTTTTGATTCATCAAATTGTAAACCAATCTGTGCTAATTGTAGTATAGCCTGTCCTTTCATTTCGTCATTATATGTGTATCCTCTAACATTACCTCTAGTTGCATATCTATCACACAACTTCATAAACATTCTTGCAAGGTCGTTTGTCATTTGTCCACATTTTTTATCAAAGTATCCATTCTCCATACCTCCTACCCAATGACTTTTACCTACACAAATTAGGTTTCCTTTGTCATCAAACTTCCAATGTTGGAATGGCGGAAAGTTTACTTTCTCATGTGCATCTGCTACAGTCTTAACAGTCTTTTTACGACCAGGCTCTAACGGAACATGATCAAATGTCATAATTCTGAAAACTAAATCTTCTTTTTGCATTTTACGATAGTCTATTTCAAAACCTTTTGCAGGCATCTTTTTACCTGCGGCTTCAACTGCTTCAGCATGTGCAAGTTTAGATAGCCTAGCAGCACGGTTACGTTTTGCTTCAGCTACGGTTCTAATGTTAACTTTTTCTAGTGATGGCAGTATAATATCGTACTGACCATAGCTATCGTCAGTGTAGGAACAGAAAGTGGCTTTACTGCGGTGTATTTCCGCTAATAAATCCTTATTTGTTAGATATTTTATCTTTTTTGGTTGCCCAATTGTCATGAGTATTTTCTCCGGTTATATAAGTAATATAATAGCACATAATTACAGAAATAAATAGTATTATTAAAAGGAAATTTTACCAAAATGAGTTTACCAAAAATAGCACCTTTAGCCGTACTTGTAGCTGGCGTTGCGGTCGCCGTTGACCAGCAACAGAAGAACCAAGCCAATCTCAAACAGGTTTCGGACCAAGCCAAAAGCGATTTGGACAAGTTGACTAGCGATCTAGGCGGTGATATTGGGTCAGCACTAAACCAAGCGTCAGGCGATCTAAACAGTGCCTTGGCAGCAGCAGATGCTGCATTCAGTGTTGACGGTGTAGTTAGTGCTGCTGGCGAACTGGGATCTACGATAACATCTAAAGTTGGTAGTGGTTCCATAAGTAATCTTGCTGATGATGTCGGAACAGCATTTGGTGCTGCACAAGATGGACTTAATGCAGTAGCTGGAACTACAGCTGAAATATCATCTGCAATATCTAAATTAGGTATTGGAGGCAACTTAGCATCTGGTTTCCAAGACTTTGCGTCAAATGTCGGCAAAGCAGCTGGTGTGTTAAATAATTTGTTAAGTCTCAAAAGAGGTGCAAATCTCCCTGCTGGTGGCGAACTTTTTGAATTCTCTGAAGGCGCCGGGGTTAAACTAAATCCTCAGAATCCAAATGATTGGCGGGTAAAAATTAATGCTAACTTTGCACACTTTGGTGCAAATCCGTTATTTAAAATTCTAGAAGAAACTGGAGGAGTAATTTTTCCATACTTGCCAGAAATAACATTTTCAACAACCGCAAACTATACACAAATAGATCCTGTACATAATAATTATCCCTTCCAGGCTTACAAGAACTCACAAGTGGACGAGATACAAATTTCAGGAGACTTTACAGCAGAGTCAAGTTCACAGGCTGCGTATTGGATTGCGGCAACAACATTCTTTAAAACATCAACTAAAATGTTCTTTGGTACAGGCGACCTAGCAGGTAATCCGCCTATCATATGTAGACTGTATGGTTATGGTGCAAACGTGTTTGACGGTGTGCCGGTTGTAATTAAAAACTTCTCAGTTACACTACCTACTGATGTTGACTATATTAGATGTACAGAAGCGAGCCAAGGTAGCAGACCAACTTGGGTACCAAGAAAAAGTAATATTAGTATTACAGCACAACCAATTTACAACAGAGAAAGTTTACGCAAATTTTCATTAGAACAATATGCTAAAGGGCAAACAGGAACAATGGGAGGATTTATTTAATGGCTGTTTATAAAAATAATTCTCCGTATAGAGATACAGGCCAAAATTCTATGTATTTAGAATTATTAAATATTAGAGCTGTACCAGCATCGGCTAGTGATGTATTATACACAATCGAAGCACACTATAATAATAGACCTGACTTGTTAGCATTTGATCTTTACGAAGATCCTAAACTTTGGTGGGTGTTTGTACAAAGAAATATGGACACAATCAAAGATCCTATATACGATTTTAAAGCAGGAACAGCAATATACATTCCTAAGATGTCAAATCTTAAAAAGTTTTTAGGATTATAGTATGACTGTTTTTACTAGACCTCCAAGCACACCAAACAATAAGTTAAAGCCTTTCAAAGGAACTTTGAAGACTGGCGAAAAAATTCGAAACATAAACGGAAAAAGTTTTGTTGTTCCGGCAGATATAAAAAAGCCAGACGGTTCGCCAACAATTAATGCATCTAATACTTTTCAAGCATCAAATATTCCTGTAGGAAGTGCAGAACTAAGAGAGAAAATAAAAGTTTTCAGTCTTGATGCTCAGTTAGAAACAATAGAACTTGCAGAATCTAAAGTAGCACAAATAATAAATGACAAAACAAAAACAGTTGATGCCGCAATTTCTAATGCAGATGAAAAAGACAAAAACGGATCTGCACCAGTAGGACCAGGAACACCAAGCCCTAGAAGAAATTCAGAAACACCGAATCTAATTGAAAATCCGTTAGAAAAGTTTTCAACATTTAACTCATTATGGACAATGGCTGTGCTAACACCAATGCAGTTTAATGATCCAAGCACTTATAGAACAGGTGATTTAGGATTTGCAGGACAAGACTTTGATGGTGGTGGCATAACAGTTAAATCTGGAATTGTTTTTTCCGCTGCCGGTCGTGGCGACCAGTATAGAACAAAAATACAAGGCGGCAAGGCACCTGAATATTTTGTTGACAACTTTAAAATGACCACAGTAATGTCAGCAACAGAAAATACAGGTAATACAAATGCAATTAACTTTGACTTTGATATATTTGAACCATACAGTATGGGATTGTTATTAGAGTCTTTACAAGTTTCTGCACTTAAAGCAGGCTATCCTAACTACCTAGATGCTCCGTTTGTATTGCGTTTAGACTTTGTAGGATTTAGTGCAGATGGAACAGAAGAAAAAGTTATAAACAAAGAAGGATTAAATCCAAAGTACTTTGTAATGAAACTAAAGAAAGTTACTTTTGATACAAACGAATCAGGAACTAACTATAAGGTTCAAGCGTTTCCTTACAATCACTCTGGTTACTTGGACACGGTTAATATGTTGTTCAATGATATTTCAATTACTGCTCCAGAAAAAGGAACAGTTGAAGAAATGCTAAAGACAGGACCTAAGAGTTTAGAAAAAGTATTAAATGACAATGAGCAATTGTTAGTAAAATCAGGACAATATTCAATTCCAGACGTTTACATTATTGACTTTCCTGACAAGTCAACAGACTTTGTAAAAGGTGCTAGAGCAACAGCTTCTGAAGAATCACCAAATCCTTTTGCAACAGTAGACGCAGACAACCCACCATCGGGCGGTTTTAAAGCATTTGGAAAAAATGCATCACCCGCTCAAACAACTTTATCATCTTTCGAATCTAACTACATAGGAAAAGCATCATTTGGGTTTGATGCAGCAACAGGTGGTAACTTTAACTGGGAAAATTCTGCGATGTATAGAGCAGGAGATTCTAAGTACAACGAAGAAACAGGTCGAATTGATCGTTACAAAATGCAAGTTGATCCTAAGCAGCGTGAATTCTTGTTTACACAAAAACAACCTTTAACCGATGTTATTACACAGGTTGTTCTAAGTTCAAAATATGCAAAAGATGCTATTAGTGGTGATGCGAATAACAATAATCTTACGCCAGAAGGATATATTAAATGGTTTAAAATTGATGTCCAAATAGCATTTTTAGATTACGATCCTATGATAGGAGACTTTGCAAAACAATATACATTTAGAGTTGTTCCATATTTTGTTCATTACAGTGTTTTTAAAGCACCTGGGTCAGGAGTTGATACAGCAGCATTACAAAAAACAATTGCTAAAAGATATGATTACATATACTCAGGACAAAATGTTGACGTGCTTAAATTTGATATCAAGATTAACAATTTATTCTTCGCTGGATCTGCACCAAGTTCTGAATCTCAAACTAAAGACGAAATTAATCAAAACCTAAACGGAACTTCTGGTAGCGGCCCACCAACTGCTACAAGTGGCGAAGAAGGTTCTGCAGAAGCAAAAGCACCTAACCTAGGTAAGAAAAAACAAAAACGTGATGTGTCCAAGTTGTACGGAAATACTAAAGGTGGTAGTGGATATAAAGATGTTGAAACATTAGTTGCTGAAAGTTTCCAGAAAGCGTTTGTTGAAAACGGATCAGGTGACTTAATTACAATTGATTTAGATATACTCGGTGATACATACTGGATGGTTGAAAGTGGCCAGTCGAATCACATTGATGCAGCAGCTCCACGTTCGCAGACAACACAGGGCGGAGAAGCTAATTACTCAGGAGGCGAAATTTATATCTTTATTAGTTTTAGAACGCCTATTGATACAAATACAGACACTGGACTTTATGAATTTGCAAATGAAAATCCAAGTCCTTTTAGCGGAATTTATAAAGTGTTGAGATGTGATAGTGAATTTAAAGGCGGGCAGTTTACACAAAAACTAAGATGTGTTAGGATGCCAGGTCAGCCAATTGATTACGGTGGTAAAATTCCAGAAGGTTCTAAAGACGGGTTCCAAAAGATAGTTGGGCCACCAGAACCTCAAAAAACAGAAGTAGGACAATCTGCTCCACCAGCAAAGGTTGATAGAACAATAACAATTGAAGAAGTAGAAAAAGCAGGAGAGCAGTTTGCTAATAATGTTCTTGCTAAATTTGGCTTAAACTTAGATAGTATAGAAAAATTTGCTGCAA
>VMHT01217866.1_pt1 | contig 10304 bp, 16 predicted proteins | sample 4693611 | NCBI WGS metagenome assembly VMHT01 (sample SAMN12280063, study PRJNA550983) | marine metagenome | isolation source: seawater sampled from same location over 5 years 0.02-0.2 micron viral filtrate | place: USA: collected off the coast of southern California halfway between the port... ...
GAGTAGTACTGTCCATAATCATATTGTTTCCAATCATCTACATCTTTATTTCTATAAGTAGTCTCTAGCTCGTAACCTATCTCACGCCTGTCTTTTGTATCAGTTCGTGGAGTTGTTTGTGCTGCAGCAGTTTCAGCAGCTTCTTCTCCACCTTCAACAAAGTTTTTAGGTATGCGAGTTATTGGCCTACCATTAAAAAAAGCTATCTTTATTTTTTTATTAGGATCATTAGGATCAGTGAATGTTCTCAATTCAAATCCTGTAAAAGCAGCGCCAGTGCCGCCATAGCCACCAAAGCCACCACCTACTGGTTTAGGCACTTCAAAAGGCACTTCTCCACCCTCATCCATACCTATGCGAGGTTTGTCTTGTCCTTTTTCGTCATCTTCTACTTCAAGTTCGTCATCTCTGAAGTATGACTCTTCACCTTGTTTAATACGTTCCCAACCTTCTGCTGCAGACTTTTGTAACTCCTCAAAGAAGTCTGTGCCGTAATAACGTCTAGTTGCAGCGTTAATCATAAACTCGTTAGGGCTGGCATTAATAGGTACGTCATCACGTACTTCTTCTGGTGTAGCACCAAGAGGAGCAACGTTACCGCTAACAGGGTCTTTTGTTTTACTTAGTATCAAGTCCATCTCCATTTGCATAGGCTCTTTATTCATAATAGAACCTCCCTCTGCACGTTTTCCAAGCTGACCAAGCGGAGTCATAAACGCATCTAACTTCTTTAAATACCTTGTTAATTTTTTTGAATCTATAGAAAAGCCAGCTTTTAAATCTATAGGTGCATCTTTTTTAAAAAAATCTACTTCACCTTCTGCAAAAGCTTTTAAATCAGTATTTCCTATTTTTGCGGTTACACCTTGTTTACCATCTGGCATATTTTCAAGTGTAAGTAGACCTAAAGAAACTGGAACGTTATTTGAAAGTTTTATATTTAATCCTTCATAAAGTCCTTCATCCGTAGAATATAGATCAACTGCACCTTTGGTAGTATCAATAGTGCCTATAACATTACCTTTTTCATCTTTTAAAGGTACAACAGCATCTTCGTTTTTTATTGATATAGTGTTTGATTCTTTTTTATCGTCATCGTAGTACGTTACCGTAGAAGTTTTGTTATCGCTGTCATCACTACCAGCTAACGCTTGAGACTTTTCGTATGCGCTTTGTATATCTTCAGCTTCTTCTGTGTACGTTTTATCTCCAGATAAACCTACGCCAGCTTCTTCAAGACCACTAGCCATCTGTTGATAGGCTTCATACGGATTTGCCATTTACTTCATCCCTCAAAAAAGTTAACCTACGTAGTGCAGCTAATTCACCTTGAGCACGATATATACCTTCCATAGAAGTTTCATGTTCTAGTTTTTTCTGTGATACTACTATCTTTGCGTTTATGTTCTCTAAGAAAGCATCCCATAACGGTTTATCGTTTACTAGTTTTTTTATTGTCATGTTCCAGTAAACCCTTGCTCACCTGGAGTTGGTGCTGTTCCTGTGCCTATGTTACCACCTCCAGCGCCTGTAGTGTCAGCTACGCCTACTCCTGCTTGCTCTGGTGCTGCCCCTGGTGAGGGTGGTGCTGGTGGTCCTTGTGGTGCTCCCTCTGGTGGGGCAGGTGGTGGCTGTTGAAACTTCTTGAGTATCTCTGCTTGTATAGCTGCATCACTCAAAGAGTTAGTAACTTTGTCAGGGTCTAAGTCCATGCTCTTAGCTATCTCACGTATGATGTAGTCACTCTTTACAAAAGGCATAAGCGCTGGGTTAGATGCTACACCCATGAACTGCATCAAGCGTTGTGAGCGTACTTCATTAGCCATCAAGCTTTCTGTGCCTGATGCTTTAACTTCTAAGTCACCTTTTATTTCTGTGTCAAAGTCAAACTGCATGTTGAATGAAAAGAAAGCCCTACCTATAGGACCAATTAAGTAGTCATCTACGTTCTTTACAACATTGCGGATAGAACCATTAGCAGCAGACATAAGCATAGAGATACCAGAAGCAGTACGCCCCACACCACTGACGCCAGTTTGACCGTGCGCGAAACTTGGGAATCCTGTACTTTCATCAGCTAACACCCTTGCTTTATCAAACAGTTGCATGTTCTCGCCAGCTACGTTAGGAAACTTTGTACCAAAGATACCTTGACCTGGAGCACCACCTTGCCTACGGAATATCTTACCAGGATACACAGATAAGTCTTGTCCTGGCACTAGGTTAGTCTCGTCAACTTCTATAATCAAGTTACCTGACAGTGCAGCGTTATCTATTGCCATACGCATGAAACCGTTCATAAGCGTCTGGGTATCATCCATGTTTTCAGCTATGCCTACACCAAAGAAACTGTATGGGTTTAATTCGTAAGGTACAGCGTAGTAAGGTATACGTGCTGGTTTAAATGGGTTCAGCACCAAGCGTAGGACTTTACCGTTACATATCCAAGCGTTAACGCTGACTTGCTCTGAGTCTTTCAACTCCTTGGGTATCTTTACACCATGTTCTGCAAGTATGTCTGTGTCTACGTAACCCCAAAACTCTAACACCTCGTACCTGTAAGGAGTAGAGCTATATTGGGATTCATCCTCCATGTCTTGTTCCCAATACTTCTTTTCGTATGACTCACCTAAGTTAATAGCTTCATTAATTGATTCATCTCTAAAGAAAGGTCTTGACTTTAAGCCACGCATCTGTGAGCGTGTCATGCGGTGTCGCTCAACTACAAACTCAACTTCATCCATGTTGTATGCGTCAGGATCAGGATAGAAGTTCCATATAGAAACGTGACTAGTTGATGGTACAGTCTTGATAGTAGGGTTGTAATCGCCTGACTCCATATCCCAATTAGGATACTCTTTGTCAATAGCAAATGGCCCTTTCATTATACCTGTACCAAAGAGTGCCATCTCAAAAGCTGTGTGGCGTAGTTGTTTGTTAGCACCACTCTCTTCTAGCTGATCGTGTATTTTCTTTTCCATCTTCTTAGCTGCAACCATAGCAGGATGGAATGTAACTGTACTTTGAGTTGTACCTGGACCTTCTATAACCTTATCGCCTAGCTGTTCTAGTCTATCCTCTAGAGGACCAAGACGCTTCATGCGATCATACATAGTCTCGCCAGGTTTAAGTTTTTCGTCAGGGTCAAACAAAAAAGAAACCTTTGGTTCTTGTCCAAAGGCTGACGATAGTTCATCTTGTGCTTGCTCTGCGTTGGGGTCTATGTTAATGTGTACTGACTCCGCTACACCCTCTGGTAAAGTAGTAGGGTTTACTGTAAGTGGAAATCGTGAGCTACCAAACAACACATCTACTATCTGTCCGTATGCAGCTAGGGTTTTTGTTTTAGTGACTTTAACAAATACTCTAGACTTTTCAGTTTCAGTAAACTGCACGTCAGGGCCGTATAAGCCACGATAGTTGCGATATGCACGAAGCCATCTATTTTCGTCTGTGTATCTTGCGTCTTCTGCACGTTTATATTTCTCCGTTACAAAAGCTACCACGCTACCTGCGTCTAGCTCATCTCCATCTTGAATAACAGACACTTCATCTGTCTCGAAAAGTTCAGCTTGTTCGTTTTCATTTACAGCCATTATTAGTATCCAAAGTTTGAGTCAGCAGCTTGAAAGCCTGAACGTTGTGATGCAGGATTAAAATCCCAGAGTGAACTACGTGGTCTTGTCATTATACCATATCTTAATGCATCATACAAGTGGTCTTCTGCATTTGTGTCTACATCTTCGTGATTTCTTTTATCTACTGGTAAACCAGGAAGCTGTGCTATTATGTTGGTGCAGGAAGAAAAGAAAACCAACCTTGGCTCCTCAGTAAACTCGTCTACCTGCAGACGGCGGTGAAGTTCGTTTTTACCTGCAACCCTAGAACCTCTAGAACGATCAGAAGGCCGCCAACGACATCCCTTTGCGTTCATCTGTTCAGCCAAGGACGGTCCTGTGTCTCCACGCTTATGCCACAGGGAACTGTCTAACACGCCGTACCTGATACTACCATCTTCACTTTCTGCTTCTAGTATCATATCCGCTAAATCTGTAGCTGTTACTTTAGAACAATATAACTCTCTATAAACTACAAGTTGTTCGCTTGGCGTGATAGTAAACCATACTACTCCTGTAAAACTTCCGTACCCATAGTCACAAGCTCTAAATCTAGCCCAGCTACGAGGTATGTCATATGGTTCTACTACGTGTATCTTTCTGTTAAACTCAGGAAAGGCTGCACCCTCATTCACATCCCAATTACCCTCTAGTAGCTGCTTACGTTGATGTTCAGGTAACGATAGAAGCATGGCTTCGTAGTCGCCACTCTCAGCTAAGTATGGGTTATCGAAGAGACTAGCAGGTATGAACCTACGCTTGAATAGGGGTTGACCAGATTTACTATGCCCTTGGGGAAACTTCAGTACCTCACTAGTCTCAATGTTCGTTGCCCAAAATGCTGTGTTAGGTTTGGCTGGGTCAATGAACATCTTCTTTACCCAAGAGTGTCCTAATCCACCTGGGTTTGTTGTGGCCCTCATGTACAAACCTAAGTCTTTGTTTGCACTACGTAAGCGTGATCTCATATAATCCCACGCAAAAGGTGTTGACCACTGTGTAAGTTCATCAAAGGCTACGTAGTTAAATGCTTGCCCTTGATATCTCATAACGTCTGTATCTCTGTCTAAGTAAGACATCCACAATGTACCGCCTCTAGGTGTAGTCCACTGTGATTTACGCTCTGACCACTTGATGCCAGGTATTGCTTTAGGGTAAAGCTCCTGACTTTTCTGTATTAGCTCCCTTAGTTCCTCAGTAGTGTGACGTACAAGAAGACCACTAAAGTCTGAGTTGTTCATATTACGTAGAGGGTCTGCTAACGTAGCGTAACTCTTGCCACCACCTGCTGCTCCTCCGTACAGAACTTCTCTTTCACTTGAAGCCAAAAACTCTGTCTGAGGTCCAGGGTTAGGCTTAAATACTACGTTCTGTGCTTCTTGTACGTCATACTCTGCAGGTCTGACCTGCGCTGGGGGTAATGTCGTTGTTGTTGTCGTTTTCTTCTTCGTAGGTGTAACATCCAAATCTTTCTTTTTCAAGGATTTCGATCTGACGTAACGTTTTTTCGAGCCGCTTGGCATACTCGCGTTTAATCGTAGTAAGTCTTTTTCTTTTCCTTTCAACATCTAAACGCTTCTTTAAACCATCGTGTGTAATACTTCTGCCTGACTGCGTAGTTAACCATGCTGACACTTGCCTCAAGCTGTATTGTTTTACGTGTTTCTTAGCTAGTTCTAGTAGCTCTAACTCTTCAGGTATAGGGTTTAGCCAACTGTTGTCTTCTGGATCAATCTCGTAACCAAAGGGTATGTACTGACTTGTTCTTGGTATGCGTAACCAAAGCTTAACCTTAAATGGTACTCTAGGTAGCATCCAATATTCATGCTGTAGAGGACGCTCTCTTTTAAGCTTCAGCTTCATCGCTATTCTTAGGTGGCAATATAAACAAACCACCTGTCGATTCTACTGCTACTCTTTCTGTCTTAACTACCCCAGCGCGATCTAGTATCTGACCTGCAGCCATCATCTTTTCTTTAATGCCTAGCTGGGTAGGATCGTCCAAAGCAGAGGCATATGCAACTGCAGCTTTAGGACCAACTCTTGACATATACGTTTTAGTTGCGTCAAATATTTCATCTTTCAAGGACTCCACTATTGAACTGGTAGATGAACCAGTATTGTACCCTGCCAGCTTTTTAGCTTGTACAACGTCACCTCCTGCTTCTTCAAAAAGCACTTCAAGGAACCTAGCTTGATTTTCTGTAAGTTTACGTGCCATTGTCTTTTCTCCAAGGGCCATCTTCAAAGACTCTTTTTTGTTCACATCTAGGGCAGATTGAGTGTTCTTTATTGTTGTAAGCAGTTTGACAAATCTTACACTCTATCATACCTAAGTTACTTTTCTGTAGGATCTGGTTTTTTTTGCAATCTTCTTAGGTTGAGCCACATGCTGCTTACCTGCCTTAGTGCCTTTTCGTTTAGCTCTGGTTGTAGCGGCATACTCAGAATCGCTAAGAGACTTAATAGCCGCACTAGGTAAATAACGCTCACCAGTTTTAGCACTAGGCTTCCCACTCTTAGTACGCCACTTCTGCTTTGTCCAAGACTTGAGACTTTTTTGAGACTTCTTTAAGGCCATTTAGCAACAATCACACTCTGGATTGCATTTACGATTTATCAAAGCACACCACAATCTTTTAAGATATCTTTTCATTATTTGTATCCTCCCCCTGCTTTTTTGTAGGCAGAAGCCAGCATTTGAGCTTTTCTCGCTGACCACTGCCCAGGTTTTCCTCCCTTGCTCCCAGACTTTATTCTAGAGAACTGTCGTTTACGCATGGCTGGTTTAGTGTAATTACCAGCTTTGTTTACCGTAGATTTTCTGGTAGATTTCGCCACGAGACACTCCTATATCACGTAAAGCTTTATCTGTCATATGATTTAATTGCCAGAAAGCGATTTTCTTTTCTTGTGATTCTTTTATAAAGTTATATATTCTTTTAAACATTTTTATCTCCTTTTAGTTGTAAGCTTTTACTTACTAGAGATAGTTATAACATATTTAGTTATAAAATAAAATGCATAATGTTGCAACCCCGATATGACAGGATTGCAACTGTTTTAAGACAAAACTACACGAACAACTGTACTAGAACTTTCAGCACGTCTATAGTTTAAGATAGTAGAGTTACCTACTGCTTTAGGAACTATAAAACTGTGTGCTCCTGCAGGTATCTCTATATCGTTATCATCTACATCAGCCTCTGCAGAACCAAAGTTTACATCTAGCTTGTGACTAGTTTCTATAAACACTACACTGGCGTTAGTACAATCTACGTGGGTTGTATTTGTGTTACTCAGGGTGACAGCAGTTTGTACTGTCCACCCCAAGTTTTCGCCTATTAGACCAACTTGATCAACCATTGGTTAACTCCTAACTTATGTGAACGGAGTAACTATCGCACCATCACCAATAGTGTGTCCTGAGACTACCCATTTAGAATCTGTAATACATACGTACTTAATCATACCACCAAGGAGTCGGCCTTTACCGTCTGCATCCATTACAATCTGATGGTCTGCTGCTGCAGGTTTAGAGAAACCACAGTTTTCTACACCATCATCTAAGTCATTTACAGTGATGTCTGTATCAACCATAGTCAGCACACCTTGCAGTGTATCTGATGCTGAGTCAGCATTGATTGTCAGTGTTCCTGTAAATGTTGTTCCTATATGAAACTCATACATTAGTCCTGCTGCTGCTGTAGGCAGTGTTACTGTAATACCACCTGCACGATTCAATGTGAAGATTGTACCTGACTCTGCTGCAGTTACAGTTTTAGTAGAATCAGTAATACTGGTTACTACTTGTTTCATAGTTGTGAAGGTAAGTGGAGATTCGTAAACCTCAATACCTTCTTGTCTTGTTGCTGTTAGTGACATTATTTATTCCCCTTGTTATAAAACATACCTGATTTACGGTAGTCTGTCTTGCCGTTGCTTACTAGACCACCACGATTTTTAAAGCCCATCTTGTTACGTACTTCAGTGGGCAGTTTTTTTAGACCTTTACCCTTTTTACCTTCAGGTGGGGATTTTAGTCCACCACCCATGTACATACCTTCTGCTTTCTTTTCTTCTTGCATAGGGTTGTCGGTAACACCTTTAGGCGCAGCTTGTGCTTGAGGCTGAGTCATCATCTGTTGTTGACCTTGCATCATAGCACTTTGTCGCTGCTGATCTGCTTGTGTAGGATTGTACATAGGCTGTATAGGATTAATGATGCCGCCTACTTGTTTATTTTTGCCCATGTGTTTTCTCCTCATTATTACATCTTAGTTAGTTTGTAGCCTTTGGATTTAGCTGCAGAACGCATCTGACCTAAAGTCATACCTGTTGCTCCACCCTTGGCGTAACCTTTTTTCATCTTACCGCCACGAGCCATACCCTTTTTCTTCATCATAGCCATCTTACCACCTTTAGCCATGCCTTTCTTCTTCTTAGCCATAGCTCCACCACGAGCCATGCCTTTCTTCTTTTTGTTACCGTGCATTGCCATAGCAACTACTCCTTATCACTGTACATGTTGTTAAACACTCGTTGCGTATCCCAAACGTACTCTACGTCCTGCTTAGAGTGAAATATGTTTTGGTTAGGTCTGAAGTCAGGAGCACCTTGTCCTGTCTCAAACCAAGCTGGGTGAGTTACTCTCACTCTGTTGTTGGGTAACGCAACTAAGTTACCAGTGTACTCTCCTGCATCTAACAACTCTAAAACGTGTGATTGTTTATGTTGTGCAGGATCGTCTGCTACTTCGTTATCTGTGTAATCAACTGTGAAATAATACTTTGCAGGATAAAATTCATTGTCTATTTTCGCTATCCACGGCGCAGGAGTGGCTCTGTCAAGTACGTAAACAGAGTGGTGATGTGACATACAATCCCAAGGTTGCGCCATGTAGGGTGGTAGTTCGGTAGGCCACTCCTCTAGTGGAGTATCAGCTACTAAGGCAGTAAGGGGCATCCTAGCCCACATAGCTCCTCCGTGAACGTTTTGGTCTTCCTCTGAGTGGTCCGACTCGCACCCTGTAAATATAACTTGGAAACTTAGAGTTCTGTTTGGCATCGTTGTCACTGCTATCACCATGCAGTGCAGAAACTCTCCGTGATATTCTTCTAAGTTCTTTGTGTATTCTCTTCTTACCCATGATTTAAAATAAGGTACGTTACTTTGAAGATACGCCATCTTTTTCCTTTCGCAATCTCTCTTTAGCCTTTTTTGCTATTTGGACAACTTCAGTCTTGCCCATTACTTTAGCACGTTGTTCCATGACTGTCAAGATTTGTATTTTCCTTGCGAAAGTTTTTCCTGATTTGCGTACTCTTGCAACAGTTTCCCTTGCATCCTTTGCTGTTGCAAACTTTATTGGTACAGTGTCTTTAGGGTTTTCGTCTGTGTATAACCTACGCCCTGACCCTTTTGGTTTTTTACCTGTACCTACTTTAGGGTCTTTTTTCTTTTTAGCTACCATACTACTATGTCTACGTTTTCACCTACGCGCTGGGGTTCAATCTTAGCTGCGTTGTGTGGGTGGTAGTCATACGGAGCTTGATATCTATACTTATCTGCACGTTTATCTACCATAGAGTGTGTCTCAGTTACACGCTGTTTCGTGCTATCGTGAGGCCAATCAGGTATAATTTTATCTGGGTTTGGAGTAAACGTTGGCACTGGAGATGCAGGTTGTATGCCAGATTCATTTAACCCAAAGTACGTGGGTGGTATACTCAAGGGAGTGACCAGATAACGAGGGCGGTAAGTCCTGCCCACAGAGCTATCCATATGCGATATTCGTATAACCATTTACCAAAATCCATAGCAAGTCTCCTCCACTCTTGCTTCTTTACCCAGCGCCCAATGTCCATTATTAAGTTAGCTAACGTCCACGCACCACTGATGATGTTCCACACGCTACGTCACCAAGCCTTACATGACCAGTAACGTGCAGTAAATTTGTCTTTAGCTGTATCGCACTTGTGCCTAGCACGAAAGCTTTTACGTCTTTCAGGGTTATCCTTTTTAATTGACATGTTAGGATCACCAAATCGTACAACTTTTATCTGGTCACCCTTCTTAGCTAGTACGGCTGACTTCTTGGCTTCACCTGATGTACTCTTGGGCTTGTTGTACCCAGGGAAAGTTTCACCTCTGTACTTTAACTTACCACTAGGTAGTCGTTCTACATCTTTAGTTGTAGCCATAGTAGTTAAACTCTCAAGTTTGATTTTCAGGTTTAGGCATTTCTACACATTTACCTAGTACAAAGGAATTAGGTGTAGGCTTACTAGCGTTTAAACTGTTCATTTGTGTAGCTAAACTGGAAACACACATATCCATTGTAGGATATAACACTTGGTCTGAGGCTATTTTAAAACCAGTATCCATAAACATAATAAATACTATTACAAACATCATCCATACTTTCGTTTTCTATCTGGGTCTAAGACTTCATATGACTCCAAGTAACCCTCTAAGTACATAGCTCTCTCTACATGATCTAAACTATATTTAGTTCCTGTACGATTGTAAATGGCTTCTCGTACATAAAATACATCTGACTTAGGAATATGTACTTTATTTAAAAAACGTGTATTCTCTGAGGCTAATGCTTCGTAAAAGTCTTCAATTACGGACTCACTTGCATATAGTTGTACCTTTTTTTTGTACATTGTCAAGTCTTTATTT
>VMHT01023944.1_pt1 | contig 10302 bp, 11 predicted proteins | sample 4693611 | NCBI WGS metagenome assembly VMHT01 (sample SAMN12280063, study PRJNA550983) | marine metagenome | isolation source: seawater sampled from same location over 5 years 0.02-0.2 micron viral filtrate | place: USA: collected off the coast of southern California halfway between the port... ...
AACAAGTTCGCTTACTGTTTCAAGAACCATATCGTGTAATTCAGTTTTTTTCATTGTGACTGTTTGTTATAAATATGAAGTAAGATAGTCTTCCAAGTTAATTTTTGGCTCCCATCCTAAGATATTTTTTGCTTTAGTATCTGTGTTTAATGTGACTCGGGCTTCACCAGGTCGTGGGGGATGATATTCTGGAGCAGAATTAAGTATGTTAGTTATATCATTAAGTGAAAAGTTAATTCCCCTACCTAATTCAAATTCATATCCCCAAGCGTTTTGATTTCCTATTTTAATTAAGGCATCTACAATATCATATACGTGTGTAAAATCTCTACGCTGCTCACCATCACCATATACTATTAATGGCTTATTTTCTCTTAATGCTTTTAACCAGATCCCAATAACGGTACAATATCCACCTTCTTCTAATTGGTGGGGACCATAAACATTATAGAACCTAACTATAGATGCTTTTAAATTATAATGTTTTTGGTATAAGGTTACTAAGTCTTCACCTATATCTTTACTAAAAGTATAAGGATTTTTAAATCTTCCACTATATTTAGAAGATGACCCAGCATATACTAAAGGAACATTGTTTTCAGAACAGTAATGAATTAAATTTAAAGTTCCATTAGCATTAGTAGTAAAGTATTCTTTTGGTTGCTTAAAAGAGGGCTGTATTCTGGCTATTGCCGCTAGATGAAATATAATATCCGGTTTATAAATTCCATAGTCATGAATATTTCTAATATCCTCTTTAACATACCAGCATCCTTTAATATGGTTTTCTTCTTTGCCTGTATAATAATTGTCTATGGAAGTTACGTTATGTCCTTCTATAATTAATTGTTTTATAAGATTTACCCCTATAAATCCTGCTCCTCCTGTTACTATTACATTCATGTTTAAATTAATTTAAATAATTGTTCATCACTTATTTTCTTAGAGAAATAATTTAACTCATAATTTTCTTTATTAGTAAAATTACCCCAATACATTTTGCTATTTTCTACTATTAATCCTTTAATTAAATATTGGCTATGTTTTTTTGGACCCTTTAAACCTTTTAGCAATAAATAATAATCGTCAGGACCATAGCCATTACCTAATTGTTCATGTAAGGGGTATTCTTTTAAATAGCCTTTAGAATAACATGGAAACATTCCCCCATACCACTTACTATTTACTTCTTGTATTTCTAATTCTTTATTAGGTTGAATTAAATCTATATTAAATCTTTCTGGTTTTTTATAATATTCATGGCGAGAATCAATATCAAAATAACATACATCTTGCCATGTTTTATCCCACATTACAGATGTTTGGGGTGTAAAAACTAGTATATCTTCTTTATTAAATAATTTAGTTATGTTTAAATATGTTTTTAGCAAAGTAGAAGGAAAATTCATATCAGAATCAAAAGTAACACAGTAATCATAATCATCTTTATTAAATTCTATTCTTCTATGCCCTACACAACCTTTTATATCATTATCTATTTTATAATCAACATTATAATATTGGCTTAATAATTCACAACATTTATTAAAAATATTTTCAGTATATAAAGGTGGTGCTAGTGATTTATCCCAATCAATTTGGTCAGGGACATTACTATAACATAGGCTAAAAGTTATATTTTTGCATTCTTCTTCTGATAAATAACTTTTACATGATATAAACCTAGAAACAATTTTTGGAAGAAAATAAGTTTCCCACGGAAGAATTAATCCTACTACTTTAATAACCATAATTATCTTTTATAGTTTTTAATAAATTATTTTTACAAATTATTAATTCGTGTTCGTTTGTCATAATATTAAATATCTCAATATCCAAATTACCTATATTAAATTCTCCTATTTCGCCACTGTCCTGAATAATTTCAGATAATTGTCCTATAATACTAAAATCTTGTTGGGTAAATTTATTACCATCTATTTTAATTAAGATATAATTATTTTTAGGTTGATTAGAGGGATAAAATTTTTCCTTTAAATTAAATGAAGTATTAGATTGTTCATTATTAACATACTCCATAGCCATACTAAAATCTGTATACACAGTGCTACACCACGGTTCTAATGCGTGTAATAGCTGTAGGTTAGGGTTGTTAATTATAAATCCAATATCATATTTTGATGGTATAATTGGTTTCATTAAAGCATCATGTTTACAAAAATGACCCCATTTACGAATAAATTCTCTAGTTGATTTTTGGTTTTGTTTTAACCATTCATCGGTTTCCCTATTCTTCATAAACACTTCACCATTAGGGTTACGCTTAGCCCCATCGGCAAACCTACTACCTCTGCAAGTCATATGGTAAACACACCCATGCCATGTTTGGATAAATTTAATACCATTTAATTGAAAACGGTTAAATATATCAGTATCTTCTTTTGACTGTGGTGCAAATATGGGGTCATGTCCTCCGATTTCTTGAAAATCACTTTTCCAAAATGCCCAAGGAGCAAATATACCTTCAGTAGTATCATTATTAGGTACTCTTGAATCCAAGAAGTCAAGTAATCCTTGTTCATTAAATTCTTCAGGTTCAATACCAAAGTCTTTAAGTATTTTTTCGGGGCCATCTGGATGAAGGGGTGGTTCAATTCTAGTAAGCGATACTATTGTTTTTTCTTTAAGTTCATCTTCAATAGCATCCAAAGCACCTGGGCATAAGTACATATCTGCATGATATATCATACAAATATCGTTTGTAGCTACTTCATTGACTAATCTATCATATAATATAGTGTGGCCTAATCTATTTGGGCCTTCATTTTTGATTGCCTTAAATAATGGGTCTTTATCCATCATTTTTAAACACCAATCCCAAGTACCATCATTACTAAAATCATCGGCAACACAAATTTCTACTTCATGGTTACCCTGATTTTTACGTATTGAGTCATAAGACCACTTTAGGTACTTAAGGTTATTTCTACCGGGTTGTATTAAACTTATTTTCATTTTTTTACTAAAATATTATAATCATAAAAGTATAAATAATCTATATCAGTTCCTTTATAACAATTAATGGCATCCTGGGGGGTTTCTACTATAGGCTCTCTATCATTAAAACTAGTATTTAATAAAATAGGTACACCCGTTTTTTCTTTAAAAATACTAATAAAATTATAATACCACTTATTATCATTTTTAGTTACAGTTTGTAACCTACCTGAACCGTCAAAATGTACAACTGCTTTTGCTTTATTCCTAATAGATTCTTTAAATTTTAACACAAAAGACATGTAAGGGCTATCTATATCATGTTCAAACCAATTTTTAACTTCTTCTCTTAAGATAGAAGGAGCAAAAGGTCTAAACCACTGTCTATGTTTTACTTTTTTATTAATTATATCTTTCATATTTTCATTTCGGGGATCCGCTAGAATACTTCTATTACCTAGCGCCCTTCTCCCAGATTCTGAACCCCCTCCAAAAACTGATATTATTTTTTGGTCACAAATTAAATCAATAACTTTTTCATCAGATGCTTCAGTCCAATCTAATTCTGATTCTTGTAAAGAGTTTAACACGTCTTCTTTATTATATTTAGGTCCTAAATAAGAAGTAGTATTATCTTTCCATTCAATTCTAGGGTTATCCAAAATATGATGCCAAAGATATCTAGAAGCACCTAAACATAAACCTCCGTCATATGGAATTGGATCAGCATAAAATTTAATATCAGGCCACCAATCTAACATTTTCCCTGTCATTAGGCAGTTTAATGATACACCACCTGATAAACATATATTAGTAGGGTTATATTTGTCTATATATTGTTGCATAACATTTTTAATAACCATTTCGGTCGCTTTTTGTAAGGAGGCCGCTACGTCAAATTTATCCTGTTCACTTTTATTAGCTATTTCTTTATATTTTTTACAATTATCCCATACTTTAGGGTTATGTCCTCCACCCCCTATAACAAACCCTTCATAAAAATCATTAAAATATTTATTAGAGTCTCCTACACAAGCCATAGCCATAACGGTTCCTGATTGGTTTCCTTTGGGATAACCCGAAGATAAACCAAATATTTCACCCGTATATAATCTCCAAGGAGAACCTACATTAAGGGTAGTAATAGGGATTAATTCTATAGGAGTTAATTTATTATCTTCCCCCTGCCATACTGTCAAAGCATGAGAAGTTCCGTTTTCTTCAACACCACCCCCATCTAATGTAAATACTAAAGCATTATTAAAATTGCTTGAATAGAAGGCATTTGCAGCATGGGATTTATGGTGACCTATAGTATGAAATTCTGCATTATCTCTTGCTAATATTTTGTCTCTTAAATCGTTAGTTTCTTTACTTGAACATCTACTATCCCATTTCCCGTTAGTATATGCAAAATAGGGGTTACCAAAAGCAAAATAGTCTACTTTTGATTCTTCACCTATTCTTTCAAAATACATTTTTAAACCATCACCCCATGGTTCTTTTATCCTTATTAACCTTTCTAGTTCCTCATGGATAATGGGTATTCCATTTTCTAAAATACAATATGATACATCATGCTTACCAGATTGGTATCCTACAATTCTTATTTTTTTATTTGATTTAATATCTTTTTCCATGTTTCGTTATAACTTTTTTCTGAGAAATGTTTATTATACAATTCTTTTGATGTATTACTACAATGTAAGTAAAAATCCTTATCTAACCTAAGTTTTTTAGCTAATTCTTTTGCTTTTTTTAAATTATCAGGTTCTACTGATAAATCAGGAAAACATAATCTTTGGGTATTACTGTGTATATTTCCAATACAAGGTAAGCCAAGGTAACCACAATTTAGGCTAAATGTTCCCCCTATTGAATTAGGATTTAGATGAATAGCATATTTAAAATTATTTAGTGTTATTATCCAATCTACCCATTCCATATAAGGAAGATGATTTAAATCTTCTAATTGTGTTTCCTCTTTGTGCATTCTCCCCATTTGGGGGGCCCATATTTCTGTATTGAATTCCTGTGCCGCTATTAAAGAATTAAAACCACCATACCAGCGTCTTAAGTTACCTCCTATTATAGCATTTTTTCGTTCTACTAAAGGTAAGTTTTTAATAGAGTCTTCAATCATCAAAGTAGGATTTATGTAACATTTTTTATTTAAAAGGCCTTCATAATATTCTTTATCTCTGTCATTATGTGCTAATACAAAATCCGCATTAAGCATTATATTATAAAACCAAAATGAATTATTTATAGATAAATCTTGAAAATACCAGGAGGGACCTTCTTGCATAAATGTATATTGTTTACATACTCTTTTTAAATTTCCTATAATATCAAAATTCATAAAGTGTTCTACATGTTTGGGTATTATTATAACTCCTAAATCATAAGTGTTATCTGGTAATTCTTGTAGTTTTAGAATATTATGGTGCATAGCATCTAAGGCTACAAACCATGCAAATTCTGTTCTCATATTTTTATGGGATCTAGGGGTTTTATTATTAAACCCCATTTCTGAAAACCATGCTATTTTAGTCATTATATAAATGTTTATATGTTCTTTCCATCCAGTATGCTGTATTTCTATTATGGGGGGTAGTGGGGATGCCATTAAAGTGATATATCCACCCTGCATCTAAAAATATTAAATCGTCTTTAAAATGAGAATGTCCTGGTAAATGTAAAAGATTTTTAGTAAATAAATCTTGTAAATTATAACATTCGGGCAAATAATGTTTTTTAACCTTATATAGGTTTGTTAAATAATTAATTATAGTTTGATCGGTACCTGCCTTAATTATATTCCTATAATAGTTTATGATTTGTATATTCTCTTGATAAAATTCAGCTACTGCTGTATAGAAAGGTTTATGGGTTTTATTTACTATTTGAAAACCTCCATTAAAATATTCCCATGTTTTGGGTTTGGATTCATTAGGAAATAAAGAATCACCCCAGCTATTTATACTTCTAGTAACCCATTCGTAACACCCATTATTAATTGTTATTCCAAATTTACCCTGAGTTTCGTTAAAAAAATTAGGACAATCAGGATGTATAATGGTATCGGCATCTACCATTAGAATTTGATCGTATTCAATCTTATGTTTGTCTAAGATATCAAAGACTAAATACCGTTGGAAAGTTATTGGGAAATCTTTAGTGTCTAAAACAGCGTCTTTCCATTCAAATAATATAACATTATTTTTATCACACCACTTTTTCCAACTTTTAACAGAATAATGGTAAGGGTTACTTCTATTGTTTCCTAAATCTATATTAGGTATAAAAACTACATTTTTCATTATCCTATTCCTTTCCAAGTTGCACCATTAGTAGTGTAAAAATGATTAATTTTATGTGTAGGGTCATAATAATAATTGTAACCCTTACTTACTATATCTGCCGCCCAATATCTATCTTCTTTAGTAGAATAAATTTCGGGCATAGGGTTATCTAGTAAAAACTGCTTATTGTAAAAACAAAAGGCATTATGTAAAAATTGTCTGTTTTCTATTTGGGAAAACATATTTGTTATACGGTCTTCTTTAAAATGACTCCAAATATATCTTTTTGATATTTTTTTACCTTTATATATAGGTGTTTGTTGACCAAATACTGCTACAACCTCACTTAAATTATTTTTTATAGCCTTTAAATCTACTTTAGTGATTTGAGAATGTGCTGATAAGACTAAAATTATATCTTTAGTAGCATATTTAACACCTAAATTGATTGATTTACCTGGAGTATAGTCATCAATAGGAATAATTTTAATCGTAGTTCTATCTTTAAATAGATTTACTGTTTGAAGAGAATCATCAGTTGAATTATTATCTATTATTATAATTTCGGGTTTATGAAAATGATCTAAACATGATTGGATTGCAAATCCAATATATTCGTTTTCATTTCTATTTCTTATTATTATACTAATATTATCCATTGAATATTTCATTTAATATGTTATAATCTATAGCTTGGGCTGGATCACTAATAGATTCATCTGGTCTTGGATGACATTCTATAATTAATCCATCTGCTCCTGCTGCCAGTGCCGCTTTAGAAATTGGTTTAACAAAATTTCTATATCCTGTTGAGTGGCTTGGGTCGTATATAATTGGGATATTAGTTAATTCTTTTAATGCGGGTATCATCATTAAATCCGGGGCCCATCTAATAGTAGGGAATACATGCCTATAATTTGGCATACCAACTACACCTCTTAAACAAATAGCAATATTATCATTACCTCCTACCAAAATACGTTCACATGCCCCCAATATTTCATCTATGGTACCCCAAGTACCTCTTTTAAGCAAAACTGGTGTATTACACTTACCCAAGGCGTCTAATAATGTGTAGTTTTGGAAATTTCGAGTACCAATTTGAAACACATCAGCTACTTGTGATACTTCATCAATCATGCTTGCATCCATAACTTCTGTTACAATAGGTAGGCCTGTTTCTTGTTTTACTTGTTTTAATAACCTTAAACCTTCTCTTCTTAATCCTTCCTTCCAACCATTAGTTTCTTTTAAAACCGGATATGTACAAGGTTTATATGCACCTGCCCTAAAAGCATTTGCTCCTAATGACTTTACTTCTTTAGCAATATCTACTATTTCAGATCCTTCTACAGAACATGGTCCTGCTATCTTAGTATATTTCCAATTAAAAGTTTTATTTTTATCAATAGAAATATTTAATTTACCTGCTTCTTTTAGTGATTTAATGTAATCGTTCATTTATGTTTTTTTCTGCGTTTAATAAATCTTGTTCACTGTGAATATTAGTACAATTATCTGTCATACTACCTACTCTTCTACTCATATATCCAGATTTAACGTGTTCTGCTTTAGTAATTCTAATTGAACCATTTCTAGTACCATCAGGGTCTACTGTAAATAGGTCATCATATTTATTTTCTACAGCATATGTTAACATTTTATCTAACGGTATTGTCCTATCAGGGTGGTCGGGTTGTACACCTACTACATGAGTAAAACTATCATCACCATATTCCTGAAATATTTTTACATATACGTCTGCTACTTCTCTTTCGCCCATAAAGTCTTTATCTCTACCTACTACTTTAACCCCATAGGATTCTGCTATAGATTTAGTTTCTTTATCTTCAGTAGATACTATAATAGAAGATGCTAATATGGATTTTTTAGCATATTCAATTGAGTGTTCAAGTAATGTTTTACCTGCTATAATTCTTTTATTTTTACCTACTAATCTTTTAGAATCACCTTTAGCAGGAATTATTACAAATGCTTTTATCATAATTTATCTATTGACCATTTATATGCTTTAGTTTGACCTTCAATCGTCATACCCCCTATATGGGGTGTTGCTATTATATTTTTTCCTTCATCCATAGCCTTAATAATAGGAGATTTAGTTATGTCATCAAATTCATTTTCAATAACATCTGTTCCATACCCAGTTAATTTTTTAGTATTTAGAGCATCTACTATATCTAATTCATTTACTATTTCGCCCCTAGAGGTATTAATAATGTATAAATCTTTTTGGGTTAAGCCAAGTAAATCTTTATTAATCATATACTTTGTTTCATCTGTTACATGGACATGAAGAGATATCACATCACATATTTGAAATATTTGTTTAAGGGAAGTTTGAGGGGTGTTAATATAAGGGTCATAAATAAAAGTTTGGGCACCAAATGCTTTACAATAACCATCCATCATTTTTCCTAAACGTCCATATCCAATAATTCCTATTTTTAAATCTTTAATTTGCCTTCCCATAAATTGAGTATAATCCCAATTATACCTGGATACATGATTATTACATTCAGGGATATTTCTAAGTAAAGATACCATTAAACCAAAGGCTAATTCAGATGTAGAAGGTAATTGGTTAATTAATTCGTAATCATTTTTGTGGCATTGGATTTTAATATTGTTTTCTTTACAATAATCTAAATCAATATGGTTTAGGCCTGTAGAGCAAGAATTAATAGTACTAACATTTGTATTATTTAATAATTCCTTATCTATTTTATAGGTTTGTTGATTAGGGTTACAAACTATAGTATCAATATTATGGGATAATAGTAATTCCCTTACAGTGTCTTTGGTTGCTTCTTCATATAAAAAAGGAGTACCTTTAGTCATAAGTAAAGGTATAATACCTTCTAAATGGGACACAGGTGTTATAACTGCTATTCTTCTATTGTTACCCATTTTTGTTCGTTTATGTACTTTCTTCTTGTGTCTATCATATCATTAGAAATATGTGGGTGTAAATCTTTAACATTAATGTCTATATCTACTAAGGACTTATGTGTAAAAATAAGATTTCTATTAGTTTTATACACTAATGAATATCCTTTTTTTAAACCTAATTTTTTAAGTGCAGAAATTGAAGCACCATAGTAGGCACATTTAGTGTTTCTCCATTTATAATGATTTTCATCACAATGCATAACTTTACTTTCTGTATAAGGTAGTGATGGGTTAAATTCTATAATTATAACCTTAGGATTATAATTTAGGGCTTCCCACACATAATAATCTTGACCATCAATATCTATTACTACTATATCTAAATCTTTAGGAACATTATATTTACTAAATATTTTATTTACATTACTAGCAGTTATAGCTTCTATTTTTATTTGGTCTCTATATTTTTCTTCGCTTTGTGATATTTTAGCTGTATTAGTTTCAAAATATAAACATTCCGTATCATATTTATCATTAAACCATCTTATATTAGCGGTCCCACGACGAGAACTTACAGAACCTGCCCCAAATTCTACCCCATATTTAGGTATTATATTTAATTGTTCAAAAATACTATTTACAACTCCCGTTTCTCCATATTGAGAACCATGCTTATTTTTTTGATTTTCTTTTAATAAATTTAAATTCATATTATTTTTATTTTATTTTGTTTAATTAAATCGTTAATGTATTTTTTTTCTTTGCCCCATTCATGTTTACCGGGGATATCAGATATATTATGGTTACCCCAATAATGATTACTTTTCCCAAAATCAAATCCCACTAATGTTAATTGGGGAAATTGTTCCAAAAAATAGTTAATTGCCAGAAGACCAGTAGTAGGTTTTGAATCAAAAAGGGGTTCAAATCTTTTATAAATAACTTCTATATCTACTTGTTTTTTAATTTTATTTATTTGTCCCTTATCTTTTGCTGTTGTTAGTATTAAAGCTTTTTCTAGGTTTGTTGTATTTGATTTTATTGAAGGTAAATTTTTTACTAAATAATTTCTATTATCAGTAGTTAATTTATAATTCAATACCCAATGAGTACATTTTGTACCTAA
>VMHT01200485.1_pt1 | contig 10302 bp, 7 predicted proteins | sample 4693611 | NCBI WGS metagenome assembly VMHT01 (sample SAMN12280063, study PRJNA550983) | marine metagenome | isolation source: seawater sampled from same location over 5 years 0.02-0.2 micron viral filtrate | place: USA: collected off the coast of southern California halfway between the port... ...
GGTCCTGCTGGTACTGGTAAAACTTATGTAACAGCTACTTGTGCTGCAGATTTGTACATCACTAAAGATATAGATAAGATCGTTATAACACGCCCTCACGTAGCTGTAGGTAAAGACATAGGGTTTCTTCCAGGAACACTCGAAGAGAAGGCTCAGCCGTGGGCGTTGCCCGTCCTAGACGTGCTTATAAAGCATTTAGGTAAAGGTGCTGTAGATACGGCTCTAAAGAGTGGAAATATAGAGGTTGCTACACTAGCGTTAATGCGTGGACGTAGCTTTGACAATGCGTTTATTATTGTAGATGAAGCACAGAATATTGAGATACCAGAGATCAAGATGTTATTGACTAGGGTAGGCGAAGGTAGTACTATTGTACTTAACGGCGACATTCAACAGTCAGATCTAAGAGGAACGTCTGGTCTATCAAAGATCATACATTTAGCTAAGAAGCATCTGTTGAATGTTCCTGTTGTGGAGTTTGGTATTGAAGACATTGTGCGTAGTGGTATCTGTGCAGAATGGGTTAAAGTGTTTATGAAAGAAGGCTTATGAAGTTAGAAAAAGAAGCAAGAGATTACGTTGACTCTAAGCAGGAACACTTTGAAGAGATATTACTTTACGAGATACACAAGCTAAAGATCCACATAAGCAAAAGCCTCTGGGACAGTCCTGAACTAGTTAAAGCTAAAGATTGTCTCACAGAGGCTTCGCTGTGGGCTAAGGAATGTGCTAAGAAGCACGGTATAAAGTAATTAGTCGAATACTTCTTTGTAGTACTCTATATAATCTAGGTATTTATGTAATTCATAATAGTTCATCTTCTTAGGGTTAGATGTCATACCTTCTTTCTTCATAAACTTACCTGCGGCTGTTTTAACATCCTTATTTCCAGGTGCAGTTGCTGCTCTTCTCTGTAGTACTGCTAGTGCTGTATTTTCATCTGCTGAAGAGTCTAAATACTCAGATACGGTATTCCTAATACCTTTAAGTCTAGATCTAATCATATTACGCTTGCCATTTAAATCCGCTTTAGTAAATGTAGAATCTGCTAACATTAGAGATGCCTCACGTTCTAACAAAGGAGCTAATACTTTATTGAACGCTGCATCATAGGCAGGTATTTCTGATCTCTGAGAAACTGTCCAAGGTTGCATCTCTGCTACAGAGTATAGTTCTTCTGCAGAAGTACGCTTCTGTTTTATAGTTAAACCTAATACTTTAGCAAATGGGTTAGGATTATATACCTTACCCTCACGTATACCTACAGCTAAATCTTCTCCTGTTAAACCTTCTATACGTCCATTAACTTCATCACCATCAATAGCATCTTGGAAAGATTCTATGATGTTATCTACATATTTAGTCGAGGTTTGTACAAACATACCTACACCTGAAGCTTGTTTAACATCCTTAGCTGTATCTGTGCCTGAGATATAACCTGCCATCTGATTCACAGCATCTAAGGGGCGAGTAAAACCAGAAGCAAAGTTACCCATAGTTTTACTGAATCCAGAACCCATACCATTTAGTATATATTCAGCACCTTCTATGTTTGTTACCCAATTAGTAAATGCATTTAGGTCATTACCAAACTCAGCATCCTTAGCTGTTTGGCCTATAGCTAACTGTCTACCTAGTTCTTGAGATAACTCTGGTGGTATAGTTTCATTATTCTTTCGTAGATTTAGTATACGACCTGCAACTAAGAACATAGAGAACGGAAAAGTGTTTTTCATATCTGCTATTTGCCCACCGCCGATATCTACTTCATAGACACCTAGACCATCTGCTCTTCTTTGATCATCGTATTGCATAGCAAGACCTGCACCACCAAGAGCTACTATACTACGGCTTGCGGCTTCTGCTGATGTAGTTATTGTACCATCATTCTTAACTATAGACTTCATTAAACCTATATACCCACCTACAGATAAGTCATAGGAAGTAGCTACAACGTTATTCATAAATCTACCAAAGGGTATAACAGTACCTATGATAGGTATATTAGATACTTTCTCAACACCCTTAGCTACTTCAGATAAAAGATACTTATCTTTAGTATAGTCTTTAGCAAATACAGATCTCAGTGTACCATCTAGGGCTGCACCTTGAACATCATCATCAATAAGTGCAGTATCACCACTCTTTATTACATCCCATAGAGATTTATCATGCTTAAGTCTTAGATACTTATCTAGTTCACCCATAAACATTTGAGACTTAGTAAAGCTATCCTGTATACGAACACCTGTTATCTTAGCTGCACCTTCTGCTACAGTTTCTGCTACCATACCAAAACCTGATTCAGTATCTACATTGTAACGTTTACCAGTACGTTCAACACCACCTGTATATGTCTCAAATAATACTTTACTTATATCATCATTATTCTCTAGAAACTCCATGTATGCGTCATGTGTAGTATAAGGATCTAAAAGGTTTCGCATCTTTTGTTGCTGTACCTTCATGTATATCTGTCCTCTACGGCGTAGCTCTTTACCACGCTGACCAGGTACAACTGTTCCAGCAATCATGTGCGCTCCACCATTGAGTGTGTCAGCTAGTGTAGACATAGTAAAGTACTGAGTAAAGCCAGCAACGTTGATTGCAGTAGTAGCAGGAGATGAAACAAGCATACGTCTCCATAAGTTTTGACCATAAGAAAAGGGTCGGCTCTTCTTAATTTTATCAGACTCTTTAGCAAGAATACTTTGTGTTTCATCTGTAAGTACATCTTCACCGTGTAGTAGTGTAGCATTCAATACTTTAGAAGCCTGACTCATAACGTTTAGTACTTGACCACCACGACTAGCTTCGTAAGCAACTAAGTCACCTAAGTTCTGTCTTGAACCTGTAGCATCACCTAGTGTTACGCCTGTCATTTTAAGCATATCATTTATTTCAGCTAACTCTTTACTGGGCAACATAGGTACAACATTAGATAATAGATCTGATACTGTTCTATTCTTGGGTATCTTTATTCCTTGCTTAGATAGCTGATGCACTAGACCTGAGTTTAAACCCTTACCGTCTGCACCTAATATAATATCATGAAAGACACTTGTATCTGTAGCCTGTGAACCAAACTTAGTTCGACCATCTTCTACTTTATCTCTCCAAGACTTAACATTCTTTTTTATATCTTCTGCAATCTTCTTTGCTTCTGCCTTCTTTATATTAGGCATCTCTTTAGGCATTCTATCAGCACGTAGCCTGTCTATTTCGCCAGTAATACCTAACTGGTCTAACCCTGACTTACCCTTACCTTTACCTGCTATTATTTGCGCTCCTGCGCCTACTGAACCCAATAAAGAACTAAACGCAGTCTGAGTTATATTATATTTATCCTGTTGTCCTACATCAATCATTAAAGACTGTATCTGTGCATCCTGTAGTGCAGCAAAAGAAGCGTCTAATCCACCTGTAGCATAAACAGACTTCTTAGACGCTGCATCTTTTAGTTCCTTCTTTGCCGCTTGTTCTGCTTCCAAGAAAGCTCTACGTCTATATAAACCACGCTCACGTTTAGCTGCTGCAGTCATATGTCTCTGCGCTGTTTGTTTACTAAACCCAGATTTAACAGAGATATCAAAAGCTTTTTGCCCTGCTTCTTTACCTATCTTATCTGCGGCTTTCTTTGACAAGCCTTTCTCAAGAGCTTCTTTAGTAGCTTTAGCAACAGCTAACTTAATTGCTTGTTTAGATGCGGATGTAACGCCTAGTGCTGTAGCTTTAGCTGTACCACCTGTAATAAGACCTAAATAGTTTGTAGGATCTGATGCAGCTGAGAATATGTAGTCTTTAACCCCATCAACAGCACCCATAAGCCCATCATTAACAAATACATTACCTGTATTGTCATACAACTCATATGCATTCTTTGCTATCTGCTTAGTTCTATCGTTTGCTTTATATACAAAACGTGCTTCACCTGCAGTATTAACTGTATTAGTATTGAAAGCCCTCATGTGATCCATAAAGTCTTCTACAACTATATTGTTATCTTTATCGCCACCAAACCTATACTGATCACCAAAACGTTCTAACATGTAGGTACGTATGTCGTCTGCAAATCTACCCTGTTTTAGATCTGACTTCTTTAGACTTGTTTCATCATCAAAGCCATAGTCTCTCTCAACAGATTCTTCTGGTATTTCTGGATTATAAAAAGTATTACCTTTTACGTCAGTTGTAGTCTTATCAAAATTCTTATTATATATTTCTAAAGCTAAATTTGGTTCTTCTTCTTTATCCTCAACAGCTTCTTTATCAAAATTCTTATTATATATTTCTAAAGCTAAATTTGGTTCAGCCATTATTTTCTCCTAACTTGTCTAGGGACAAATGCTTCATCGGATAATTCTTCATTAGTAGATGTATTACCCTTCTTAAATAGACTTTTACCTCCTGCATTTTTCATTTGCTCTATAGACAAAGGCAGACCTAGTGCTTCTAATTCTTCCCTTAACTCTTTCTTTTTAGATTCTTTTATAACTCTACTTTTTGAGTTTATTATTTTAATTTTCTTCTCCCAATCACCAAACGTAATTGTAGACATTGCTTCTTGCATAGGAGTTTTTTCATCTGAATCACTTACTCCTGAAAATTTAATTATAGAATCTTTTACCTTATTTGGTATTTCAGATGAATTTAAAAAGCTTTTAGTCTGTTGTACGGAGTATATTATATCATCCTTCAAGTCAAATAAATGAACATCTCCATTAGCAGCTTTAAACATATGTAAATTTTTTGACCCCTCTATAGGTACTAGTGTGAAGTCTGAATTTGTTATTATAACATTCCCTGCAGAATCTTTTGATTCTAAACTACTATCTGATAATCTTAAGCCATTCTCTCCTAGTTCAACCTTTTCTATTTTGTTGTTGTTGTTAACTTCTTGAATAGTATCTGGAACACCTGATTCAACAACGCCACTACGGAAGCTATTATGGTATCCTGGCAATCCAACATAACCATCAATAGAAGTACCCATAAGATCCATATAAGTGTCTTCATAGTAACCAGCAACTTGAGTGTCTAGGAAGGGTTTAACTTCTCTATCAAGAATATCTTTACGTTGTACTAAGTTTGCTTCTAATAGTAGTTTATTATCTGTTATGGTCTTTCTAACCTTGGCTTCATTAGTAGGAGCTTCTGTGGCATTAAGAAGGGATTCAGCACGTTCAATGTCATCTCTAAGTTTTTTAGCTTGAGCTAAATTTGTATTTAAAGCATTATTTTCATTTATTACAGTATTTATTTCGATACGAGCTGCACCTACATCACCTACACCAAAGAACTTAGGCTGATTATATGTTAAGAAAGACTCACCACCCACTTGATTGTATGCAGCAGAATTAGCATAATCATCTAAGTCAAACAAACTCTTGCCATCATATACGGCTGTTTTATCTAACTCTTTACGCATACTAGCCATTGCACCTTCACCTGATAACTTCTGCCACCAGCTAAGATCCTGAGCGCCTTCATAGTCGCCAAGCTTATAGTCTATTGCACCACCATATGTCTGATCTATTAAAGCATCAACAGATACGTTTGTAAGTTTAGCATCCAAAGTAATACCTGCAATAGCATCTACATTAGCCTTAGTAAATTCTAAACCTTTATTAGCTACTACCTTTGATAAAGCAGTCTCTAAGTCAGATAACCCTGTAGGACCTTCTGCTACTGCTGCCTTAATCATGTCAGGTGTAGCACCATAAGACTCTAGACGGCTTACGGTAGTTCTAGCTGCACCCTTAAGTTCATCCTTCTTTTTAGCTAAAGCAATTAACTGAGGTCTAGACTTCTCTAGTCTATCACGCTCAGTAGTAGCTCTATCTTTGTATTCTGTTCTCTGCTTTGTTTTACCCTCAAGGTAACTCTGAAAGAATGCTTGACCATCAAAACCCATTACACCATACCTCTTGCCATAAGACCTGCAGGTTGTTCAACCATAGGCTCTTCTATTGTTTCTTCTTCTTCTTCTACCATAGGCTCTTCAGCCATAGGTTCATCATCCATGTTAGCATCCTGCATCTGTCGTAACATTTCAGTACCTTCATCATCGCCATTCTTTAAGCTCTTTTGTATAGCATCTACATAGATAGCATCTAAACGCTTCTTCTGCTTTTCAGTACGTATTTTGTTTTCGTCTATGTCAGTCTCTTTTACTTCAATACCCTGCTCTGACATTATAGCTTTAATGTAAGCTCCTATCATAGGACCTGCTAACATCTGTGCATCTACAGTGTGCAAACCATTCATAGTACCCATAATCATCATAGTCTCTGTTATTTCTTGTAAACTTCCACCTAGTTCGAATATAAGAGCTAAGTCATCTATAACTTCATCTCTATTTAGTTTCTCGATATAGTGTGTTACAACTTCTTCTACAGTACTCATCTCTGAGGGGTTTTCCCACGGAGCATTCTTAGGTTCATCTGTTAAAGATTGCCCAGGAATAGGGGCTTGAAATAGATCTGCCATTTTATTAACCTTACTTTGTAAATCCTGCACCGAAGTATAAGCCTACGATGGCTGAAACGATATGTGTGTCTAGAGGAGTGATAACGAAGCCACGAGCTGCTTTCCAATGTATTGCATCTGGTGCGCCTAAGAGCCAGTTAAGGAGGCCACCCTGTACTTCTGTATAACCAACGATTACGCTTACGTCAGGATACCATACTGCTACTAACTTTGGCAATACAATAATAGAGCCTACTGCAGATAAAGCTATGATCCTACGTGTCCAAGCAAAGTGTTTATCTTTACTGCCATGCTCTCTTGCATCACTGACTGCGCCTACAAGGGCTTTCTGTTGTTCTGCTTTAGCTTTATTGCTTTGACCCCAGATGGACATAACTCCACCTAGGACAGTAGAGAAAAGCATTGTGATTAATTCTAGTGGTAATCCAAACATTAATTAGCCTCTAATCTCTGCTATGATCTTATCAAGAGTAGTATCATCAAGTTTATTAAATCCCTGCCATTCATCTTTTAAACCCTTACGTGCTTGTTGATCATTTTTACCTATAACACGTCTCTCTGCTAAATGTGCTGCTATTTTATCCTGTGTAACCGAGTTAAAGATAGTATCATCATCTATATTAAGCTTAGCTAATATTCCTCTATCTCTTAAATCCCTTAAAGTAGTTCCAATCATTTGAAACTTACCTATAGCTGTTGAGTCTTTTTTCAAGTTATTTATGTTATGCGTATGAAATTCACCGTTCTTTTTAGTAAAATCAAAAACTTCATCCATAGTCATAGAGGTTACATCTGTACCCTGAAATGGTCCAGACTTTTCTCCATCCCCAAATATAGTACTATAAGATTCAGCCTCTAATTTTTTAAGGTTTTTTCTAAATACAGATGAATCATTCATATAGTTAGGTATGGTAACACTATCAGGTCTAGGCTTAGGTTTAGTCATAATACCTGTAGGTTCTTCGTCTAATTCAATAACACTCTCTACTTGGTTTTTTATATCTACCAACTCTTCTGGTGTATGTCCTACAGAACTAACTTCATCTTTTGTAGGCATAAGCTTATCTACATGTGAATTAACTTCATCTCTATCAATGGGTACATAATTAGTAGCAAATAACTTAGCAAACTCTTCGTAATCACTGTAAGCATTCTTTATCTTTGTAGCAAAGTCTTTACGAAACCTACTATAATCAGACTCTTCAGGAGCAACTGCATTTGTCTTTTTACCCATAATAGCAGAAGTTACACCCTCACTATCCGTCTCTGTATCACGGTCTACATAGGTGTCTAAATCTAAGGAGTATCTATATTTGTTATTCATGTCTATTGTACCTATATAATTAGAAAGAACTAAAGAAGCCACCAACAGCGCCCCAAAAAGCCGCATCTTTTTCTGACTTGGCTTCAGCTGCTGCTTGGTTTGCAGCCGCATCAGAACCATATTTAGAAGCGTCTGCAGCAATGTTAGCAACCATAATAGAAGTAGCACGATCTGCGTTATTATTAGCCGTAGTATTTGCAAAGCTCATTAAGTCCCTGTATGTTTGTATTGTAGCATTGTAACCTAATTGTGTAAACTGATTAGCGGCAACAGCGTCTGCTCTGTTAGCTTCATTGATAGCCGCATTCTCTGCAGTAGTAGTTTCCTGCGCCCACTTAGCATTAGCCTGTGCTATAACTAATCTGTTTGTAGCGTTGAACTGATCTCTCATATTAAGTTGTGCAGAGTTAAACTGGCTAAGAGCGTTAGCTTCTCCTGCATTAAACTTGTTCATACTAGACTCTTGATCAGCGTTAAACTGTTGTACACGGCTACTTAGATCTGCAAAGAACTGGTTAGTCTGGTTTTCGCTAGAAGCGTTAAACTGTTTAGCGGCATTCTCTGCTGCTGTATCAGACATCATGGCATTAATATTAGCTTGTACTTTAAACATGCTAGTCTGTTGTTCATTACTTAAATTAGCCATATCCATCTGCATAAAGTTCTGTGCATTTTGTATTGCCGCTTGTTGACGGTTATTTAGGTTAGCCATGTCTGCTTGAGACATTGCAGCGGCATCAGCCATAACCTTAGCGTTAGTAGCATTTAAGTTTGTTAAGTCTACTGTTTGTGCCATACGTGCATTTTCTAATGCTATAGACTGTTCAGCACTAAAGTTCATATTGGCTATATCAGATATCTTAGCTGCGTTAGCAACACGAGATTGAAACTCTTGGTTAAACTCTAACCCTAAAAACTCTGCACGTTTCTCTGCGGCAAACATTGCTGTCTGTTGACGATTAGATAAGTTCTGTGCTTCAAACTTAGCAAATGTCTGTGAATCCATTTGTGCTATAGGTAGAGCCGCTTCCATAGCAGTCTGTATCATTGCTTGTCCTGCCATAGAAGAGGAAGACAAACCACGAGCAGCCATAGCCGCTGCTGCATTACGCATAGCACCTGCCGCCCATGCAGGAGGAGACTTACCTTCAAAGTCAGCCATCAAGCCTGTAAGTTGTCCCTGTACTGTAGCATCTGTAGAAGGCGCACCAGTTACAGCTTCAAAGTTAACCTCTGTTCTAACACGATCCATATCGACAGTAGAACCGTCAATCATTTCACCCTCTTGTACAGTACGAGGATCAGGCGCATCTACTGTTTGAGCTTCATCTATTTGTGCTACATCAAGACCTAATGCAGCTAGTTTCTCTGGGTCTTGACTAGCCGCTTCTACTTTAGCACCCTCAGATACTTTACCTACTGCCGCATCTAAAGACTCTGTTGCTTCAGTTACTGCAGGTGTAGCTTTTGTTGGGTCTACTGTAGCCGCTTCTGTTTTAGTTGGTGCGGTTACAGGTGTACCTGCCTCGGCTGTTGTAGCTGTAGCATCTGTAGTAACACCCTGCTCACCTGTACCTGCCGCTATAGTACCAGAAGCCTTGTCTGCATCAGACATAGTTTCAACTTCTGTTTTGGTTGTCATTGATGTAGGGTCTTGAATTGATTTTTGTACCAATCCTGCTATATTATCAGGTGTACTATTTACTACTGCTTCTGTCTTACCTTCTTCATCAGGTTTAACTGTACCAGAACCTCCCTTCAATACTGCATTTATTGCCGCTTGTTCTTCTGGGCTTTTTATGTCTCTTTGTGCTTGCCTCATTTGTGCCTGTTCAAAGGTCATACCACTATAATCAGGAGGTGGTTGATAAGGTTCTACAGCAGGTCTTGCTGTAAACATATTAGGATCATTTGGGTCAAACTGCGCAGGAGAAGGCTGACTTATACCTTGTTCATATAATATTTTAGAAGGCGGTGTTGAACCTACAGGTTGTACAGGTGTAGGTAAGGCAGGTCTACCTAAAAAGTTTTCAAAGGCTGTTGCATCTCCTTGGGCTAGTTCAGGCATTATATTTGTTAAGCCACTAACAGCTTGGTTAAGTAAACCACCTTCAGCATAACCTTTTACATAACCACCTTCAGCCATTCCAAGCATAGCCTTAGCACCTAGCTGTCTCATAGCTACTTCTGCCATTTTACCTACACGCTTAGCTGCGCCAGGTTGAGACATTATATAAGCTTGCTGTTCATCAGCTTGCATCCCTGCCATCTCTGGTACTATCTTACCCATTTGTTCAGGTGTAAATCCACCAAATACTTTAGCCATTTTTAATAGTCCTTATTAATTACCCAACTTCATCCAAATTGCAGCAGCAACAAAGCTGAATATAGCAACGGTTGTTATTTTAACGAATGTGTTCCATATACTTAAACGTGTTTGTCGCCACGTTGTTAATAGGTTACGTACTTCACGCATATCCTCAGCAGCA
>VMHT01044625.1_pt1 | contig 10301 bp, 7 predicted proteins | sample 4693611 | NCBI WGS metagenome assembly VMHT01 (sample SAMN12280063, study PRJNA550983) | marine metagenome | isolation source: seawater sampled from same location over 5 years 0.02-0.2 micron viral filtrate | place: USA: collected off the coast of southern California halfway between the port... ...
CTTTGTCATCTCTTTGGTCTCCTTGTTACCATGTACTCTTTGTACCCACATAACAGGCTCACCTCTCCACATCATTATTCTATGTTCTTCATCGATGTCTATCTTCTCGCTGAAAACTTCAAAGTCAGAAAGATCCATATCCTTAGCATCCTCGAGTGAATCGATTTTTACGATACCCATACCAGAGAATCTGTTATCAGGTTTTGCTATGATAGGAAATTTTAACTTGTCTAAATCTTTTGCATCTGATACAGTCTTAGGTACGAACTCACTACCTTTGTGAGTCTCATGCCATTTGACTTTTGATGCTATTTCCATCTTCTTTTCCTTAGGATTATAGATTAATTCTTTTGGAGTACCAGCATCTAATAACCTTTGAGTATGTAAATTACAAAAGTTGATTACTGGCATAGTAGCTTTAAATGCATCGTCACCTTTACTGAATAGTTCATAATAATTCTTGGCGTAGCAAGATTTATCAGTCACATATTTAAAATCAGTAATAGTTTTAGATACGCACATGTGAATTTTGTGCAAACCACCGTAACCCTCGTTAAGGAATGTATGGAAATCTTTAATAATCATAGATTATATATCTATGAATTTAAGATGGGAATACTTCGATTGTTCTTTCTTCTCTAACTAAATCTGCCCACTTGCCTTCGTATCTTGTACCTTTGACAATATGGTTATCAACCCAGTGATAGTTACCACCTCTTGGTTTACCCATTAGTAGACCATGGTATTTGAATCCATGTTTATTTAACCATGTTTCTGTAATCTCTCTTACCTCTTCAGTTCTTGAGGTAAAGAAAGTAATTACATGTCCTTCGTCGTACCATTTATTAAGAGTCTCTACTGAGCCTTGATATGGTTCTACTACTGACATTCTTTCTGGTTCTTCATTTGGTACATCATCTGTAATTGTACCGTCAATATCAATTAAATAATTCTTGCAACCGTTTTTTAATACCGGAGAGACTAAGTGTCCATCATCTCCTACTATCTTATTAAATGTTATTTCTTTCTTCATATTTAACTTTTTAAGTTATTGTAAAATTCTATATCTTTGGCGTGTATAATTGAGAATACATCTTGTGCATCTTTTGAAAACTTAACATCTTTATTATTCTTTCTCAAAGAATTTTCATTTAACCTTTCTAAATCTACATCAATACCTGTTTTTTCTTTAACTATATCCCAGCCTTCTTTTAGCTTTTTAAAGTCTATTATTAAATCCATATCACCTGCATTTAACCAATCAACTTGTAAAGTGCATCCGTCTGGCTTATACCACCTTGAATTTAATGTGTTTAACATTAACATAGGTTCTAACCCTATTTCTTTAATACCTTCATGATATGGTAATTGTCCAATATCGTTTTTAAAGAACCAATACATTCTTTCGGAATGTCTAGTTAATGGGTGGTCTGCATGATCTAAGTACATAGACATATACCAGTCCAATGGTTCTCTAACTGTACAAAATTTAAAATAATTATTCCATCTATACTCACCTACATGATAAATGTCTTTAACATCTTTAGCTGAATAATGTCCATAAGGTGTTTTACTATTATCACTTGATATACAGTCTGGATCTGCTTTGATTAAAGCATTTTCTACAGAGGTAGAACCTGTTTTAGGTATTCTAATGAATATAAGTTTATATTTATCAGATATAATCATTAACCCTCTTTTCTCATAAATGAAACGCAAATATATCTTTTACCTGCATAGATTGGCCTAGCTCCATGTAAATGCGTTACCATTCCTGGGTGAAGTGTTGCCACTCCTACTCTTTCTGGATTTGATAAAATATTATACTTAGGGAACCAAGTTCCACCACCATCAAACTCATCGTTTAATTTAACAACCATAGTTACGTGACTAAAGTCGTGGTGTAGTGAAAGGTGTGATTGTCTATCTGTTGTGTATCTTGCAAGGAAGTTTTCTGAGAACATGTCTTTCCAACCTTTACCTTCTAATGTCCATAAGTGAATACAAAGAGGATATACAACTTCTTTTAATACTCTATGATATGCATCTTGTAAACCAATGTCTTGTAATAATACATCATTAGTTGGATAGTGTTCATGTCTATCAATAGTCCACTTATCTAGGGCTTCAGAAAGAGCTACTGCTTCTTTACAAAACTTCTCTGTAAATAAAGGAAATTCATATATGTTATTGGTTAAGTCGTCAACCATTAAGTCAAACTCTCCACGTAACATTCCGTTATTTACATATTTTGCTTTCCATGCTTCCCAGTCTGCCGTATCTAATATTTCAAAATATGGCTCAGTAGGTGTTTTTATTTCTGTTTGTTTTTTCATTAAATTAGGATTTTGTGCAGGGTCAACCTCAATTGTTGAATCTTCCTGCGCTCTTTTTTGTTGTATAAAAGTTTCAGACTTATGTGCTATTACATTTAATGTTGGTGGGAATAAAGCCGCAATATCTGGTCTTCTATGTTTTGTATAAGTTGCTGCTAAGAACTCATCAGCTGGAATTAAGTTCTGCTTAATCTTGTAATTATTTAATAATTTCTTTGCACCCTCTAAAGTAACTACATAGGCATGTGTACAATAACTTGCAACTGGTTTAACCCAGCTACCGCCTATAGACTCTTCTTCCGCTTTCTTAGAGATCTTCCATCTACCAAGGTATGCAATATCGAAATCTACAGTAGGTTCGTCTAGTGTACCCATTTCGCCGTTACCTAAGAAGTCATCTTCTAAAACTAAAGTTCTTTCTAGACCTTCTTCTACTATTCTTTCCCATACATGGATATGTGAAACCATACAGCCTATTTCACCTGGAATAACATCTCTCTTCCACCAATCATTCCAAGTATTTTCACCTAGGTTCCATTTACTGTAAGCAGCATAACCTTCAGGTGCTCCATATTCAACGCCATTCCAAGCTGGGTGAATTTCATATCCTGTTTGATTTGAAAAATTTAATTTTTGTAAACCACTAAGGGTTCTATTTTGCATTTCAGGCTTAGCGCCATCTAATGAAATTATATAAATTTTATCTATATTCATATTTAATTATTTTGCATTTCTTGTTCTTCTCTCATTCTGGTTAGTTCATAATTATCTTTAGTTAATTCTGAATTCAGAAGTCTTGTAAATAAATGTTTCCAGGTATAAGATCTTTCCGTCCATGTTTGTTTACTTGCCCACTCATGCGCTTTAGATTTTGTAAAGCTTTTTAGAGATGGAGATAATTTGCTTAATGTTTCTATTAATTTATCCCATTTTGTTTCATCATCTTCTAAAATGATACCCGAATGTACAGTCTCTCTTAAAGCAGCAACTTTGGTAACAATAGGTAAAACTTTAGCGTATTGCATTTCCAAAGCAGTAATACAATAAGTTTCTTCATAAGATGTTAGGTAACACCAGAAGTCAGACTCCAACATTGCTCTATGTAAAGTCACTTGATCTACTGGTCCATGGAACGTAACACCAATAGATTCTAAAGTTTCTTTATGTTCATTAATCCATTCCATTTGAGTGTACTCACTAGAGTATTCTGGCCAATAAACATTTAATGTAGCATCTGAAAGTACTCCCTTTATTCTTGGCCAATTTTTTAATAGGTCTATTAAATCTCTATCAATAGCAGAAGACCATATAAATGAATTAATCTTTTTCTTAGGATGTCCTACAAAAGTATTCTTGTCAATACCATTTCCTATCTTAGCGCTATTTTCTTTTGCCCAATTATAGTTATCTTGCCACTTCCATGCATGCCAATGTGTTAAAGTAACAGTAGCATCAATCCAATCTTTTTCATAATCTAATATATCTTGTATTAAATCGTTATCTAATACTTCTCCATTCCACCAATGATGGCATTCTGTATTATGTGCCCAAAATATTTTTTTAGCACTATAATCTTTAAATTCTAAAGCAAAATGCGCATAAGAAGTTCCTACGATAATATCAAACGTATCTCCATGTTTTAAATGAATGTTTTTAAGATTACAATAGTCCACACCTCTTACTTTACCTGAATGTTTAACTCCTCCAGACACTACAACTTGATAACCAAAATTTACTAATTCTTCTGAAATTTTAATTACAGCAATTTCTGAACCTGCAATACCAGATGTGGTATTACCGTCCCATTCCTTTTTTTGGTAACCTGTATAAAAAAGTATTTTCATATATTATCTATAATGGCTTCCTCCTACCCAAAGAACTAAAGATCTTCTAACCCCTTTAGTAACAGGAGAAACTCTATGCATCATATAACTTGGAAATAAAACAGCTACACCCTTTCCTCTAGGGCAATTATTAACATTGTCTAATTGGCCAGTACCATCACTGCCTGTACATAGCATTAATTCACCACCTTCATATTCATCAGACTCTGATAATTGAATAGTAATTGAAACCTTTCTTCTAGATGGTAATTCACCTGGACCAATATCCTGGTGCCAATCATAGTGGCCATTTTCTGAAGCGTAATATTCTGTATATTGAATTGACTCTAATGCAGTTCTTAAATCAAACTTCCATAATGCACCATTAGCCTCTTCAGATAGTTTCATCATTCTTTGATAAAGCCAATCCCATTCATTTGTTTGTGGAATCCATTTAACCATTGAAGATCTAGTTGAACCTCCATCTTCACTACCAATTGTTGTAGCCCTTTCAGCTTCCGGTAGTTCACTTGCAAGATTTATGACTTTATCAACTTCAGCTTCACTTAAACCAGCTTTAAACCAGTAATATTGTTGAGGGTCATTAGTTTCGCTTTCGTAAAAATATGTTGTTGTTCTACTCATGTAAAATAATGTTTAACAGTTATACAATTAATCTTCCGTTTGTTTATTTATCCACCTTAATTTTATACGTCTATAATCATTAGATATTAGCTCTCCTTTATCATTCCACTCAGATAATCTAAAAGAGCATGTCTTAGTAGCTCCAAATAGTCCCCACCATGCTTTCTCCATTATGATATTAGATATTACATCTTTAGTGACCACATCCTTAGAAGCCACGGAAATGGCTATATCCTTTGCCATCTCAGGATTACATTCATTGCCTATTGCTATTAGATTATCTAGTTTAAATTCATAGGTACCATAAAGTGAATTGCCTGTAAAGATCTTAGCATAATGGTCTTCATAAATTAAGAATTGTCTAAACTCATATTCTGGAATAGAATTAAAATCACCAGACTTAACACCTGCAATATATTTACTTTGATTAGATACCAGACCTTGTAAATGGAAAAACTTACCCTCATTAAAGAAAGTAAGTGAATCCATTGGTTTTAATACAACTTCAGTTAAGAAAGCTGTAATTATTGTATCTTCTCTTTTAGAAAGTAGAAGGAGAGACATTATAGTCCAGCTTGAGTCTCAGCGATTACAGCCCTAGCTTCTAGTTCTTTCATCGCTTCAATTAATAATGCATTTAAGTGAGCGTAGTTAATTGTATAATAACCGTCTTGTCCTTCATCTGTAGGAAGGTGTTCAAGTCTTTCTACTAGATATGGTTCAATAGCTTCTAACTCCTGTGCAATCAGACCAATTCTTCTAGGCTTCTGTTCACCTTCTTCAACTCTATCGTAACCAAACTCATCAGCTAAATCATTTGAATAGAAATAATAAGATTCCATCTGTTTTACTTTAGCTAAGGCATTTGAAATTGTACCTTGAACTGCTTTAAGTCTTTCATCAGATCTTATAGTATCAAAATCATCCTTCTTTCGCAAATCCTCAGGGTTATGTACTAAATAACCTGCAGCGAAATAGTTATCTACATTTTCTACATCTGGGTTAGCTACCTGAACCCATTCATTTATTTCTTCCATGGTAGTTATATCAACCCATGTAAAACTTTCATTAAGTAATTTATCTCCTACAAAAATATCTCTAGCAGCTTCGAATGACGTTACTCCATTTCTTTGAATAAGTACGGCGTGTTCGTTAGTTACCTTTAATGTATTGTTAATTAGATAATATCTAGTATATGCATTCTTTGGGTTTGCTACCACCTGTGAAATATAAGATGTTCCACTAAATGATGTTGTACTCCATCCATACCAGTCTTCACTAAATCCTAACCCATCAATATTATATGCTTGTACCTGATCTCCAGCAACTAGGTCTTCTACATTCTTATATGTACCATCTGACATTAAGATAGGCGTACCATAAGGAATACATCCACCATCACCTGAACTACCGCCACCACCTGGAGGTCCTGTAGGACCATAATTACCTCTTTGACCTTTTGAACCTTTAGGACCAGTTGCACCTCTAGGACCTATTGCAGTTAATAAGAATTTACCATCATCATCGCGTGCATCATAAGCCGGACCTGTAGTACCTTTAGCACCAGTAGTACCACCTCTACCCATTGGACCTTGAGCACCTGTTGGACCTTTAGGGCCTTGAGCACCGTTTGGACCTTTAGGGCCTTGAGCACCATTTGGACCTTTTGGACCAGTACCACCAGTTGGACCTGCTGATCCGATTGGACCTTGGTAACCTTGTGGACCTGTTGGACCTTTAGGGCCTTGAGCACCATTTGGACCCTTTGGACCTTGAACACCTTTTTGACCAGTTGGGCCATTTGAACCTCTATAACCCTTTGGACCTGTTGGACCTTTAGGGCCTTGGCTACCTTTTTGACCATTTAGGCCAAATTCACCTTTAATACCCTTTGGACCCATTGGACCTTTTGGACCTGCAGCACCTGTTGGACCTTTAGGGCCTTGAGCACCTGTTGGACCTTTTGGACCAGTACCACCAGTTGGACCTGCTGATCCGATTGGACCTTGGAAACCTTGTGGACCTGTTGGACCTTTAGGGCCTTGAGCACCATTTGGACCTTTTGGACCTTGAATACCTTTTTGACCAGTTGGGCCATTTGAACCTCTAACACCCTTTGGACCTGTTGGACCTTTAGGGCCTTGAGCTCCGTTTGGACCTTTAGGGCCTTGAGCTCCGTTTGGACCTTTAGGACCTTGAGCACCGTTTGGACCTTTAGGACCTTGAGCACCGTTTGGACCTTTAGGGCCTTGAGCACCGTTTGGACCTTTAGGGCCTGCTGGACCTCTATCACCTTGTTGGCCGCTACCACCTTGTGGACCTGTGTTACCCATTGCACCTCGATAACCTTTTACACCTTTAGAACCAGTTGTACCCTTTGGACCTACTGCACCTATTGGGCCTTGATTACCTCTATTACCTTTTTGACCGGTTAGACCTTTATCACCTTGGCCACCTTGTGTACCTTTAGCACCACCTGGACCTGTTGGTCCTGTATTACCTTTTGGACCTCTTGGACCAGTATTACCTTTAGTACCTTTAGTACCTTTAATACCTTTAATACCTTTTGTACCTTTTGGGCCAGTAGGAGCAGCAGCTCTAAAATTACCACTACCACCTTGTGCACCTTGAATACCTTGATCTCCTTGACCACCTTGTGATCCAGTTCGACCTTTTAAGCCTTGATCACCTCTTGGACCTTGACTACCAAATTGACCCTTTTGACCTTTTTGACCAGTACCACCTTGTGGACCAGTTGAACCCTTTGGACCTCTTAGGCCTAAATTACCTTTAAGACCTTTTGGGCCAGTATCACCTTGTATACCTTGATTACCTTTTGGACCTGTACCGCCTCCAGCACCACTATCACCTTGACCGCCACCAGAGCCTGAACCACCTTGTAAACCTTTTTGACCTTGACCACCTTGTGGACCTTTAACAGGTAAACCTTTTGCACCACCTGGGCCGCGGAAACCTTTTGGACCAGTTGCACCTATAACACCTTGACCACCTTGAGAGCCTTTTTGACCTTGTATACCTTGACCACGTTTTCTACCTTTAGCACCTTTAGTACCTTTTGCACCACCTAGGCCTTGACCACCTTGAGCACCTGTAGCACCTTGTTTACCCTTTTGGCCTACATCACCAGTAGCACCATTAGGAGCAGTCGCACCTTTTACACCTTTAGTACCCTGGTCACCAGTAGCACCATCAGGAGCAGTTTTACCTTTTGCACCTTTTTGACCAGCAAGGCCATTAATACCTATAATACCTTTTGGTCCTTGTACACCTTTTGATCCTACTGCTCCAACAAGACCTACATTACCTTTTGTACCCTTAACGCCTTTTTGGCCAGTATCACCTTGAACACCGCCGCCTCCTTGAGAACCTTTTTGACCTTGATTTCCTTGGCCACCTTGTGCTCCTTTTTGACCTACGGGTCCTAATAAACCTTTAGCTCCTTTAGAACCTTTTGTTCCTACAGCTCCCATAGAGCCTTGATTACCTTTTGTACCTTTAGTGCCTTTAGTGCCTTTTATACCTTTAGTACCTTTGTCACCTACTGGGCCTGTACCACCGCCAGAACCAGATCCTCCCTGATTACCATCACCACCTGGAGAACCAATAACACCTTTTGGGCCTAAAAGGCCTTTAGTGCCTTTTGTACCTTTAGTACCTTTTGCGCCACCAGGGCCTACTCCACCTTTTGTACCTTTAGTACCTTTTATACCTTTTTGACCAGTATCACCTGTACCACCACCAGAACCGGAACCTCCTTGAGCACCATCGCCACCTGGAGAACCAATAACACCTTTTGGGCCTAAAAGGCCTTTAGTACCTTTTATACCTTTAGTACCTTTTGCGCCACCAGTACCAGGGCCACCTTTTGCACCTTTAGTACCTTTTGTTCCCTGTGCTCCTTGACCACCTTTTTGACCTTTAGAACCAACTAATAATATATTTGAACTAGGTCCAGTACCTTGTGAACCTTTATCACCTTCTGGGCCTTGTGCGCCACCATCACCAGAGTTACCTTGAGCACCTTTAGAACCTTTTGTTCCTGGATCTCCAAAAACACCTTGAGCACCTTTAGAACCTTTTGGGCCTCTTTCAGGAACTGGGGCATCACTACCTACACCACCTTTTACACCCTTAGTACCTTTACTACCAATATCTCCACCAGAACCAGGACCACCTTTTTGACCTTTATCACCTTGTACTCCTACGCCGCCTTTAGAACCAGCAGAACCAGTATCACCTTTAACACCTTTAGCACCAGTACCTCCAGGAGAACCGGTTGGACCATCAGGAGCATCAATACCTTTTGCACCTTTATCACCTTGTGCACCTTGATTACCTTTAGCACCTTTAGTACCTTTAGTACCTGGATCTCCAAAAAGTCCAGTTTGACCTTTTTCACCAGGAGCACCATCGGTTGGCTGAGCTGTATTTACAAAGGCTCCATCACCACCATTGGCAGTTGGGTCCCATGCTAAATACTCACCATTCTGAAGGCTACTCGATAATTTGAGATCTTCAATCTGTTTTATCCTTAATCTAGCCATCTGTTAGTTTCCGCTATTTAATTGGTTTTCAATATTAGTTAACTTAGTATCTAATTCTTTAATTGCTTCAATAAGTACTGCTGGTAATTTAGAATAGTCAACACCATAATAACCTGGATGGTAATATAGTTCATGTACTAATTCTGGGAATACCTCATCTACCTCTTGAGCAATTACACCGATTTGAGGAGCTGTACTATCGAATCCTAATGAATTTGCTAACTCATTGTTATTCCAGACGACACCTCTTAGTGTTTTAATCTTTTCTAGTGTATTTCCTACTGGCGCGTCGATAGTCTTTAATCTACTATCTGAGAAGCTAGAAGGACCTTGTGGACCTGTTGGACCTCTTTCACCTTTTTGACCTTTAGGACCAGTTGCTCCCGTAGGACCTTGTGGACCTGGAGGGCCACCCGTACCTTGAGCACCTTGTGGACCTTGATTACCTTTTGGACCTTGATTACCTTGTGGACCTTGATTACCTTTTGGACCTGTTGGACCAGTGTTACCTTTTGGACCTGTTGGACCAGTGTTACCTTTAGGACCTCTTGGACCTTGACCACCACCAGAACCAGAACTACCCTGTGGACCAGTTGGACCTCTATTTCCTTTTGGACCTGTTGGACCTAAGTTACCTTTTGGACCCATTGCACCTGTTGGACCTAAATTACCCTTTGGACCCATTGGACCAGTTGGACCTCTATTACCTTTAGGGCCTTGAGCACCTTGTGGACCTAAATTACCTTTTGGACCAATTTGTCCTGTTGGACCTCTATTACCTTTAGGGCCTGGACCACCTTGGTTACCTTTAGGGCCTGGACCACCAGTATTACCTTTAGGACCTCTTGGACCTTGACCACCACCAGAACCAGAACTACCCTGTGGACCAGTTGGACCTCTATTTCCTTTTGGACCTGTTGGACCTAAATTAC
>VMHT01068818.1_pt1 | contig 10301 bp, 15 predicted proteins | sample 4693611 | NCBI WGS metagenome assembly VMHT01 (sample SAMN12280063, study PRJNA550983) | marine metagenome | isolation source: seawater sampled from same location over 5 years 0.02-0.2 micron viral filtrate | place: USA: collected off the coast of southern California halfway between the port... ...
ATATAATAATTCGGAATAGATTTTGTAAATTTTGTTTTATTTTGTAATTTATTCAAATTAAGTTTTAGATCTGTATCATGTCCTTGGTGTATGGTGTCGTATCCAAGTGTATTTGCTATTTCTATGATTTCATCGACATCATCACTATTTGATAATGAATTACTTTCAAATTTTACTACGTGGGGTAATTGACTCTGTTCAAGAATGTTTTCAAAATAATGTTTTAAAATGACCGTATCATGGCCCTCTGTGTCTACTTTTAAATAATAATAGGCATCAATGCCATTCGCTGCCACAAGATCTATGAGTTTGATACACATAACCCTACTACTTTCGATGGCATCATTCCTTGGTATTCCTCTTTCTCTTAAAAGCTTGACGACTGTTGGGTGGTATCCTCCGATTGAGTTGCACCCCCTGACCCATTGTGGCAATCCGTGTGCTGATATGGTTGGGTCTGGGACGTGGTATACATCCACAACTCCCGAATAGTTACTGATCGCTGCGTTGATTTTCCTACACCCTGCCTTTTCGGGTAACCTGTTGATATAATATATAACTGGCTCAATTGTTAGTCCTGTCTTGGTATTTTCTTTCTGTATTTCTGTTTCAAAGTCAGAAGCACCAATTTCAATATAATCGTAAAACATTTCTACTGTAGAGTGGGAATACATTAAATTAGTTTGGGCGCACCAGTTTAGTGGCGGTTTCGATCAGGTCAGTTGCATGCTTCCACCTCATCTCAAAATCCTTGTGGTAAGCAGTAATGTCAGGGTAGTCCGGGTGAACCATATTCTTGCATTCGTAGAGCATCTCCTTCGCAATGGCAAACAATTGGTCTGCCATACACACAGCGGGTGACGTGAAATCACAAGAGGGCGTTTCCGTTGAAGCCGATGCTACCAGGGGCGCCGGGGGTACCGGGGGCGCGATTGGCTGACCGATGATGGCAGCCTGGGTAGCCATAGTGGGGATGGTAAAAGCAGAAGTATTCATTTGTAAGTGTGAGTGTAAGTAATTGGTGGATGGGTATTGTGGGTACCCACCATATACAATTCAAATTTACACAAATATTTTAGAATTTAGGAGTTTTTAAAAAACTATTTGATCCAGGGATAGTTTGACACAAACATATCTACCGGCCTGTGTGCGTCCCACGTTTGTTTGCATTTGTATTGGAAGAGCCACCCTTCAAGAACACACCGCATTTCATCGATACCGTAATCCTGGGCCTGCATAACTGAGAACTTCTTTTGAATGTCTTCCAGGTCTTCCATAAGGCAGTCCATCAAGTATGATGTAAAAAATCTGTACGTTGAGGGTGACGGTTCTGTCTTTCGGAAATGCAGTAACTCTGCCTCCACATCCTCAAAGATGTCCCCGGTAGCTTCAGAAAACAAATCTGAACACTGGTCATCGTACCTCTGTTCCTCCATATCTTCTTTCAATCTCCACATCCCCTTGAAGTACATTGGTTCCCTACACATTGGGCAGTTGGGTTCATCGCTTTTTTGGTACCACGACTTGGCACAATCAGAGCACATTGCGTGCCCGCAGACCAGCTGGCACTTGGCGGTAGCACAGTAACAGACGGGGCACTCCATGATATTTGGTAGGTATGTTTGGTATACCAAATAGTATAGATAGTTCTATATAAATAATTTTCACACACATTATTGTGACATTGCAAACATTCCTATGCCTAATATTGCACAACAACCCATTCCACACACCATGAGGAAGAAACACAGCATTGCAAGGGTTGTGGCGTTCCACTCACTATCGGCGGTAGTATCCGTTCCAGGTTTGGCACCACCTCCTTTGGACCCTCCAGTGCCACCGCCGGTTGCTGCACTCGATGACAGTTTTTCGCCGTCTTTGTTTACCGATGCCGATGCCGAACCTTCACCGTCACCTTCGGCACTTGTCTCTAAGGTGGTGGTTTCTATCGATGCCGAACCGTCATCATCATCATCAGCTGGCGCTGGTGGTGCGTTGATTATTTTTTCAATAGTCTGTGTCTGGTTACATTCGGAATTCAATTCTCCACCGCTTTGGTCGCGAAAGGTGTTGGAAATCTCACAAGTCATCATGGATGGTACCACGAAATCTGCAGGGGGGACCTTAATATTGGGGTTAATGATACTATGGAGGTTAATTTGCCCCTTCACGGCCAACCACGCATCCTTGCCACCCGACAGTGATAGGGTTTTTGAACCAGCTTCAGCACCCGCCATCGCCGTTGCATAGTCAGATTCCAGACTGTCATACTCACCTACTATTGTAGTGCAAGTGTTTGAGGTTATATTACTTTCCCTGCAATGAGCTACGGCATTTGTTATATTGTTTACCGCATGCATTCCGCATTGGTCCACCTTAACCTGGTTATCCATGTTATCATTACTACAATACTCGTCAACCCAGTTCTGCATTTTACCAGCCCACGTTGAGCCCCCGATTCCTTGAAGTTTGTTGATAGTACAGTATCCGTCAGCAATCTTTTTCATATTGTTGGCAAGGCACGTTTCTTTTACTGTTTCCTCTGCGGCGGTACCTTCAGTGTTATGGTAATCCATACAAGTAGTAACATTTTTGCCGCCTTCAGTCATATCTGTCTCGATTGCCATATCTTCCAGAAAATGGTCGTCCATTGCACACAACTTTTCTATTATATGCAGAACCGGTAACGTTTTATTTAAAACGCGAGATTTCGCTTCACTCTGGCCTTTTATATTGTTCAAGAGTTTTTTATAGTCTTCGGCGGCAGGTTCGTCACCCGGGTCCAGGCCATCGAATGTGTATATAACATTGTAGTCCAGGACCTCTGTGGGATGTTTCCCCCTGTAATCCTTATGCAAACCTCTGCATGCAGAAGCTATGTGCCCGTGTATAGGGAATGCAATGAATGCACCGGGAAATAGACGGCTGGTTCCCCCTTCCCCGCTTAAGCCCCAATCGTCATCCATCCTGAATAACGCGCTGTCCTCGTCGCCACTGCAGTTCGCCTTCCACGGTATTTCCGCGAGTGGCAATGTATCTGAGAACTTATCTACCTTTGATGGTGGCGTTTTACCACCATCAATGACGCTCTCCAAATTGACCTTAACATTAAACCCATTCTTACCGAAGTGTTCAGGTTTAAGGTTGGCAAGTGGAAGTATCTTTGCGTATTTAAAATCGTGTTTTCTCCGGCCCGTATCTGACGGCATAATATGGTAAGGATCGGAGTAAACCATACGAAATTGTATATCATAGTGCATACTAATACCATAGGCGGTGGTCGACCATTGGTTCGTGTGACCACAATTGTAATTAGACATATAGCCTTTATTTCTTGAGTATATGCATTCGGCTTCATTTTGCCCAGTATTGCGCCCGCCGCTCCGCTGTATTAAATATTCAGATTTACCTCTGCCCTCGAATAGCAAGGTGAACATATAATCACGAAGTTCGTTGATATCCTTAATCTCATTCATGTTCTTAGATACCTGTGTCAGGCGATCTTTTTTGCCGTAGCCTCCCTTAAACCCTATAATTTTATTCGGGTCGTCCCTGTCCTGGAAAAAAACAAGCAATGGGGCGTGAGATGAGTTTACGGGCTGATTAGCATATGCAAAATTTCGTGCTTCAGGTAGAGTAAGAGTCCCTTCTGCTGACATCACTGTTCTTATATTATAATATTATAATATTATAATGGATATAATAAATCTTACGGCAATCATATTGTTAATAGTTTTGGTGATTTGTTCAGCACGTGAAAAATACATATACTCCGAAAAGAAATGTTCTGGTAAAAAACGGTGTGACTTTAAGGAACCACATACCCCCCTTATTAACATTCCTGTCAATTCCGTTGATATATGTAAGAAAAAACTCGAAAAGCATGACAGGGCCAATAGTGGAATGTTCTCAAGAAAAAAGAATAAAAAAACGAACAAACACGACTGTTTGTTATTCAAAGATGTTTACAACGAGACTCACATGAACCGTTCAAAAGATGGGGGATATAAACTTTTAAACAAATTACCAGGTATGAGGTCTGACCTGACTTTCATGTCTGACTTTGGTAATTTGAAAACAATTGAGAATATTCCCCTGAACAGGCCAGGTGTATGCGAGAAGGTATGTGAGGACAACGACGATTGTGCTGGGTCTTATTTGCTTCCAGACGGCAAGGGTGATAAAACAGCGGCTTGTATACTTAAGGCTAAAACCGATGGTGCAGTCCCTGTAACCGGGACGGTGTATATAAAAAAATAACTAATACTATACAGCAATGAAAGTCTTATTCTACGCCTTCGTTACAATTATGGTACTCGAGGCATTTGCCCATTCCACGAAGAGAGAGGGTATGATGACAGCCGAAGATATATTTTCTAAACTTGATGAAATTGCAGAATATGAAGATGAAGACGAATATTAAAAATAATAATATATATTAACAAGATGGCACCAAAGGCAGTAGGAGAACCATCATTACCAGTAACAGTAGCTACCATTTTACTTTTACTGGGTGCATTGTACCTTACAAGTACAAAGCGTGAAGGGTTCTTCGGGCTTGGTGGAAAGGCCAAGCAGGAAACGAATACAAATGTAACTTTACAAAATATCAGAGAAAAGGTCACTGAGATTTCCAAGGCAAACCAGGTTCAGATAGAGCAGTTTGCCAATAACAGCAATAAACTGACATTTGAGGCAGGGGATCTCGGTCCGGGGTGTGATATTACCTTAGGCCAGTCTATAGAAGCGAAACAGCTGACTGCTGTTGCCATAACAACCGAAGTTGCGAACGAGTTAACCGAAGCAGTCTCGACTGAACTCGATCAGAAAGCCACAGCGATGACTGAAAAAAAATCAGATGCATTTGGTGCTGTAGCAGGCGTGTTGGGTGGTGGCACGGATCAGGAAACTAACGTTACTATGAATACTGAGCTTAAAGATATTACCAGAAACACGTTCAATACTGACAATATGACTAAGATTAAACAAGCCGTTGTGAATGAAAATGATGGCGAGATTAAGATCGGAAACTGTACCGGGGGCAAGCTTACAATGAATCAGGAAATCGTCAGTGACCAGGTTACAGATGCATTGATCGAAGATTTGACAAAGAACATACAGGACTCAAAGTTTGCATCTGTTCTATCCCAAGACGCTAAAGCTGTGTCCGCACAGGAGGACACGACTGTGTCTTCCATAACTGGTATGATTAGTGGTATAATGCAGGGTTATTCTATGATGTATGCTGCATCGGCGTGTGCTTCTGCATGCGTCAGTTGTGCCTGTGTGTTGATGGTGGGTATTGTGTTGATGGGTATGGACAGCGGAGATATCACTGCACTGGCAGAGACAGGTCGTGGTGCCATGGGTAATTTCAGGGCGCAGTAAATAAATATATCAAGAACTATATATAATTCTTGCTATATTTAAAGGATGAACCAAAAGGATAAAAAGGATCCACCCAAGTCCAAGACGTGGCACGTACAGCAGGAAAAGATCCTAAAGGACTGGGGAGAGTCCAGTAGTTGCTACAGATACATGCATTTCAAGGCATATCAGAAATTCAAGTCTGTCAGTATGGCGTTTACGTTACCCATTATTGTTATCAGTACATTGACAGGTACTGCGAATTTTGCCCAGGAGACGTTCCCGGTAGCGTGGCAAAGTGTAGTCCCCCTGGGTATCGGTGGGATGAATCTGATTGCGGCTATTATGACGACTGTTCTGCAGTTTCTGAAGGCCAATGAGTTGATGGAGGGACACCGTGTTGCTGGTATTAGTTATGGTAAGTTGTCTCGCACCATCAAACTTGAACTGGCTCTTCCTATATATGAGAGAAGTCTGGGTGGTATGGAAATGATTGACAGGTGTCGCGTAGAATACGACAGGCTCATTGAACAGTCTCCCCCCGTCCCACGGGATGTACTCAAAAAATTTGATCAGAAGTTTCCTGCGACAAAAAACGAATTCACACGCCCAGAGATTTCAGAAATCGAGCAAATTGAGTTGTTTGATTCGGTGAAGGAAAGTAAGGCAGTTTCAAGCGTTGCTACGGCTTTTAAGAAGAAGTTGTCGAGTACGAATATATTTGCCAAGAAATTGCTGGGATTGAACCCGACCGAAGAAAAGGCGAAGGAGATGAACCTTCTCAAATCCAAGAATTTGGTCACATCAACTGTGTTTGGGGGGGATTCAAAGAGTAGTATACATCAGGAACTTCTGGCACTGAAACATAAGAATATTGTATCGGTAGGTCCATCTGGGGAAGGTCCCGAGGAGCCCGAGGAGCCAGAGGAGCCAGAGGAGCCAGAGGAGCCAGCTGACGAAGAGTCTCATGTCGTTCTCGATGAAATCAAAATAGATCAATGAATGTGAAATCTCTTGATACATTCCTGCAAATGATAGCAGTCTCTATATTTGACATGGCTTCACGAAGGCTATCCATTTTAGTTTTCAGTTCATTATATTTATGATGTAATAAATTCAATTGCATCTGCTGCTGCATGGTAATTCTAAAATCGTCATCATATAATTTATCAAATAATTTCGTAAAATTCGAAATAAGTCTAAAGTATTCTCTGATATGGGTTGCTACCTTATCTTCTTCTTCACTGGTATCGGGGAACTTAAATTTCTCCCATTTTGTAAGTGCTTCCCTAAACATCAGATTGTTTTCATCTGTATATTCTTCCCCCCAATTAGGACACCCCATGATCCTGGATGTTACAAATGAAAATAATGGATAATTCTTAATGTTTTCGCTTGTATTGTTGCGCATAATATTAAGCTCTTCCACGGCAGCGTCGTATGCACCCCAAGCCATATGCCTATACTCGTGAAGGGATTCGTCCCGGGCGTTTAGAGAATGTGTCTTTGCAATTTCAGCCTTCAAGTCGCGAAGGGCATCTTGAATAACACCAAACTGGCTCACATAGCCGATGTATTCCTCCTTGATACCCATTTTAACATTTTGTAGTGCTACTACGTGCCAATCTTCAAGTTTGGCCCAGTATGGTATTTGTTTTGCAGCTATCGTAGCCAGGCTTTGGGCCATATTGTACTTACTATATATACAACTGGCTGCTTTAATAATAATATAACAGTAAAGTAAGCATGGAATTTCTGGAAGAACTGAATGTTGAGCAGGATTATGACAAAATGTGTTCACGGTTGGTATCTACTAACAATGTAAGTTGTATAACCTCTCTATACCCAGAATATAACGCGAAAGTTCTATTAACAGCCTTTATGATCAAGAACTTCCCCGATGTATATGCAGATGAGAATCTGCTCAAACAGGCCGGGGAGGTTTGTGTAGCATTATTGAAAGTTGACCACATCACATTATCAAAAATATATCATGAATATTTTCAAACATTTTTAGATTGGAGAAAGAACGATATACGTAATCTGAAAACTTCGATAGAATTACAGAAAGAAACCCTTCGTTCCGTTGCAGAACCCGAACCATCTGACGAAGCAGATGAACAATGGAATGAAGGGATTGAAATGAATATCCAAACTCTGGATAAACACATTGAAAAATTAGACACATATTCAAGAACTCCACCCATGGAAATACCTAAGTGAATTCTCTCCTGCACAAGGGGCAAGTATTCTTACGAACATACCATTTTTTAAAACACTTCACATGGAATTTGTGATCACAGGGGAGGTGCTGGCACTCGCGGTCATTTTCATAGGTTGCCATACATATGGAACATTGGTCCGCACCGCACCCGTATATTTTTTGACCAGGCAGGGTTACCTGTGTTCTCCACGGCCTTGCGACTGCTGGGCGCCGTATAACCCGTGGTGGTGATGGGGGGCGAGGGATTGAAAGAGTTTGTATGGGGCCACGGGGAATGGATGGGCGTGTAATAATAGGAATTCCGGGTTGGCGACGGGGTCGTACAATCGGGGGAAGGGGCACTACACGAGGTGCTGGAGGGCGACGACTTCGTGCCCGAATGCGGCTACCATAATTGCGTATAGAGTTACGGTAACACCAAGGGCAACGTCCAGCTCTGAATCCGGTCGTCTCCCTGTGAATACATACCGATTCTGTCTCATACCGAGATGATCGACTTCTCCTTACAGGCACGCTATTGTGTCGGTTAAGAGAAGTGATAGTGGGAAGTAAATATGACATCCACCCTTATTAGGGTATAATAAATTAAACGAGTTTCGCCAAGTGAATAGACAGCCCCACTATCACAGCAACAATTATACTACTTGTGACAGGGACCTGTGCATGGTGGACGAACATGTGCATCAACTGGTCGAAAAACGAAAGTGCCGCCGCACCGTTGGGAGGAGTGATCTGTGCTGGAGTGGCAAATGGTTTCAACACACCTGGGAGGAGCAAGTTGATGAGGACGGCAATGAGTATACACTTGTAAATGAATTTCATGGTTCTATATTATTGGCCACTTTTTAAATTGGGACCAGATGATAACTTCTTGCGTTCATCGTAAATTTGTTTATTCATTTTCTCCAAATGTTCATATAATTTTTTCAAAAATTCTGATAATTTTTCTGGTAAATTCTTTTTCCATTTCTGTGTAACTTGGTCATAAATTGGTGCTTGAAATCTCTCAACCCAAACCATTATCTTACCCTGTATATGCCAGTCAACTTCACCGGAAAGGTCATCCCTAATCATCTGATGTATATCAGTTCTGGATGGCACAAAATTACATAATATATCTGCAACTTCATCGATTAATTTACGAATATGTTCTAAATTCGGGGGATCCTGATCAACCATATCCCAAAAGGCTCTCTCGTATGTTTCTCTGATCTGCTGTTCCATGATTAAAATACTGACATATAATAATAATGGCATTTGAACTCGTCCGCTGTATGTCGTGCAGACGCGTGTATGATGGTAAAGGCACGTGCTGTGTTAGTAGACATGAACCTGCGTTAATTGGCGACTACATCAGAGAAATGAGAACGTGGGTAACGAGTGGAACGGCGCTGGCAGTGCGCCTGGATAAGATTGATCAACTTGTGTATGACCAGCAAATACACATGAACAATATGACAAATAAGTTAGAATGGATGGACAGGGAAATAAACGAAATGTTAAAGAACACTTAAGGACACTACACAATGATATAACATGGATATTAACAATATCATTGGGTATGTAGGTACAGGGGTACTTGCAATCACCCTAATACCACAGGTATATAAGACATTTAGGAGTAAGCAAGCAAATGATTTATCCTGGACATACTTATTTTTGCAAATTGTTGCAAATATATTATTTATTATTTATGGGTTTGGTATAGGTAGCCTACCGGTGGTAATCAGTAACTGTATGGTATCAGTATTGTCATTATCACTGGTATTTGCAAAATGTAAATTTCCTATTGGGGGGGAGTACACTCCCATATTATCTGTTTCAGTTTAGGCCTTCTTGATGGCCTTCTTAGCCTTCGCAACCTTTGAGGCTGGAATGACACGCTGGCCAGCCTTCAACACATGAAGTCCAGTCTTTAATACAGTGCCACCGTTACCCATCTTGCGCAACTTCGAGAGTGGCACGAAGGGAACCTTCTTAACGGCCGCCGCCCCCTTGTGACGCACACGCATACCGGCCTTCTGCATGGCCTTGGTGGCCTTGGGGACTGAACGCGCCCTAAGGACCTTCTCATGCTTGTGCAGGTAATAACGGCCACCCTTGCGGGTGAGCAGTCCCTTGGAACCGAATGTAACGGTCATCTTCCCCTGGCCACCTACTGGGGCTGCTGGGGCTGCCGTTTGTGTTCCCGATGGCCTTACCGCGCCTCTCATATTGCCGACAAATTTTGCTGCACCTAATGCCTTTTCCTTGCACGCCTCGGGGTTTGCTCTGCAGCGGTTAGCCGTGGCACGTGCATGGCGCACCGCAGCAACACGCGCAGCGCCCATTTGTCCCTTTGCGGCGGATGCCATCATCTTTGAAGCACCACCTTTCTTCAATGCCCCCATCGCCATCTTTCCTAACATCGCTGACATACTGTATATATGATATCCGGATATTTTTTCTTCTGTAATAGTAAATGTTCAAGATTCGTATCGGTCGTAAATGCCTTATAGTCGCAGCTACCGTTGCTGCTGCCATCGCGGGTGCTGCCTGTTATGTGAGGGCTGGTAGCAAGAAGTCGTGTGGGTGTGGTAAATAAATCGCACTACATAGTAGAATGAGAAACTTTGTGAAGTTTCCAGAGATGTACAGGACGTTGGTGGATACTCCAAGGAAACTGGTAGTAGTCCTTGAAAACCGACCGCACAAGTATATGTTTGGTGTA
>VMHT01090169.1_pt1 | contig 10301 bp, 10 predicted proteins | sample 4693611 | NCBI WGS metagenome assembly VMHT01 (sample SAMN12280063, study PRJNA550983) | marine metagenome | isolation source: seawater sampled from same location over 5 years 0.02-0.2 micron viral filtrate | place: USA: collected off the coast of southern California halfway between the port... ...
ACAATTGCTTTCTTATATTGCGATTTCCAACCAAGATATTTACCTACACGTTTTTTCTTTCTTGGAAGTTGACAAGTATTAACTTTTGTCACTTTTACATCGAATAAATATTCAATTGCTGCTTTGATTGTAATTTTATCAGATGATGGATTTACAACGAAACTATATTGATTATTTTCTAAAAGTCTTGTAGCTTTGTCAGTAATAATAGGATATTTGATAATATCATTACTGCTAAGATTAAAATATGAAGAATCAACCACAATAAGTCTCCTTTATCTCATTTACTGCTAGTGGTGTCAATAAAATCTGTTTAGCTTTTAAAATACTAAGTGTATTTAAATTTGAAGCAGAAATTAATTCCACATTTTTCATGTTTCGAATTGATAATTTTAATGCTGGTGTTTTTTTAGAAACAATAACTAAAACTTTTTGATTTAAATCAACACCACAATTTTTACATAGAGTAAAGAATTTTTTTGTTTTTGCTGAATCAATAGCATTCTCTAAATTTTCAATTACCGAAATATTATTTCGTTTATTATATAATAAAGTTTGTAAAGACAATTTACGCTCTTTTTTATTTAATTTTAAAATTGTTTTTTTTGGTTTCGGCCCAAAAATAACACCACCACCTTTCCATAATGGTGAACGATTTGAACCAGCACGTGCACGACCAGTACCTTTTTGTTGCCACGGTTTTCGACCACCACCACGAACTTCACTTCGGGTTTTAGTTGAAACGGTTCCTTGTTTTTGGGAAATTTGATGTCTTAAAATATCTTTGTGAATTAAATAGTTACCAGATTTTTCAAGGACATTCAATTCCAATTTATGTTCGTCATTTAAGACTTGTCCATTTATATCTAAAGAATTATATTTAATAAATTTTTGAACAGTCATACGTTGTTTTATCTAGAATCGTTTTTTTGCTAATAAAAATTCAATTATTCTGATGCGGCAATACTTAGTAAGTTCCCAGGTTTTCCTGGTACAGAACCTTTTACTACTAAAATATTCTCATCACTATTAACTTGAATAATTTTTAATTTTTTAATGTGTGTAATTTTATTTCCTAATTGCCCTGCCATTTTTTTACCTGGTAAAACACGGCCCGGATCTGTACCCATACCGATAGAACCTGGTGCTCTATGATTTTTTGATCCGTGCGTCATTGGACCTCGAGTGAAGTTATAACGTTTTTGAAGACCAGAAAATCCTTTACCATTACTTTTACCTGTAATATTAATAAGTTGACCACTAGCAAACGATTCAACGTTTAAAATTTGTCCAACTGTAAATTCTTCAGGATTTTCAATACGAAATTCTTTTAAATATTTTAAAGGTTGAATATTTGATTTTTGTAAATGACCTAATTCAGGTTGAGTTAAATATTTACTTGAAACTGTACCATACCCGACTTGAATTGCATTATAACCATCAGTTAAAACTGTTTTGATTTGTGTAATAACACATGGGCCAATTTTTAAAATTGTTACCGGAATAATATTCCCCGATTCATCAAAAATTTGAGTCATGCCAATTTTATTACCTAATAAGCCTAAAGCCACAATTTTTCTCCAAAAAATAGATTATGTATATTAACATTTTTATAAAAACAAAAATAATTAATTTCAAATTAATTAAAAAATAAATAAAACAATTGTTATTGTTAAATTACTTATACTAATTTAAAAAAATTTAACATTTTTGTCTATATAAGGTAAATCAACACTTTTATTAAAAATTTTACGGACCTACAGCTTTATTTTTTTTATCAGTATTGGCTATAAATAAAACTATAGAAACTTAATAAATTTAAAAATATTATGGCAAAAGTTGTAGGTATTGATTTAGGTACAACAAATTCAGTAGTTGCTGCAATTGAAGGTGGCCAACCAAGCGTGATTCCAAATGCTGAAGGTTTAAGAACAACGCCGTCAATTGTTGCGTATACAAAAAAACAAGAATTATTAGTAGGTCAAATTGCAAAACGACAAGCTGTTATTAACCCAGAAAATACATTCTTCTCCGTAAAACGTTTTATCGGCTCGAAAGAAAATGAAATTTCTGAAGGTGCTAAACAATTACCGTATAAAGTATCGAAAGATACTAATGGTAATATTAAAATTAAATGCTCATCATTAGATAAAGAATTTAGTCCAGAGGAGATTTCAGCTCAAGTATTACGAAAATTAATTAATGATGCCAGTACATATCTTGGTCAAGATGTTACTCAAGCAGTTATTACAGTACCGGCGTATTTTAATGATTCACAGCGTCAGGCAACAATGGATGCAGGTAAAATTGCCGGGATTGAAGTATTAAGAATTATTAATGAACCAACAGCCGCTTCATTAGCTTATGGTTTAGATAAAAAGCAAAATGAAACAATCTTAGTTTTTGACTTAGGTGGTGGGACGTTTGATGTTTCGATTTTAGAAGTTGGTGATGGAATTTTTGAAGTATTATCTACGGCTGGTGATACAAACTTAGGTGGTGACGATTTTGATAAAGTCTTAGTTGATTGGTTAGTTGCTGATTTCAAAGAAACAGAAGGGATTAATTTAACAGAAGATATCCAAGCTTTACAACGTCTAACAGAAGCTGCGGAAAAAGCAAAAATGGAATTATCTACTGTTGAAAAAACAAAAATTCATTTACCTTTTATTACAGCTGATAAAACAGGTCCGAAACATATTGAGACAGATTTAACAAGAGAAAAATTTGAAAGTTTATGTCAGGATTTAATACAACGTTGTCGAATTCCGGTAGAAAAAGCATTAGCAGATGCCCGACTTGAAAAATCAGAGATTAATGAAGTAGTATTAGTTGGGGGCTCAACTCGAATTCCTGCAATCCAAAATTTAGTAGAATCCTTAACGGGTAAAAAACCAAATCAGTCTGTAAATCCAGATGAAGTAGTCGCGATTGGTGCTGCTATTCAAGCAGGTATTCTTGCCGGTGAAATTAAAGATATTTTATTATTAGATGTAACTCCATTATCTTTAGGTGTTGAAACTTTAGGTGGTGTTATGACAAAAATTATTGCACGTAATACCACTATTCCTGTAAAGAAATCGGAAATGTTTTCAACTGCTGTAGATAATCAAAGTAATGTAGAAATTCATATATTACAAGGTGAACGTGAATTAGTTAGCGGAAACAAAAGTTTAGGGAATTTCCGTTTAGACGGTATCCCAAAAGCTGACCGAGGTGTTCCGCAAATTGAAGTTACATTTGATATTGATGTTGATGGATTACTTTCAGTTAAAGCTAAAGAAGTCGAAACTGGAGTTGAGCAATCGGTAACAATACAAGGTGCCTCAAATCTAGAAGAAAGTGAAATTGATACAATGTTATCAGATGCAGAAAAATACGCAACTGCAGATCAAGAAAAACGAAAAAATATTGAGATTAAAAACCAAGCAGAAACTTTATGTTTTGAAGCGGAAAAAGAACTAGAATTATTAAAAGATAAAATTTCTAATGAACAAGAAACGAATATCAAACAATTGATCACTAATATTCGTCAAGATATTCAATCAGAAAACTTTGAGTCTTTAAATTCAGTTTTAGAGGAATTAAAATTAGCAATGAAAAATATGGCTGATGTAAATCAATCTGAAGAAGATTCTATGGGTGATTTAAATGATTTATAAATCTTTAAAAAAGTTTAAACGAATATGTCGTTTAAACTTTTTCCTCATCAACAATAATACATTCAGTTGTTAAAATCATACTAGCAATCGATGTTGCATTTTGCAATCCAGATCGTGTTACTTTTGCCGGATCAACAACTCCTTCTTCATACATATTTCCAAATAGATTTTCTGCGGCATTATAACCTACTTCAAAATCTTGTTGCTGAACTTGTTCAATAATAACTGCACCATTTATACCTGCATTTTCTGCAATTCGACGTAATGGTGCTACAATAGCTCTCGCAATAATCATTGCCCCAACTAATTCATCTTCTTGTAAATTGTTTTTAGCCCATGTTAATAGATTATCTGATAAATGAGTTAAAGTAGCTCCGCCGCCGGGAACAATTCCTTCTTCAACTGCAGCTCGTGTTGCATTAATAGCATCTTCTAATCTTAATTTTTTATCTTTCATTTCAGTTTCAGTAACAGCACCAACTCGAATTACAGCAATACCACCGGATAATTTTGCAATTCGATCTTGTAATTTCTCTTTTTCATAACCTGTTTCTGCCACATTTACTTGTTTACGAAGCTGTTCACACCTTGTTTTTACCGCATCAAGTTCTTCACCATCACCAACAATAGTCGTACTATCTTTTGTTACAATTACTCGACGAGCTTGCCCCAACAAATTTACTTGAACATTTTCTAAACTTAGACCGGCATCTTGAGTAATTACCGTACCACCAGTTAATACTGCAATATCTTGTAACATTAATTTTCTTAATTCCCCAAACCCTGGTGAACGAACAGCTACAGCATTAACAATTCCACGTAATTTATTTAAAATTAAAGTGGCTAAGGCTTCTTTTTCAACATCTTCAGCAATAATTAATAAAGGACGTTTGGTTTTTGTAATTTGTTCCAGAATCGGTAATAAATCCTGTTGAACTAAAGTAATTTTTTTATCTGTTAATAAAATATATGGATTATCATACGATACTTCCATTTTGTCAGTATTAGTAATAAAATAAGGAGAAATAAAACCTTTTTCAAATTTCATTCCTTCAGTAATTTCTAATTCTGTAGTAATTGCTTTACCTTCTTCTAATGAAATTACTCCCTCTTTACCAACTTTTGCTAATGCATCTGCAATTAATGAACCAATAATTTTATCATTTCCGGCCGAAATAGAAGCCACCTGCTCGATGGATTGAATATCTTCCACGGGTTGAGCAAATTCGTTTATTTGGGTAACTAAATATTGTGTAGCTTTTTCCATTCCTAATTTAATGGAAATAGGGTTTGCACCTGCGGCTACATTTTTCAGTCCTTCTCGAACCATAGCATACGCTAAAACGGTTGCGGTTGTTGTTCCATCACCTGCTACATCATTAGTTTTTGACGCGGCTTGTCGGATTAAAGAAACACCAGTATTTTCAATATGGTCTTCTAATTTAATTTCTTTCGCAATTGTTACACCATCATTAACAATTTGTGGAGAACCATAAGCTTTTTCTAATACAACATTACGCCCTTTTGGACCTAAAGTAACAGAAACGGCTTCAACCATGATTTCCATACCACGTTCTAATGCACGACGAGCATTATCTTGATATAATATTTTTTTTGACATAAGTAAACTATATTTATTTGATCAGTTTTTAGAAAAAATCTTCGAAGTCCGATTTTAAAGGAAACTAGAGATTATTTGCAAGGAAATTTGTTAATTTCTTTAAAATCTTTTGTATAAAAGCTTTACTAAAAATAATATTTAATTGTATTATAATACTATGTAACACAGTTTGGGCTTGTAGCTCAGTGGACTAGAGCACGTGGCTACGAACTACGGTGTCAGGGGTTCGAATCCCTTCTTGCCCAAGAAACAAAAGTTAAACTGTGTTATGATTTTGGGGTGTCGCCAAGCGGTAAGGCTGTGGACTTTGACTCCGCCATTCGTAGGTTCGAATCCTGCCACCCCAGATTGACCAACTTTTCAACCATTCGATAGTAGGAAATTTAGATTATACTAAAGATTAGATAAACTAAAATTATTCGAGACTTTTAATAATAAAGTTATGGAAGCTAAAATTCAATTTATAAAAGGATTAAATGAAAAAGTTTTGCCCGATGTTCGATTAACACGATCTCGTGATGGAAGTACTGGGACAGCAACTTTTCGCTTTAAAAACCCTAATATTTTAGATAAAACTACTACAAAAGAAGGTGAAATTACGGGAATGTATTTAATTGATGAAGAAGGTACTTTGGAAACTCGCGATGTTAATGCAAGATTTGTCAATGGAAAACCTGAAGCAATCGAATCCATTTACATAATGAAAAGTCCGGAAGCTTGGGATCGTTTTATGAGATTTATGGAACGATACGGACAAAGTAACGGCCTAGTGTTTACTAAAGCAAATTAATTATAAAAATATTATTTTAACGTAAAAAAATGTATACATCATTAGATTGGCTTAATGAACTAGTTAACCTAAAAAGTATTCAATTAGAAGACTTAATAGACAAACTTACTCTTGGTGGATTTGAGGTGGAGGAAACATTAAAAATTGATGTTAATAAACAAAAACGAACGGTTTTAGATATTTCTGCTACTGCTAATCGTGCAGATAGTCTTTCAATTAAAGGAATTGCAAAAGAAATTACTGCGTTATTAAATAAACCAACTCGTCCTTCACACTATATAGAGCAACAGTTAGAATACCAAAAGAAAATTACAGATGTAATTAATACAGCAGAGTCCGCGTCCGAATACTCAACCTTTGTGGCTGTGACGATTGAAAATTTAAATGATTTTACTGTTCCAAAATGGTTAACTGAAAAATTAGTATGTTCTAAAGTAGAACCTTTACATAATTTATTAGATTTTCAAAACTATATTTTGTTAGAAACTGGTTATCCTTTTGAATTTTATGATTTAGAAAAAATTCAAACAGTTTTAGGAACTTCGGAATTTGATTTGACTTTAAAATCCCTAAAAACACCGACTACTTTTATAGCAAGTAATGATGAAACATATGAAATCGATTCAGATATTTTAGTAGTCCAAGCAAATGAATATCCAATAAGCCTTGGGGGAATAATTTCAAGTCAACAAGTTGCTTATACATCAGAAACAAAATCATTATTAATTGAAGGATCAATTTTTAGTTCGAAAACAATTCGTCAACAATCAAGAAGTTTGGGATTAAGGACAGATCGTTCAGCACGCTATGAAAAAGGATTGAATAATAGTTATTTTATTGAAGCATTAATTCGATTAATTACATTATTAAAAATTAAAAATCCAAAATTAGTTTGCCGAATTCATACGGCTTCTGAAGTTGAACAAATAACGACAAGTAGTTTATCTTTAAATTATGAAAATGTTATTGAAATTTTAGGACCGGTCAGAGATATTCTAACAAATGAACCCATAAATATTTTACCTAATCAAATAACGGAATATTTAACGCGATTAGATTTTGAATTTACATTTGACGAAGAAAAATCTGAATGGTCAGTTCAAATTCCAAAAGCTCGAATTGATGACCTTGAACGTGAAATTGATTTAATTGAAGAAATTGGTCGGTTACATGGGTTTAATAATTTTATCACAAATTTACCACGTGTTTCGACCATGGGAAAAGAGGATTGTAGTTATCAGATCCGTAAAAAGCTGACAAATTGTTTTATTAATGAAGGATTAAATGAATTAGTTCAATATTCATTAGTACATGAAAAAACACCAAAGACAATTTCTTTAGTTAATCCACTAATCACCGACTGTTCTACATTGCGAACAAGCTTATTGCCAAATTTAATTAAAATTGTCCGGGATAATTTAAAACAAGGCAATAATATTTTAGAAGGATTTGAGTACGGACATGTTTTTGAAGGTGATCTGAAAACGACGTATACTGAGGATGAGGTTGTCGCTGGTATTTTTGGGGGAATAAAAACAAAATCGAATTGGAATCAACCAGGTAAGACATTATCTTGGTTTGAAGGTAAAGGACGGATTGACGAATTATTTAACAAACTAAATTTTGCAGTTACGTGGAAAGCTTGTACATTAACCAAGTACCAAAAAATATTACACCCCTATCGAACAGCAGAATTATTATTATCAGATAATCAATGTTTAGGAGTTTTTGGTCAAATCCACCCGATTTTAGCAAAAAAATATAGTATTCCAACAGATATCTTTTTATTTGAATTTAATCTTGATATTATTAAAACGGAATTTGAAAATAGGAAATTAGCATTATATCAACCTTATTCAATTTATCCTAAGATTACTAAAGATTTATCATTTGTAGTAGATCAAACAATTTCGTTTAATCAAATTGAAAATACTCTTTTAAGTAATGGTACTGAATATTTAAATAGAATTGAGTTGTTGGATGAATATCGTGGAGATGGTATCCCAAAAAATCATACTAGTTTATGTGTTCAACTAACATTCCAATCGCTGGAAAAAACATTATTAACTACAGAGATTGAAGAGATTCTCGAAAAATTACAAACAGTGTTAAAAAGTAAATATGATGTGTCTATTCGAATTTAAATACGATAATTCTATAAATTTTTTATAGAATTATCCTCCTCCAACAATGGTAATAATTTCAATTTTATCATTTGATTGGATTTCAATATCTTTCCATTTATTTTGATTACAAATAAATTTATTATACTCTACAACAAAAATTGAAGAATTATAAGCAAAGTAATTAAGTAAATCTTCTAAAGTAATTGAATCTTTACTATAAAATTCGTCACCATTAAAAAAAAAAGTCGTTTGAGTAACCATAAGTGTTGCAAAATGTAATTTTTTTAAACTCTAGACAAACCTCAATATAACTTGATAAAATGTATTTGTAAATGATATGGCGGGTGTGGCCAAGTGGTTAAGGCAGCGGGTTGTGGTCCCGCCATTCGCCGGTTCAAGTCCGGTCACTCGCCCAAATCTTCACTACATACAAAGGAATATTAAGAAAATTTAGTTAAACAAAATATTAGATTTTATGTCACGATACCGTGGACCTAAATTAAGAATTACAAGACGTTTGGGAACTTTACCTGGGTTAACGCAAAAACAATCAAAGAAAAAAGATCGTCCAGGTCAGCATGGGAAAGGCTCGGAAGGTAAGAAAAAAACAACAGAGTATGGTGTACGATTAGAAGAAAAACAAAAGTTAAAATTTAACTATGGTTTAACAGAAGGTCAGTTATATCGCTATATTAAAGAAGCGCGTCGACGTAATGGTGTTACAGGTTTAATTCTATTACAATTGCTAGAAATGCGTTTAGATAGTATTTGTTTCAGTCTTGGTTTTGCCTCAACAATGGCTGGAGCCCGTCAACTAGTTAATCACGGGCATATTACGGTAAATGGAAAAACTGTAAGTATTGCAAGTTTCCAATGTCGAATTAATGATGTGATTGGTATTAAAGCAAAAACTTCATCAAAAAATTTAATTGAAAGTAACCTAAAAACTATTCGATTTGCTGATCGACCAAATCACGTAAAATTTGATAGTACAAAGTTAGAAGGGACGGTTACAAATTATTGCGATCGAAATGATTTATTGTTAGAACTTGATGAATTACTAGTTATTGAGTATTACTCAAGACGTTAATTTAAACCCCGCTATTTTCTGAATTTTTTTCAGATATAAAATTAATAACTTAAATTTACAAATACCTATGTTAAAATTACGATTAACACGAACTGGTCGAAAAAAACATCCTACATACCGATTGGTTGTTATAGAACATTCTACTCGACGGGATGGACGTCCGGTTGATTTAGTAGGCTATTACAACCCCTTAACTAAAGAATCAAAATTTAAAGTTGAGAAGATTCAAAATTGGTTAAAAAAAGGTGTTCAACCTTCGGATACAGTTGCTAGTTTATTGCGTAAAGCCCAAATTATAGAATAAAAAACTTCCTTCTAATATGAGGAAGTTTTTTTATTGTTCCGAAGAAAATAAAATAAAACAAATAATAGACGTCAAATTATGATAGGTCTTATTATAATAAGTATTAGAAAAACTATTAACTTTGATTATTTTAGAACAAATATGTCTCATTTTACAACGATGAAAACGAGTTTCCAAAATCTTGTATATTTGGAAAAGGCTTTAAACAAACTACAAATTAGTCACAAGAAACAAAATCTGACTGATCAATCAGCATTCTCTAATTTAATTATTAACCAATCTAATGGGTATGATATTGAATTTGCTTGGAATGGAAACGAGTATGAATTAATTGTTGATATGAGCTTTTGGGAACAATCATGCCCAGTAGAAAGCTTTATTGATAAAGTCGCACAACAATACGCTGGTGAAGTGATTGTAGGTGAAAGTCAAAAGTTAGGATTCCAACCAATTAAATACCAACAAAATGAAGATGGTTCAAATACGGTAGTATTAGAACGTTGGAATGAGAAAGTATAAAATATTGTTAGTGCATTTCAAAAATCATTTACCTAATAATAACTTCTAAATTATTGTTAGGTGAATATAGTTTTTATAGATAATTACTAAAACCTAAAGACATTATATAAGAGAAACAAGGAAAAATCAAATATTTTTCAATTTTTCCCTGTAATCTATTAAGATCAAGTTTCTTAACGTGATAAACGT
>VMHT01035297.1_pt1 | contig 10300 bp, 18 predicted proteins | sample 4693611 | NCBI WGS metagenome assembly VMHT01 (sample SAMN12280063, study PRJNA550983) | marine metagenome | isolation source: seawater sampled from same location over 5 years 0.02-0.2 micron viral filtrate | place: USA: collected off the coast of southern California halfway between the port... ...
TAACACAACATCAAATGAATCAAGGTTTTACCTCAACCATGGAAGCAGATGTATGGTTTTGGAACAGCATTGAAAAACACTTACTCTTAAACAAACTGTTACAGGTTCTGATGGTTCAGTATCTACACAAGTTAGAGAGATAAATGACCATGACCCTAATAGAAATTTTAATGAGGGTACGTTTACAAACTACACAAATGTTTATACTCAAGGCTCAAATACACAAACAGATATTACAATTAGGGCGGAGTTGTATAATGAAACTGCAGGTACAACTTATGATAATTATCATCGTGGGCCAGATGTAGATAATGTTACATTAAATATATCGTATCAAGATATACCCCCTATTAATGAAGATACACAAGATATTATAGATGATATTGATACAGATATAGTAGATATAATAGAAGACATCCCAGAAGATTTTGATTGGTATAATGACGACTTACCTATATATGAGATACCAATAGAAGAAGAGATAGTATTTGAAGATGAGTTTACATTTGATGACTCATTTTATTTTGAAGATATTGAAACAGTTTATATAGATGAACTGCCTCCAATTGAAGAATTTGATATGGAGGTTTTTGAAGAAATGCCTACTATGGAAGAGGTATTTTTTGAAGAAGAATTTTCTGAACCAATGATGGTAACAGAAGAAATATTCACAGAAGAATTTGAGGAGGATTTTACTGAATTTTTAGAAGAGACTGGCATGGAAGAAGAGTTCATGGAGTTTCTTGAAGACGAAGGCATAACTGCCGAAGAATTTTTTGAAGAGATAACTGAGGAGGAGTTCGATGATGAACTTACTGAAGAATCTTTTGAAGAGTTTGAGGAGCCATTGGAAGATATCTCAACGGAGGAAGAAGGCATTTCTGAGGTTGAGGAAAATGAAACAGAAACAGTGGAGGAAGTTACTGAGTCAGAACCAGTAGAAGAGGAAAAAGAAGTTGCAACAAACAAAACAACAGAAGAAGAAGAACCCGATAGCACAGAATCTGAGGAGTCCGAAGTATCAACAGAAGATAGTGGAGAGCAAGAAGATATACAGTCGGAAAAAGTGGACACCAAAGACGGGGTTGTTGCAGATGTTAGAAATACCGAAAATAAATTAAAGAAGAATTTAAAAAATATAGCTAAACAAATAGCTAAAGTTACAAAAGAAGCGACTCAAAACTTAACAAAAGAAGATTTGTTTTTTAAGAACAATACATTAGACGCCTACAATAAAACACAATTTTATAAATCAAAAGATATATACAACAATCAAAACTTAGATTTATTTAATCAGTTAGATTTAGGCGTCTATGATAAAGAGATTTATAGTAGTGTGACTCTTGCAAGTTACACACAGAATGACCCTGTAGAAGTACACAAGGTACAACTACAAAAAGCACAGAGCAAAACTAATAAATTAAAATTAGAGTTGGAGGCTATGAAGAATGAAAATAATTGAAAAACTTAGTACATATGCGGCACTGATAGGAGTTATAGGTGCAATAGGTGGGGGTTTTTATACGTGGGGCCAGTTTAATTCAAGACTTGATGCAATTGAAGGTACGCCTCCAGTAAATTTATCACCATTAAAAGAAAAAGATAAGGAACTAGAAGCAAAGATTGATGATGCTTTATTGTATGCAAACGAATACAAAGTAGATTTAATTGATAGAATTAAAAAGGTAGATGATAAAATTGTACCTACAGATTTAACATTAGTATTTAAAGAAATAGGAAAAGTAAAAGAACAAATAGCTATGCTAGATATTCCAGAACCTTTTATTATACAACCTTTTATAGCACCTATTAATGAAACTATTAAAACTTTAGAAAGTTTAGTATCTGAACTATCTAAACAAATAGCTATTGCATTAAAAGAAAATGAAGTGCAAGATGCAGAAATAGAAGAAATAAAACTACAAAGTAAAAATCCATTAGGGGGTTAAGTGGCAAACGAAAGTTTAATGGCACAACAAATGCAAAAAGAAGAAGATGAGTATGTGCAAAAAGTTAAAAATTTACCAGTAACTAATTACCCCTCTCTTACTGGAATAGCGTTTGATTATGGAATGGGATATTTTGGTCGTAATCCACAAACATTACGTTCTAGTTACGCACAACCTTTTACATCAAAAGCAGAAGTAATGGGTAGTAATTTTAGAAACGCTATGAATAATTTAGATAGTTTTTCTTTTGATAGTTTAAAAGAATTTTTTTCAGAAGCAACTACTTCACCATTAAAGACATTAGTTCCAGACCCAAAATCTAGAGGAGAATAAATGGCACTACCAACTATAGAAAATGTAACTAATCAAATGCTAAATGAGTCTGTTAGAGAACAGCCATCAGTAGCAATGAAAGGTAATGTTACAAGACCAATGCTTGTAGCAGACTTGCTAAAAGCAATGCGTGATGTAAATTTTAGTCAGTTAATTAGTGAGTATGGAAGTATGGCAGGAATACGAAGTGAGGAAACAACACCTATGACAAAATCTTTAATGGCTGATGCTCCTAAAGTTCCTGCATCACCAAAAGATAGAACAGATTCAATGCAAAGAGTTGCACAAGCTCCAGTTGTAGATGAGATTGCAGAACCTATTAGCGTGCCAACACCTATGGCAGATGCTATGGCAAATCAAACTATGTCTCCAACAGGAACAGTTCAAGAACAAAATACAGGATTAATGTCAAATACTACGCAACAAATTGCGTAAATCTATATCAAATTTGTGAGAGTCTGCCTTACAATGATTTACAATAGCAGATACTAAATGAGCATAGTAGTCATCACCTAGCTCTTCTTGAACAGCTTGCACAGGTAATGACTCATGCCTTGTAATTAAATTACCATCATTATTTATTGACACCACAGTACTGAACAATATTGCTTCTTTACTGCTTGGTGTCATTTTTTTTGTCCGATTCTTTGACAAAAGTAGGATTTATTTTTGGGTCTAGTTTTGGAAGACTTGTTAAAACAGCAATACCTTGTGCTACTTCACCATAAGGTTTAGTAAACAAATACTTTAATACTGTATTTACTTGCTCTTGTGTAATTAAATAATTATTCATTCTTTCTCCTTAAATTTTATTTCTCCTGCTATAGCACTGTATGCCGCCATATCAACATAGGTATCTTTACTAACTGCACCCAGTTTAGTACGAGCCATTTTTAATAACGCCATCATAATTGCTACATCATGAGCTTCTATTTCTATATCTAGATAGGCAGACCATAGCCTAGCTATATTATTATGGTTTTTAGTTTTGTCGCCATAATCCTTTTGTCTATCTGTACCAGATAACCGAATAGCTTCAGATAAAAATTGTTTTGTTTTCATACTGTAATTAAATCTTTTATAGGAACTAAATATCCTTTTGATGTTAAATTATCTCCTCCTGGCATAACTCTGTAGTTTTTACTAACTAATTTTTTTAATCTTGATAAAGGTATATGCACAGAAAATAAATGTGTATCTTTTGCACTTACAATTTTAAATATCCAAGTATTAGATTTGCTTGTACGTATGCCACTATCTTTTCCTCTTGATTGAAACTCTACATAAACATTACCTGTTTTATGTGCCATTCTATCTGTTTTTAATTCATATTTCTCAAGAGATTTCATTACCATCTTTTCATGTTTCTTTCCATAAGATAAATCTTTTTCAAATTTAGTTACAGAAAAATCACTTTTTCGTAGTTCTTTTATATTATCACTTTTATTTTCTTTTATCTGTGTCTTGCTCAATGTAACCTCTTCTTTCTTTCTTCTAAAAAGTCTACTAAATCAGCAACTAAATCTTCTTTAGGATTAGATAATGAATCCATTCCTGCATCAAATATTAAATCTGGATTATCTAAAGCTAATTTAACCATCCCATGTGCTATTGTTAAAGCAATACTGTAATCATGTGAAACCATTGGTGTAGCAGGTTCTGTAATAGAACAACTAAATCCTTTTTCTGAAGGGTATACTGCTATAGTTATCCTAGCCTCTCTGTCTTCTCCATTCTCTATCATATTTTTCCTATCATTTTTAATAAATATTCGGCATCTATTATAGCTAATGGTTGCTGTTTATTCATTTTAATTATTCCAATTGGAGTCTCTCTCTTATCAGAATTTGATTTTGCTTGGTCTATTATATCATAAATACCTTTAAATGTCTCTTTGTTTTTACATTCAAAAGAGTATGGTATAATTTTCTTTGCAGTATTAGACAGTTTTATATCAGCACCTGTCTCTCCCATCACAGCACATTTAATATCATTACTATCTAAAAATCCATCATTAGAAAATATTTCTAATAACATATCACGAACCCAGTTCTGTAATCTTCTACCTTTTGCTTTTCTACTTCTAACTGTCGTCATGCTCTTCTTTCCTATTATCAACTTTAGTATACCAGTAATATTTTGGATTAATTGCTTTTGATTGTTGTTGTGGCAAGTATTCTAAATTTTCCCAACATGCTTTTTTATAAGCACAGAACGTGCACTCTCTACCTAACACTCTATTACCTGTAGGTTTTTTATTAAATGTTTCTTCTACATCTTCAAACAATCTTTTAAATGGTGCATCACTATTCAGTGTATGCAAATCTTTTTCTACTTGTTCTAATATTTTATTAGATTCTGCCTCATTATTAATTGGCGTTTCTAATACTGACCATTCTCCTGTAGATTTATTAATTACAATCCACCCACCAAAATCTTTTTCTGTAGCTTTTGCATACAGATATCCTTGTGCAAGATAGCCAAAACTATCATTTTTAGCAAGAGCTTCATATCCTGCTTCCTCTCCAAACTTATACTGAAACGAATAAGGAGACGCACTTTTTATATCCCATATCTTACCCATTATCTCTACATCATAAGTGCCATTTATTGAGTTATTTTTAAACGCATGCGTTACTTTTTCTTGCATGCTATCTATTTTAATGCCAGAAGATTTAAGGACAGCTACAGCTAATGCTTCTATTAAATCGCCTAATATAAATCTCATCTTAGAATTGTAAGAAGGAGTCTCTGCTTTTGCACCCATCTTTTCCATTTGTAATTGACAAAGGGGTCTACCAATAGAACTCATACGAGGTCTAAATTCTTTATCTCTTTCTTCAGAAAATTGTTTTATAAATGCTTGTTTACAGGCTTCGCCAAACTCATTTACAATAGTGCTAGAAATAGGAACAGAGGCCTTATTGGCCTCCGTTAAAAATAATTGTACTCTGTTTAAAATACTAGACAAGCTATGAAGCCAACACCATTTCGGGGTCATCTTCCATTTCATTAATTACTTTGGCAGATGCCGCATCGCTTTCCTTATTCTTTACAGCATTTTGATATTTTTCAGATACTCTAGCGTTCTCTTCTTCAATGAGAGCACGGAACATATCCATGTGTTCTAAGTCTTTTTGTGTAAAATCTATTTCTTTACTATCAACAGAGATTTGAGAAACATAATAGACATTACTGCCTGCTTTCTTTCTTGTTGTTTTTAAATTCAACAAGTGATTTTGCATAAGACTTTCTCTACCTTTTAAACTCTTTAGAGCTTCTCCGATTGGAGTAAAGTTAGAGCCAGTAACCCTAAACAATACAGGCATAGAATCAACAGTAGCAGGCTCACCTTTTGAAGTTGTGCCCTCATATGAAACTAAACCATACACTAAACGATAACATTTAATATTTTTTTGTGCATCTAATTCAGCATCTGTAAGTTGCTCTTTGTCTTTACCTATTACTTTACCACAACGAACTCCTCCATTTGTATCTATTGGCTCATTTTTCCATGATTTAAATACAACAGAAGAACAAGGGTAGCTATTTTTATCTGGGTCATATTCCATATATTGATAGCTATTTATAAAAGGTCTAAACTGTATTGGTTTATCTTTTATACTGTATACTCTATCTTCTATTGAAGAATCATATACTGTATAAACACCTGCTGATAGCTGATTACCATCATCATCTTCAGCGGCTCTGTTTATTGTAAGCCTTGATAGTGTGCCCGAACTAATTATCGAGCCATCATCTTGGCCTGTCATTTGCATTATCTCTTCTTTACTTAAAGAGTTAAATGCTTTCAAATCATTTACCATATTACCTCCATGGTTAAATTTAAACTATACTGTAGCATCTGTGACATATTTGTCAAGCATAAACTTTTGTCTCTAGCCAATTAGAGCCTACTTTGATTTCGACATCTAAAGGCACATTAAAGTCGATATCATACATGTCTTTCATTGTTTGTATAACCTTTAAACAACCACTGCCGAGGCAGGAAGCGACAACACCCTCCTCTCCAGGATATACATCAGCCACTATGGAATCATGCACTGTATTAATAAGTAGGCTCTTTGTATTGTTTTCTTCTAGTAATTCTTGTATGTTAATACAAGCTAGAGGAACAATATCAGCCGTGGCAAATCCCTGCACAGGATAATTTTTTATCTGTGTAGAGAAACTTGAACCACCCCAAGGCATTCTTTCTGCTTTAGGGAATGCATACTGTCGACCACTTGGTAGCGTAACCACCTTACGTCTAACAGCTTCATCTTGTAATTTTTCATGCCATACTTTTATATCTGGATACTTTTTAAGAAAAGCTGAATAGTATTTTCTTTCACTTTCTGTACCAGACATGCCTCCATACAAAGGCTTAAATGTATGTGCCTTTGCATTTTGTCTTGAACAACCAATAATATCTGCAGTGTATTGATGTACATCAACACCATTTGCAATATCTTTCATACCTTGTTTATCTTGTGCAAGAAACACAGCAGTTCTAAATTCTAACTGAGCGTAATCTATTTCCATAATACTGCCGCCATCAAATCTAGATGCAATAGCTTTACGAATAGGAAACGTATTACCTCTTGGTTGATTTTGAAAGTTAGGGTCACGACTAGATAGTCTGCCTGTAGCTGTAACTGTTTGCATAAAACTAGGATATAAATAATTTTTATCTGATGTATGTTTCTTTATACCATCAATAAATGTATTTAAGTATGTCTCTAAAGCATTATATCTTGTAATCTTTTCTACAAATACTTTTAAAAACTGGTCACCTTGTCTACCCATCTTCTCTAAAGTATTCTTATCTGTTTTAAACCCACCCTCTGCAATATCCATAACAGAGTCTGGACTAGCAGTAAATCCTGCTTTGTCTTTTAAATCAGAATAAACAAATCCTTGTGCATTACAATCAACACATCTACTTACATTTTTATATGGCTGACCATTTGTTTTAAGTTTTCTAATAACACCTTTACCAAGGCACGTCTCACATTGACGTGCTTTTGTTTTTTGTACAGGTTCTAATTGACGTGCAAATATTTGTTTTAATTTTGTGCCTGTAAGTCTGGGTCTTTTCTTTTTCTTTTTTGTAACAGGGTCAATACCTAAATTAAAAGTTTTAGACCATAGCTTTTTATCTTTTACTTTTACACCATACACTAACCATGATAATTGTTCTGGACTAGACGGATTAACTTTAGTATCTCCCATTCTTGCATGTATAATTTCATCTATTTCAACACGAAGTTTATCATGCTCATCTTCAAACTCTTGCTGTAAGTTATCTAAAATATCCATATCAATATAAATACCATTGTCTTCCATCTTTGCTAAGACAACTAAAAATCTACACATAGTCTGTAATGTTTTAATTAAATGTTTATGCTGTGGCTTTTTTAATTGTAGCATCTGTGCTTGATATAAAGACCTGGTTGCCTTTACATCTAGCCTGCCATACTCTTCTACAATATGTATTGGTATGTTTTCAAACGATACTTTATCTTTTATATACTGTGCAGTTAAATCAGACTTTTGTATTACACCTCTGTGAGCACAACAGTCTTTTAATTTTAAACTTCTTTTGATACCTTTGTTCATAACATATTCGCCAATCATGGTGTCATAAACTCTGCCATCATATTTAAAACCAACTTCCCACAACCATAACAAATCAAACTTTATATTGTGCCCAATAAGAAGTTTTGTTTCATCTAGAATGTCTTGTACTTTTTTTCTATTTGGTATACCTTTGTAATCTCTATGTTTAAAAAATATATACTCATCATTAATACCAATTGATACTAAAAAGTTATTTGGATTTTTTGCTGATGGGTCTAGCTTACCCTCTTCTGTTACTTGAAAACTTGTTTCAACATCAAATACAGTTATCATAAATCATACCTCGATAGTTCTGGCACAATAGTACAAACTAACTGACCATGCCAACCTGTTATTTTATTTTTACTTACAGCCAAACTTCTAATCCTTTCATCTGTATCTAGTTTATCTCGATGCCCTACACCAATAATTACATCAGCTTCTGCGGCTTTACCTGTTTTACTACCCTCCATCATATCAAAAGTTAAATCAAACTTGCCTTGACCATCTGCTGATGCTTGAGATACAGCTATAACACAACAGTTATTTCTTTTTGCTATCTCTCTTGCACCTGTGTAAATAGCACGAAGTTTTTCATCTGTACGTGCAAAAGAACCTTTTACATTTACTTTATCTAACTGGTCTACAATTAAAATATCTGGATTTTCTTTTTGCACAAACTCATCAACATCATCAAGAGACCAATCAACTGTATCAAGTATCTTAATATTTTGTCTTACTTCGGCCCATTTTGTACTGGCCTCTGTCTTGTTTGCCCTAATTTCATCAAGTGTCATGCCTGTATGGGCGTTTATTAGTCTCATTTGTGTACGAACTGCGGGCTCTTCATTAATAAGAGCACAAACTTTAGCACCTTGTGATGCAAATCCGTCAATTCCCGATACTAAATTTACCCAAAATGCAGTCTTGCCTGCCTCTGGTCGAGCAAAAATAATTACAAGATTACCCTCTCCAACGCCATTTACTTTGTCACGAAGAGGTTCTAAATTAAACTTCCACTTTGTATTATCTTTCAATTGATTAATTAAATCATCAATGTTACCTGTAATGTAAGCATAATCATTTACTTCTTCAAATGTTACATCTAATTGTTTTCTAATTTCTGTAAAATCAGCATCACTACCATTGTAGATTTCATTTGCAAGCACAGCTACCTTTTCTGCTATACGCCTTTTAAATAAAGAACGAATAATATTCTGTGCTATCTTTTCATTTGGTAGTTCTAAATGTTTTAGCTCACCAACAAGAACGTCAAAATTTTCTCTTGCCGCTTTAGAAAGAGCAGGATTATAAACATCAAGATGCAGTGTGTATAACTCATTAATACTTAAATCTTTATCTGAATGCTCATGTGCATTTTTAATTGTTTCATACAATGTGCTTGTGCCATTTGTAAAAAACTCTTTTGATAATTTACTTTTATTTTTATGATAAAAGTTTTTATTTAATAATAATTTAATTAATTCCTTTTCCATCATATCGCTTTACCAGTATACTCCTAACTCTATCCCAGTTTACTCTATCTCTCCATTGGGGATTTGTTTTAGGAAATCTTAATGCCTTTCTATCAAGTTTCTTTTTTAATTTCAATATCTTTCTATAACACTTTGTCTTTTTCATTTCATTATACTATAGTCATTACCATAACGCCAATCATCAGTATCTTTACACCAATAACAAATACGATTGTGATTGCCTTGGCTTTTAAAAGGTTTGCTACACCTCATACAGTTCCTCACTTTCTTTTCTTTTTGTGATTTAGGTTTTGAGTAGTTGTAATACTCTGGCCACTCAAACTTTTCTTTTGTCATTCTTTTTTATTTCCCTAACAGAACTGACCCACATATTTTCAAAAGCTCTAATACTTTTTTTTAGGTTTGCTCTTGTTACTGCTTTCTTATTTAAATTATTATAAATAAATTCTGACATCAAGTCAACTAATTGGTCAGAAAACATTTGTTTCATATTTTAACTTCAGTGTGTTTAAACGTAAAACCCAATCTTTTAATTTGAAATATAGCACCAGGAGATAAAGTTTTTTGTCCTGTAAGTATTGCAAATCTTTTTGCTTTTTCGCACACAGGGTAAACTAATTCTTGCCCATAAACACTTTTCTTTTCTACGATTAATTCTTGACTCATTGTAGTATGCTTTCTATTTGTTGTTCATTAAAATACTTCAAATCATCTTGAAGCATCTTTACTTTCGTGGGTATATAATATCTTAACTTATTGCTTATGTCAAATGACTTGGTTGTTGCATCTCTATCAAGTGCAACTATAACTTCCTTGTATTTTTTTCTAATAACAGGAATAAAACTATCTGGTAAACTTGTACCCATCAAAGCTACACCAGAATACAAATGAGATACTGCA
>VMHT01075686.1_pt1 | contig 10300 bp, 11 predicted proteins | sample 4693611 | NCBI WGS metagenome assembly VMHT01 (sample SAMN12280063, study PRJNA550983) | marine metagenome | isolation source: seawater sampled from same location over 5 years 0.02-0.2 micron viral filtrate | place: USA: collected off the coast of southern California halfway between the port... ...
GCAAAATGTGATGGAAAAGTTTTCTTTAATAAAAAAGGAAAAAACCTCAAGCAATTTGTCAATATAGAATCTACCTCATAATGTCATGCGCTTCATCGATGAAGCAGTAATTGAAATATCTTCTGGAGACGGTGGCAACGGCTGTCTTAGTTTTCGTCGTGAGAAATTCATTCCAAAAGGAGGACCCGATGGTGGTGATGGCGGTAAAGGCGGTAATATAAATTTCATTGCGAAAGAATCTCTGCATACTCTTCAAGATTTTAAACTCAAACGAAAATATAAAGCTCAAAATGGCCGCCAGGGAAAAGGCAAAAATATGCATGGAAAGGATGGTGAAGACACAATCCTAGAGGTACCCTTGGGAACCATATTGATAAATGATGAAACAGATGAACTTCTTTGTGATCTCACTAAATCAAACCAGCTATATACAGCTGTAACAGGAGGGAAAGGAGGCCTTGGTAACGCAAGGTTTAAGACATCAACTAATAGGGCTCCAAGAAAAACAACTGAAGGAAAATTAGGGGAAAGAATAAAAATAAGACTAGAGCTTAAAGTTTTGGCAGATGTAGGGCTTTTAGGAAAGCCTAATGCAGGAAAATCAACTTTAATTTCAAAAATATCGTCTGCCAAACCCAAAATTGCTGATTATCCTTTTACAACATTAAGCCCTAATTTAGGTGTAGTTAAGATAAATAGTTATTCAAGTTTTGTTGTAGCTGATATTCCAGGATTGATTCCAGGTGCTTCAGAAGGGATTGGTCTTGGAATAGAATTTTTGAAACATCTTTCTAGGGTTGAAATACTTTTACATCTTGTTGATGTTGAAGAAGGAGATACTAAAAAGATTAGAGAAGATTTTGATGACATCAATAAAGAATTAGAAGAATTTAGTGATGAGCTCAAACAAAAAGAACAATGGGTTGTGATTAGTAAAATAGATAAAATCTCTGAAGATAAAAGAAAACAGATAGAAAAAGAATCAAAAAAACTTTTTAGCAGAAAAAATGTCTTTTATGTATCATCGATTTCTGGATCAGGTTTAGAAAAAATTATTCAAAGTATTGGAAATAGATTAGCAAATGAAAAAAATTAATCCTAAAAAACTAATTATAATCAAAGCTGGATCAAGTCTAACTACTTTGTCATCAGGGCTACCTAATTTGAAATTTATTAAGTCAATTTCTGAGCAAATTTTTAGGCTTTATAAAAAGGGATTCCATATCGTTTTAGTTTCGTCAGGTGCAATAGCTCAAGGAATGAAAATTTGGAATTTATCTTCTAAACCTAAGTCAGTTGATTTTCTCCAGGCTCTATCTGCATCAGGTCAGATTGGACTTATAAATAACTATCAAAAAGAGTTTAAGAGATATGATTTAATCGCTGCACAAGTTTTATTAAGCCATTCAGATTTTGGCGTTAAAAGCCGTTCTAAAAATGCTAAAAACAGTATTTCTAATCTCATAAAACTTGGCGCTATCCCAATCATCAATGAAAATGATTCTATATCTACAGAAGAAATTTTAAATGGTGATAATGATAGGCTAAGTGGAAAAGTTGCGACATTATTAAACTCAAAAAAACTGTTTATTTTGACAGACCAAAATGGTCTATATGATAAAAATCCCGATCAAAATTCAGACGCAAAATTAATTAGTAAAATTAATCTCAATAAGTTTGATTTCAAAAGAGTTTCCTTTGGAAACTCAGGTATTTTAGGAAGAGGAGGAATGACAACTAAGATAAAAGCTGCAAAAGATTATCTCAACAAGACAAATGAAGTTTGGATATTAAATGGGAACGAGAAAGGAATTATTGATAAGGCAATTCAAAAGAAACCTTTAGGAACAAAAATATACTCAGCCTAATTTCTTAATGGATCTGCTTAATCTGGACTTCTGACGAGCGACTGCATTCTTGGGAAGAACTTTTTTATTGGCCATCTTATCTAAAACTTTTTGAGCTGAAACAAAGAGATCTTTAGCCTTAGCGGCATCATTATCTGAAATAGCACCTTCGACATTTCTGATCATGGTTCTCATAGATGCTCTTTGAGAACTTTTTAAAGAATTACGAGAATTCGCTTGCCTAGACCTTTTTTTAGCCGATTGGATGTTTGCCATAGGGGGCGATAATGAAGAGTATTTAGTTCATTGTCAACTTTCTATTTTGATTTTTAAAAAAATTAACAGCTTGTAAATTAGTCTAAATATCTCATTTATCAATCTATAAGGAACCATAATCCAGTACCTCCTATAATAAGGTAACTTGTATTCACTTTTTGCTTGAATATACGAGTTTCCTAAGTGCAGTTCTTCCTTTAGATAAACAGGTGCTGGAGTAATACTTAAGGATCTAATATTTAAAAGCCAATCTCTATCCATTGCATGATCAATTGGAAGGCTCATTTTACTTATTTTATCTAACACCTTTTGAGCTCCATACCTATTAATCAAGTAACATCCTGTACCGGATTTAAATCCAAAATTTAAAGATAAAAAGTAATTATCGTAAATTTTTTTTAATTTTATAGGCATACCTTTTTCTTTATTTCTGTTACTACCTCCGCTGAGTCTAAGTAAGTCAAAATCTATACCAGAACTAAGGGCACCATTTATTATTTCGACTATACTATCGCTGAACTCAATATCGTCTTCACAAACAAGAGCTAAATCTTCATTTGTGTTTAAAAACTTTTTTAAGACATTTAGATGACTAAAATAACATCCTAATTCACCAAGGTTGGTTCTTTTACCATGCAACAAATTATATTTTAGTTCTGAATAATTATGATGAGGCAGAGTTATCTCTTTACCATCCACAGCAATCTCAAGATTATAATTTAGACCTACTTTATTAAAAGTTTCTTCAGAGGAAGATAATCTGTCTTTTGCTCTTTCTAGATTTATCAAATATATGATCACGAAAGAATTATACATTGGTGGAGGCGGCGGGTATCGAACCCGCGTCCATCAATTCATCCCTATCAGCTCTACATGCTTAGATTCATCTTTTAGTTTCCTTTTTTATCTCTCCGATGAGCAGGATAGGTAAAAAGTATTCTGTAAAAACTTTTCAGAAAAACCACAGAAAAGATTTTCTGAGCAACCTATTAATCGACTTTCTGATACCTCTATAGGTATTGGGTACAGAAAGCTAGCCAAGTTAAGCGGCTAGAGCGTAGTTTGCTTTATTGCCAACTAATTTTTTTGTAACTTCATTTAACGAGTTAGTTACATTCTCGACATGCACTTTAAGTTCAAAAACAGATGTCTAATCCATTTCGCCCCCAGAAGAACCTCTATTTTAAATAAATTAAGAAAAGTTGCTATTAAGTTTAAGGTTTTTAGCTTTTTCTTTTTTCCATTCTTTTTGTTTAATACTTTCTCTTTTATCAAACTTTGATTTACCTTTACCTAAACTTATTTTCAATTTGATCAAGTTATCTTTCCAGAATATTTTTATCGGAAGGCATGTTAAGCCTTTTTCTTGAGTTCCTTTAAATATTTTTGATAATTCAGGCTTAGTTAACAATAATTTTCTTGTTCTCATTGGATCTACTTCGTGCGTTACTTCTTTCAAGGGAGAGATAGACATGCCTATTAAACAGGCTTCTCCTTTTTTCATAATGATGTATCCATCTTTGATATCAACTCTTGAGGCTCTTATTGATTTAACTTCCCATCCTAATAAAGATAAACCTGCCTCAAAATTTTCACCTAATTCATAATTAAATTTAGCTTGTCTATTTTCAATTACAGGCTTTTTACTAAGTTTTCTATTTTGAACCATTAAATTAGTATAACTTGATAAAATTTTTATAAAATGATTCTAGATGGGAAATAACAAAATTTGGCAAGGAAATTCAACTTTTATTCTAGCTGCTGCAGGCTCAGCGGTTGGCTTAGGAAATATATGGAAATTTCCTTACATGGTAGGATCTAATGGCGGAAGTGCTTTTGTCGTTATTTATTTGATTTGTATATTTGCAATAGGATTTCCAGTAATGGTTTCTGAAATTCTTATAGGTAAATATGTTAGAAAAAGCCCAATAAATTCTTTAAAAAGATTGTCTGAGGAATTTAAATTAGATATAAATTGGAAATTTTTGGGAATTCTTGGCGCTCTAGCAGGTGTAACTATTCTTTCTTACTATAGCGTTTTTGCAGGAATGGCATTTTCTTATGTTTTTAAAATCTTTCCTCAAAGTTTAGAAAATCCATCTCAATATTCCTCAGAGTATTTTGTAAATCTTACCTCTTCACCTTTTAATTTGGTTTTTTGGCATACAATTTTTCTTTTTTTAACTTCAATTATTGTTGGTCTGGGGGTTGTAAGGGGTATTGGACGATCAGTTAATATTTTAATGCCATTTTTATTCTTTTTTGTCATTTTGGTTTCTATATATTCATCTTATATAGGTGATCTAGAAAAAACGATTTCATTTTTATTCAATCCAGATTTCTCACTAATAACTCCTCAAATTGTCATAAGTGCAATGGGACAAGCCTTTTTTTCTTTATCGGTTGGAATGGGAGCAATTATGGCTTATGGAGCCTACATGCCAGAAAAACAGATGATAGGAAAGACTGTACTGACAATAATTTTATTAGATACTTTTGTTGCTCTTGCGGCTGGATTAGCTATTTTTCCTATTGTATTCAGTAATACTTCTCTTCAAATTACTGCAGGCCCTGGACTGATTTTTGAAACTCTTCCAGTAGCATTTTACTCATTACCCTTAGGAAGTATTTTTTCATGCTTCTTTTTTATTTTAGTAACAATTGCCGCATTGAGCTCATCAATATCTCTTCTTGAGCCATTTACTGCTTGGATTGAAGAAACCGGAAAGATGAACCGAGCATCGATTGTGTTTATTTTAGGTATTTTAATTTGGATTTTAGGATTAGGAAGTATTTTCTCTTTTAATATTTGGTCAGATCTAAAATTATTTGGACTAACATTTTTAGGATTATTAGATTATCTTACAAATAATATTATGCTTCCCCTTGGCGGGTTCTTTGTTACAGTTTTGATTGGATGGGTGTTGCCAAAGGACTTTCTAAAAGAACGGTTAAAATTAAATAAGATTTTTTTTAATTGGTTTTATTTTACTCTGAGGTTTATTGCTCCAAGTTCAATTATCCTTATTTTTCTTTATTCAGCTTTTTAACCTCATCAAGAGCATTGTCATTTGACTCAGAATCAATTCTTTTAAACCAATTTACCAATTTATCCTCTTCGAAAAACAAAGAATGATGAACCTCCCTGTAAATCTCATTTCCAATAATCTCAAAACCAATGTAGTCCCATCGTTTTGAATCGAATGGATCTTTTATTGACGGCGTACCCATGATGAATCTAACTTGCGCCTTTGTTAGGCCGCTCTCCAACTTTGCAAGCATTTCTTGGCTTATGATATTCCCTTGAGATATTGGCACCTGGTAAAAATCACTGGCACAAGAAAAAAATAAAAAAGAAGATATAATGAAATATAATTTAGAAATTTTCACAGGCTGATTTAATCATAGTTTTAAAAATGAGCGAAGATAAAAATTTAAGAAAAGCTGGCTTAAAAGTAACTCTACCAAGAGTAAGAATTCTCGAAATTTTTGAAAGTTCAACCGAAAAGCACCTCGGTGCAGAAGACATTTATAACAAAATTAGAGAATCGGGAGACGAAGTAGGGCTTGCAACTGTTTATAGAGTTCTTACTCAGTTTGAGTCAGCAGGTATATTGATGAAACAAAATTTTGAAGATAATTATTCTGTCTATGAACTAGTATCAGATGACCATCATGATCACATGGTATGCATTGACTCAGGAGAAGTTATAGAGTTTAAAAACGATATAATAGAAGATGAACAAGAAAAAATTGCTAGAGAACATGGTTACGAAATTGTTGACCATAAATTAGTTTTGTATGTGAAACCCTTAAATGGCAAAAAATAAAAAAGAAGATATTAAGCCTGACGAGAACATTTCTGTTAAAGGATTATCTGAAGAATCTTTAGCAGAAAAAGAGAAATCTAATGAAATAGTCGATAAAGAATATTCAGAAAAGATTAAAATTCTGGAAGATAAAATCTTGAGAGCTCATGCAGAAGTAGATAATGTTAGAAGAACTTCTCAAAAAGAAATTCTTAAAGCAAGAGTGTTTTCAGCAGAACTAATTGTTAAAGAGCTTCTTTCACCAATAGATAATTTGACAAGGGCTTTTGAGCATTCTGAAGATGAAATTCCAAGAAGTCTGATAGAACTCGTTTTAAAAGAAATTTCACAAGCCCTATCTAATAATAATGTTGAAGAAATTGATCCTTTGGGGGATAAATTTGATCCTAATTTTCATGAGGCTTTGTCAATAAAAGAAGATAAGTCTGGGCAACCTGAAGAAATCTTAGAGGTAGTTCAAAAGGGTTATAAAATTCAAGAAAGGGTCATCCGACCGGCATTAGTAATAGTCAATAAAATTTAGTTTTTAACTTGTTTTTTTTTTCTTTACCCCCACTAAAAGAGGAGAAAGTGATAAGGAGATAAAAAATGTCAAAAATTATAGGAATAGATTTAGGTACAACAAACTCTTGTGTAGCTATATTAGAAAGTGGAAAGCCTAAAATTATTGAAAATTCTGAAGGAGACAGAACTACACCTTCTGTAGTGGCCTATACCGAAAACGAAACCATTGTTGGTCAAAGTGCTAAGCGTCAAGCAGTAACTAATCCAGAAAATACTCTTTATGCAATCAAAAGATTAATTGGAAGAAAGTTTGATGGAGAGATAAAAAAAGAGGCAGAGACTACCCCTTTCAAAATAATCAAAGCAGATAACGGTGATGCATGGGTTGAAGTTAAAGGTGAAAAACTAGCACCTCAGCAAATTTCAGCTCAAGTTCTCTCAAAAATGAAAAAATCAGCAGAAGATTATTTGGGCCATGAAGTCAAGGAAGCTGTCATAACAGTTCCAGCATATTTTAATGATTCTCAAAGGCAGGCAACCAAAGATGCAGGAAAAATTGCTGGCCTCGAAGTTAAAAGAATAATAAATGAACCCACTGCAGCAGCCTTAGCATTTGGCATGGACAAAAAGACTGGAGACCAAAAAGTTGCAGTTTATGACTTAGGTGGTGGAACTTTTGATATTTCTATTATTGAATTAGCGGAAATTGATGGAGAAAAACAGTTTGAAGTTCTATCCACAAATGGAGATACTTCTCTAGGAGGAGAAGATTTTGACAACGTTTTGATAGATCATCTGGTTTCAGAATTTAAAAAAGAACAGAATTTTGACTTAACTAAAGACTCCTCAGCTATTCAAAGACTAAAAGAGGCAGCTGAAAAAGCAAAAATAGAGCTTTCATCTAATCAACAGACCGAGATTAATCTCCCTTACATTACTGCAGATTCATCTGGTCCGAAACACTTACTTTTAAAACTTACTAGAGCAAAATTAGAGTCTCTGGTTACTGATCTGGTTTCAAAAACTTTAGAGCCCGTTAAAACTGCCCTTAATGATGCTAAGCTCTCAACATCAGAAATTAGTGACGTTATCTTGGTTGGAGGACAAACCAGAATGCCTCTAGTTCAAGAAAAAGTTAAGGAATTTTTTGGAAAAGATCCCAGAAAAGATATGAACCCCGATGAGGCTGTCGCTGCTGGAGCAGCGATTCAAGGAGCAGTTCTTGCGGGTGATGTAACAGACATTCTCTTGCTAGACGTAACTCCTTTAACTCTTGGAATTGAAACGATGGGAGGAGTAATGACTCCTTTAATTGAAAAAAATACAACTATTCCTACAAATAAATCCCAAATTTTCTCAACGGCTGAAGATAATCAGACAGCAGTTACAGTGAATGTTGTTCAAGGTGAAAGAAAACAGGCCAAAGACAATAAGCAACTTGGTTTGTTCAATCTTGATGGCATACCTGCGGCACCAAGAGGAATGCCGCAAATCGAAGTTTCCTTCGACATAGATGCAAATGGAATACTTAATGTATCAGCAAAAGATAAGGCTACTAACAAAGAACAATCCATAACCATACAAGCTTCAAGTGGTTTGTCAGATGAAGAAATTGAGAAAATGGTACAAGATGCTGAAGCAAATGCTGAAGACGATAAGAAATTTGAAGAACTTATTCAAGCTAAAAATGCTGCAGATACTTTAATCCACGGTTGTAAAAAAACCTTAGAAGAGTCTGCAGATAAAGTTGAGGCTACTGAAAAAGAAAGCATTGAGAGTGCCATTTCCATTCTTGAAGATGCTTTGAAAGGCGAAGATAAGAGCGACATTGAAGAAAAAACAAAAGGTCTTGCTGATGCCTCTTCTTCATTGGCTCAAAGACTTTACACTGAGCAACAGCAAGCTCAACAAGATAATCAAAATAATTCTGAATCTGAGAATGCGACTTCCAGTGATGAGGTTGTAGATGCCGACTTTGAAGAAGTAAAAGAAGAGAAAAGTTAGTTTCCCTCTAAAACATCATGAGCAAGAAAGATTATTATGATGTTCTTGGAGTTAGCAAATCTGCCAGCAAGGATGAATTAAAAAAGGCTTATAGAAAATTAGCTATGAAATATCATCCGGATAGAAACCCAGATGATTCCCAAGCAGCTGAGAAATTTAAAGAACTTTCTGAGGCGTATGAAATTTTATCTGATGACCAAAAAAGACAAACTTATGATAATTTTGGTCACGAAGGAGTAAATTCATCCTTTTCAAGTTCTCAAGGAGCTGCAGATGCTTTCAGTGATATTTTTGGTGACATATTTTCAGATATCTTTGGAGGCTCCTCAGGAGGAAGAACTTCATCTAGGGGCGCTGATTTAAGTTATAACTTAGAAGTTTCCCTTGAGGAAGCAGTTTTTGGCAAATCTTTAAATATAGAAATTCCATCAAAGGAGAGATGTAATGGACTTTGGAATCGATGTTCCTATTGTGGAGGATCTGGGGTAATAAGACAGCAACAAGGTTTTTTCTCCTTGCAGCAAACTTGTCCTCAGTGTAGAGGAGAAGGAGAAATTCATGATAAAAATTGTTCTAAATGTAATGGATCTGGCTTTTTAAGCAATAACAAAAAACTATCAGTTAAGATTCCAGCAGGAGTTGATGATGGTGATAGGATTAGGCTTTCTGGAGAAGGAGAGTTAGGCCGGGGAGGTAATCGAGGCGATCTTTATATTTCCATAAATGTTAAAGAGCATTCTATCTTTGAAAGAGATGGAAGACATCTCTATTGTGAAGTTCCTTTAGACTTTGTAGATGCTGCACTAGGCGGTTCAATAGAAGTCCCTACCCTTGTAGGCAAAGCAAAGATAAAAATACCATCAGGTACTCAGAGCCATAAAATTTTTAGGTTGAATGGCAAAGGCATAAAGCCTTTGAGAGGTGGATCCGTTGGAGATATTCTAGTTAGGGTTATAGTTGAAGTTCCAGTAAACTTGAATACGGAACAAAAAAATCTTTTGAATAAATTTAAAGAAAACATGTCTCATGAAAATAACTCTCCATTAATGAGTTCTTGGCTAAATTCGGCTAAAGCCTTTTTTAAAAATTTATGACCAACATAAAAAATGATTTGATTCTTGTCGGTGCAACTGGAAGACTAGGTTCATCTATTTTGAAAACTAACTTAATATCTTATGGCATTTGTTCTTCAGAAAATCCACTTAGAGGAAAAAAAATAGATAACTTGTCTTATCCATTATTAGGATCTCTTTTAGAAATACCGAAAGATAAATTAAAGAACCCTGTAGTAATTGATGCATCATATCCAGAAAATCTTTCAAATATTCATGAATTCTGTCTTTCTAACAAAACTCCTATAGTGCTAGCTTCTACAGGGCATAGTTCTGAACAAATAGAAAATTTAAAAAGCTTATCCAAAGATGTTGCTATTCTTCATGCCCCAAATTTAAGTAGAGGAATAGCTTTTTTCAAGTTAAAGATTCTTAAAACCATTATTGATGATGTTAATAAAAAACTAATTAATAACTCTCAAACTAAAATCTCTATTAAGATTATTGAAACTCACCATAAAAAAAAGAAAGACGCTCCTTCTGGTACAGCTATAGATATAAAGAAATTCATAGAATTTCATCTTGATAAAAATATCAATATAAATATTGAATCTCTTCGAGATAAATCTTCTGTAGGTAGGCATGAAGTCATATTTAGGTTTGATAACGAAGAAATTCTTGTAACTCATAACGCCTTAAGCAGAGACATTTTTGGGGAAGGCGCAAGGCTCAGTCATATCTTACTCCAAAAAAAACCAGGATTTTATACGGTAGTGGATCTCTTAAA
>VMHT01126246.1_pt1 | contig 10300 bp, 8 predicted proteins | sample 4693611 | NCBI WGS metagenome assembly VMHT01 (sample SAMN12280063, study PRJNA550983) | marine metagenome | isolation source: seawater sampled from same location over 5 years 0.02-0.2 micron viral filtrate | place: USA: collected off the coast of southern California halfway between the port... ...
AACAGGCGGCTCATGCGGCCTCGTTGAGTTCGGATCCACCAGCGACCAAGTTTGGTCCGTTGGTGACGGTGTGACCATCGTCGAAACTGGACAGTCCCTTTGTGACGCAGGACAAACCTGTGAGATCAAGGTGACCATCACCGACACCCGTGAAGGAAAGACTCTCGATGAGTCCACATCCTTCGCTGAGTGATTACCCTAGGTAATTCTCAACGTCTGTGAGTAAACACGTGTTCTGAGGAACACGAGAGCCGCCCCTCCGTGGACTTTGGTCTGCGGGGGGGCTTTTTTTATTTTCAAAAATCACTTCTTTTGTTTGGAAGCGAGCCTGCGTGTATCTGTGTGTTGATCCCACATGTGCAAGGAACGACCTCTGAAACTCGTCCACATAGCAGCAAGCAGGTGTTCAAACCCTGTCATGATGGCGCCAACAGGTGTAAGCCCGGGAAGACGCATACCGTTGCGGTGAAGGGCCCAAGCCGTCAGTCCAAACAATTCCATGAGGGCCAATCCGCCGTGTAGAAGGGCAAGTTCACCGTTTGGCATACCGATGAACATCACAGTGCCCCAGCGAAGGATTGCTGTTGCGCCAACCCCGAGCATGAGCAACGGAGCGGCAAGATGGAAATGTGCTTCTCTTCGTAGAATCATAGCAAATTTCCCTAATCGACGGTTCCACCATTGTTTCCGATGCCGCAAAAGCAGACGTTGCAACCCTTGAGCCCGCCGAACCTTTTGCCTGGCCTGCCCCTCTGGTGTAGAAGGGGCAATATCCTGAAACTTTACTTCAGAATCATGTATGCTGCGCAATCCATTCAACCGAACTTGTGTGGCGATTTGTGCGTCATCAGCATTTGCCGTTGGATAGAGTTGGTGAGCGTTGAAAGCAGAACTGCGCCACATCATGAACGAACCTTCGAGGAAAGGCGTGCTGTCGTGCGCTGATTCACCTTCTCTAAGCAATTCAAACATTGAACGGTGCGATAACTCTTGAGCAAGTCCACCCAAGCGCCGTGCAGAGGCGCCAACGGCGCCAATGGCCGGGTCTGCGAACCAGCCACTGAGCCGTTGTAAACCGTTTTCTGGCAACTGGGCATCAGCATCAGTCATGCACACCAGTCCTGCAAAACCCTGCTTCTCCAGTGTTTCAAGTGCGATTTGAACAGCTCTCGACTTTCCAAGCCGTGTTTCCATCTCAATGATTTGAGTGTGGTTGAACGCCTTTGGGTGTTGCTCAAGCCATTGACGGGCTAAGCCAACCGTGGCGTCTGTGGATGCAGAATCGATGATCAACAGGTCGGCAGAAGCACCATCTTGTTTTGCAAGATTAGCGAGTTTTTGTTCTATGACCGAAGCCTCATTCCAAACGGGGAGGAGAACGGTGAGGGGTAAGGTCGGTGAATCGGTGTTCTCTGAGGGATAGACTGGTGGGTTTTTGCGCCACCGACCGACCGACAATCGGTGAATCAAAAAGGGCCCAAGAGCAAGGGTGCCTAAGCCCACCTCGATCAGTGCAGGTACCCAGACCATGCATCTTTGACCGCTGTTCCCTCCTTGATATCTCCCCTCGTAGAACGGTACGCAAGGGTGGTTTCAAGCGGTACATCTTCAACCGGAGCGGGTGTGCACAGAACATGCCAAAGGTGCTTCACATCGGTCCGTGTGATTCACCAGGTGGTATGGCGAACGTCATGCGAATCTTGGCTGAACACCCTCCAGAAGGTTGGCAAGCAGAACTGCTTGCTTCACATGTGGTTGGCTCGCCTTGGGCCAAATGGAGGGCTTACAGAAGGGCTCGAAAGACCCTCATTCGTATGCTCAACGATGCATCTCAGCGCCCGGATGTCGTTCATCTCCATACGGCCGCGGATTGGTCATGGTGGCGCAAGAGGAGGTTTGCTTTGCTCGCTCACAGTGCAGGTTCGAGCGTTGTCGTGCACATTCATTCGGGGAAGTTTGACACTTGGCTTGGCGCGAGCACCTCAAGTCGTTGCGAGCGATTTAGGCAGACCATCGAAGAAATAGGTGCGACTGTCGTGGTTCTCAGCGATGTTTGGAAGGAACAATTTACCAAGTCGATTGGTCCAACAATAGCGATTTCGAATCCTGTTGATCTTAATCTTGGCCCGGATAATGGTTCGAGGGATAGGGACCATTTGCTCCTCCTTGGTCGTAACGATCCGGTGAAAAACCATTCGATGGCCATCGAAATCGCAACCAAGTTACGCCTTCAACGCCCAAATCTAAGGCTGTCTATGACTGGAGTTGAAACATCAACAAAGCCGTTTGTAGAAGCGCTTGGTTGGGTCAGTGAAGAACGCAAGCTCCACCTTCTCCAAACAGCAAGCTTGCTGCTTTTGCCATCATCCCACGAAGGCCAGCCAATGGTCGCTTTGGAGGCGAATGCCTGTGGTTTGCCAATTGTGGCCTCAGATCATTTGTCCTCCTTGCCCTCCTCTACGTTCTTTGCAGGACCTGAAATTGAGGATTGGGTTTCCGAGATCAACACCCTTCTCGAACATCCTCCATTTGTGGAAGCGAGTGACCCACTGGCGCACCTAGAATCGGTTCAACAACAATGGATGGCATGTTATTCTGCTTTGCTTGTTGCTTGAAGAACCAGTTCGAGTGCTTCTACACTTTTTCCCCATGAGCAATGCTTTTCAGCGTAAGTCCGCGCTGCAAGACAACCGTCTCTTGCATGAGCCTCGTTTAATCCGCTCACCCATTCAATCGCTTTGGCATGAAAGTCTTCCATAGGGGACAGACGAAACCACTCATCACTTGTGTTGTTTAATCGATGACCTGCGTGATCAACCCCGTAGATCATCAATCCCGAAGCGAGGTATTCGCTGCGTTTTAAGGGGCTCGCTATGGACCAAACAGGGGTATCGGGCATCGGAAGTAAGCCGATGTGGTGTGATTGTAAGATGGTAGAAATTTCCGCTCTGGATTTGCTTGGCGAAATTGAAATTGCCTTTTGATTTGCAGCAATTGATTCGAGTGCCTCAAAAGCATCGCCTTGGCCGATGAGGGTTAATTGCACCTGAACGCCATGATTGAGTAATTTTTGAACCAGCATTGGGAGGGCAAGAACACCCCTGTGTTTGTCCAATCGACCGTGATAGACCATTTTCCATACGCCATCGAAGGTTTTGTTTTTTGATGAAAAATGTTCGAGGTCAACGCCCGCTGGAATTGAATCAATCACATTGTTATTGACAGAACATCGCCGCTGTACGAACTCTTTGTGAGCTGGAGACACCACCGTTCCATGTTGAATGATTCCTCGGTTCACAAGATTCCACGCCTTGCGCCAAACCCTCCATTGGAGTTTACCAAGAAACGAGACATCAGCAGGCGGTGAACGGTCCATCAAAATTATCTTGAGATTCTGCTTTGTCAGTTCAGCAGCCACTCTAGGTGCAAGTGGCCAATCGACAATGACTGCGTCAAAGGTGTTATTTTGGTTCTTTTGAAACCAACGGGATGCGTTTAGGGCAAGGGAGGCACCACTTCGTCCTGGGAAAGAGGATTGGTCTAATGCAATATGTTTCCATGGTAAATCGGCATGTGCTTCCGCTGCATCGCCATTGAGGATGGTAAGTTCGTGACCTCGTGCAACTAAACCACTGGCTAACGCATTCGTTGTGGTGGAACAAAAGTCCCCCCACCTTCGCACGGTGATCCATGCGATGTTCACGTAGAATCGCTCCTCTTTTGATGTTCGATAAGAGCACTTAGTCCCTCTCTTAAGCTAACTTGAGGTTGCCATTCAATGAGTGATTGCAATCTTGAACTTGACCCAAAGGAATGCATGATGTCGCCCGGTCTTGCAACGGAATAGTTCGGCTCGATGCTTGGAAATTCGTGATGTGCAACCAAATGATGATTGATTGCTTCGAAGACATCCAGCACGCTTGTTTGAGTTTGTGTTGCTACGTTTGAAACAGGGAAGGAAAATGGTTCAGAAAGGCTCGCTAGCTTCACAATCGCAAGTGCAAGATCATCAACATGAATGAAATCCCGAGTCTGCAGTCCATCGCCAAAGATTGTGGGGCGTTGACGTTGAATCAAGCGGTCGATGAACAATGGAATCAATGATGCATAACCGGATGAAACCGACTGCCCTGGTCCATAGACATTGAAAAATCGCAAGGCAATCGCATTCAAACCTTGGTTGCGAGCGTTTGTAATATCCCTTTCATTGATGATTTTGCTCTCTCCATAGGGCGACAGTGATTCCAGTGCGGTCGCCTCAAGAATGGGCAAAACTCCCTGCTCACCATACACTGCTGCGCTTGAAGCAAAAACGGCATGCGACAGGCCAAGTCGTTGAGCAGCGGCAAGAACATTCCGAGTTCCTCCAACGTTGATGTCCATTGTTTGATCGGGATTTTGAATTGATTCTGGAACGGAGACAAGAGCAGCAAGGTGCACCACTGCATTACACCCTTCCATAGCGAGGCCGACCGCTTGCTGATCTCTCACATCGCCGAGGTGAACAATGCACCCGGATTCGACCAATGGGTCGTCATTCTCAATTGGTGCGCAATCAAAGAGGCTTACCTCCCAACCCCGTTCGAGGAAACGGCGAGCACAATGGCGTCCAATAAAACCCGCACCACCCGTGATGAGGACCCTCGCCATGGCTTGTGGTCGGGGCCTCCATGCCTTATGCTTTGTAGCAAAATCCACCTATGAACGGGTCATAATCAAAAAAGAAGATGCTCTTCGTACGAATACGGAGGGGACGATTATGCTCATCAGTGCGATACGAAGATGGAGAATCCGTCGACTCTACAACGCTGGTGAATGGAAAATCGCCCATGAATTGGCAGAAAAGGAGTTAGGCAAAAAAAATCATCGTTTCGCAACCGATATCATTCTTCGATCCATGTACAACCAATCTGAATGGGAAGATGTGATTGCCTTTGCGAAACAATACCCTGAGGCAGATACCAACCGGTATGTGCCCAAATCCCATCGAAGAATTTCTGAAAAAATTGAAGCAGCAGAAGGAATACCAAAGCCGACTTTCAATCGAGTGTGGAATGAAACCGACCTCCTTGAAAATTGGGTTCAAGAGGGGTCACGGTTGTGGCTTAAGCATCCTTGGGGATGGGTTCATTGGGACATGCCAAGCGGGTTTGATCTAAACAAGACACACCCTGCATTGTTGCATCTTGCCTTGGAAGTTCTATTATCGCCCTGGGTGAAGAAAACTAAGAAATGGAGCGTGGAGGAAAGGCGACCCGGAAAGCACAACTCACTCTCTTATTCCGGAGGCATCGATTCTACTGCAGCCATGCTTTTGATGCCAGATGATACAATACTTGCATACCATGAACGAAATTTCACCTCGATGCTTAACCATTCATTGCCGCATTCGACGTTTGCAGCCATTCAAGAACGCACGAATCGGAAAGTGCTCAGCATACCTTCAAATCATGAAAAAATACGAACCAATCACAATTTGCAAACTGGTTTTTCAACAGCAAATGCATCTGCAGTCCATCTGATTTTACTTGCCGATTATCTCGATCTTGCCTCAATTGCTTTTGGAACACCAATTGACAACACCTGGTTGGCAAAAGGAGCAAAATACCGACATTTCCCTTCTTCATATTACTGGACCTATTGGAGCAAGAAATTCAAACTTGCAGGGCTTCGTTATCTTTTACCAATCAACCATATTTCGGAAGCTGGAGCCCTCTCAGTTTGCAAGCAAAGTAAACTTAGTGATGTAGTAAACTCCTGTCTACGGGGACATGATGGGCGCTGGTGCGGTCGGTGTTGGAAATGTTTTCACAAAAATGGACCCCTCGGAAGAGATTTTGATCCGTACAGCAAAGAGGTGACGACCTTTCTCAACGCCCCACATTTACGTACTGCACAACACGCATTGTGGGCGTTGAAGGTGCAGGATTTGGAACATTTAGCGCCTCATCTCAAGCCTCACATTGCCGAAGACTTGGAGTGGTGGCAGCAGGCCTATCCTACGGGATTAGAATTAATCGACGAGCCTCTTCGAAGCCATATTCGTTCACGTACCGAGGATTATCTGCAATGGATGGACAAACCATACACGCTTGAAACAATCGATTTGGATGTCTAATCCTGACTAGATAATACTAGGAAAGAGTCCCACTCACTTGCCAAACATCAAGAAGTTGAGCGCCGAGGGAATGCCATGGATGATGAAACCACCTCGGCGGAATCATCAGAGATCGAAGGTGTAACTTCTACCCGTCAGGCCTACGACTCACTGAAAAAAAAACATTCAAGAAGCCAGCGTGAAGTTCGACGACTTAGGGCTTCCGTTTCGTTTCAATTAGGCCTACACATGACAACTGCCGCCCGGAAAATTTGGCGTTTGCCTTTTCTTCCAATCTCCCTTCCACTGCTTGCTGTGAAACTTGGCTTGCAACGAATAGGCCATCGTCCAATTGAAGAATCCCTCTCAATCGAACAGTCCGTTCAAGCTGAACGTGAACATTGCATTGTATTGTTCCCAACGAATGGGGTCGGTTTCGGACACTTCACTCGGATGTACGCCGTCGCTAGAGCATTACGAAAAACAGATCCATCGCTCGAAATCGTCTTTTTCACCCCAATGCCAACCTTGCACATTCTCTACAGTGAAGAATTTCCAACTTACCATTTGGCAGGACGGTACAAGCATGCAAACATGAGTGCGACCCAATGGAACGGACTGGTTGAGGACATGCTTCACATGGTGTTTGACATGCATCAGCCAAAATGGTTCATGTTTGACGGTGCTTTTCCTTACCGCGGTATGTTGAACGCTATTGCATCGCAACCTCACATGAAGAAGTGGTGGATGCGTCGCGGATCGCTGAAGAAAAACAAATCAATTCCAGTGGATAGCCAATCCTTCTTCGACGGAATTATTGTTCCAAGTGAAGGTGAAAAAGTTGAAAGTGAAGAAGGAGTGCACGCTGTTGCTCCGATTAAAGCAATCGAGGTCGAGGAGGCTTGGGAACGAACTTTTGCTCGCTCTCGACTTTCCATACCAGATGGTGGGAAGGCAGTCTATGTTCAACTTGGAGCTGGAAGAATAAATGACATTGAAGGTCTTCTTGAGAAAGTGCTTCATTCGTTGTTTGACCATCCGGATGTGTATGTCATTTTAGGAGAATCAATGTTGGGCGAACGTCTGAATTTCACCCATGAGCGTTTGAGGGTGGTTCGAGATTATCCTAATGCGTTGTATGCACTTGCTTTCGATGCATCTGTCCAGGCGGGTGGTTACAATTCATATCAAGAAATGCGGATGTTCGGTATACCCACGCTTTTCATCCCAAATATGGATACAGGCATGGACGATCAAGTCGCACGTTGTAAGATTGCAGAAGAGGAAGGCTGGGGGCTGCTGCATATGTCTGGGGAAGGCAATCTTGAACAAAAAATAGCATCTGTTCTCAATCTCACCCCAACTCCTATCGTGAGTGAAAATGGAGTCCATTCAATCAAGAATTTATTGGGAATTTCTCAATCATGAACTGATCAAACCTTTCCTTTGCTTGAATCGCGCTTGTTGATTCTAACCATGCAGTCATTTTGTGGCCGGTGACGAGCCCAAAATCTTCTTCGTTCATTGGCTTTAGGAACGATGAAATTCGCTTTTTCGTCTCTTGCTGATACTTTTGAGGCATCAAATCAATTGAAGGAGGATAGTAACACTCGAGATAACTTAGATCTCGATTTTCACCTTCTAAACGTTGAATCAAAACCTCACTGTACGCCCCCTGGCCTCCCTGAAGGGCCCAGGCTAATACGTTCTCGTGACTAATTGGCATTTGACTCAATTTCAATTTCACTTCTTTGATTGCTAATCCTTTCATCAGATAGTTTTCAGAAACTTGCTGATCCCTAAATTTCTCTTCAACCATGTTTTTTCTGAAACACTTCCAGCAGTTTTCACACGCATTAGGCCATTTCCCTCGGATGCAGGAGCGAGTGTAGGCATTGAAGGTGGATTCCCTGACAATTTTACTTGTGCCGACTTCACTAATTCCTGCAACTGGCAAGAATAATGGCAGTCCTGCTGCGCGGAACAGACTGCCCCACAACCTGTAGTGGTGCGAATTTTCGTAGTTTCTTGCCTTTTCATGACCAATCCGGTATGCAGATTCCATGACGGTGCCAAATGCGATTGAATCGATTGAACGCTGTTGCGCGATTGCTAACAAAGGCAAGGATGGGACGAGATCAGTGGGAAAGCCGAGGGGTTGCCTTAGGTACTCAACATCGCATGGAATGCTGTGCATTTCGTGCCCCTGCTTTTGTGCGTGAGCTATGGTGGCATACGCAGCAGTCTTGTTGTACATCGATGTTTTTTTCCTAATCGGGCGATCCATAAATACGCTCACTGTCGACTCTGGCATTAGCAATAAGCAAGCGGTTGAATCAGCCCCTCCAGAAAAAGCAAGACCTGGGCTCGAGTCTTCAGGCGCATGATATTCATGACCGGTTTTGTTTGTGTGAATCACTTTGTATGAAGTAAAGACCTTGGTTGCAATTGCAAACCTTTCACTCACTTCGAATGGTAGGTTCAATTCTGTTCCAACAAACGGGTGGGCAACCAGTAACGAGATGAGTGCTAGATGATCGGGGTGGGCAAGAGTCGCATCGAATTCTTTGGGTAGGGCAATCGAAAAGGTATCCCCCTGCATCCTGATTTTTTCAGTGTATTTTCCATCCGTTTCATCCAAGATGAAGTGCCAAGTGAGTTTCTGCCCTTCCTGCAGAACCTTGACTTCCATGGCCATTCCACCCGGCCACGGAATATAGTCTTCCACCCAATAATCACACTAAACAATGATATGCTAAGGTACATCCCCTAAAGCATGGTATACACCATCCATGTCGTCGTTGGTGCAAGGCCAAATCAGATGAAGGCGGCTCCACTTTTGAGGGTCTTGAACTCTCATGAAGATTTTCATCCTGTATTGATTGACACAGGGCAACATTACGACCACGAATTGTCTGGAATTTTTATGAAGCAGTTTGGAATGGGTACCCCTGCTCATTCATTGCAGGTAGGGAGTGGGTCACACGGCAAGCAAACAGCAAAAATTCTTGAACGTTATGAGGAACTGCTCCTTGACTCCCGACCTGATGCAACCGTCGTGATTGGAGACATTAACAGCACTGTAGCCTGCGCCATCGCTGCAGTGAAACTTGGCATTCCACTCGTGCATTTGGAAGCTGGACTGAGAAGTGGCGACCGCACCATGCCGGAAGAGATTAATCGAATCATTACAGATAGCGTGGCCAATCTCTTGTGGACACCTTCCCCGGATGGAGATGAACATTTGCTGGCGTCTGGTGTTTCAAAGGATAAAATTGTTCGAGTTGGAAACATCATGATTGATACCCTCACAGCAATGCTTGATCAGGTTCGCGATTCAGATTTCCTTTCCACTTTGGACACACAACACGAAGACCATGTCGTGATTACACTGCACCGTCCCAGCAATGTTGACAACCCTGATCAATTGTTGTTATTGCTTGAAGAAATCAAAAAAATGTCGGAACAGTTTGACATTATCTGGCCCATTCACCCAAGAACAAAATCAAGAATTGAAGCCATAGGAGAGTACGAAGCACTCGTGGAAAACGCATCAATCCACATGACAAAACCCCTCGGATACATTGATTTCATGAAATGCATTTACGAAAGTCGAATGGTGGTGACTGATAGCGGAGGAATTCAGGAAGAGACCACGTGGTTAGGCGTCCCATGCATCACTTTGCGACCGAACACCGAACGACCGGTGACGATTACCGAAGGGACGAATGTCTTATCCACTCCAGAAAAACTTCATGATGAAATTCGTAAGGTGATTGAGAAACCTCGCCGCAGTGGGATAAAAATTGACCTTTGGGATGGAAAAACAGCTGAACGGTGTGTTGAATCCTTGCTCGAATTCTTATCATAGGTGGGCTAGAAATGAATTTCCTTTCAAAACGTAAGTTAGGGAAGAATTCGAATCCAATTGTACGGCTTGCAATCACTCACTTCGATCGACCGACAGACCTCAAGAACGCCTTTTTGAATTCGAATCTAAATGATGAGGAATTGAAATTATATGTCCTTGAATCTTTGGTAATTTTGAAAAATTATGCACCCGTCACAAATGACATAAGATTGGCATACCTCCGTGCAGTATGCAGTACAACACACTCAAAATATGCTGAAATAATATCCATTTTCCCATATTTGCTCAATGACACACGGGCTGCTAAGTCAATACAGCTCTACAAAACTAAG
>VMHT01046603.1_pt1 | contig 10298 bp, 6 predicted proteins | sample 4693611 | NCBI WGS metagenome assembly VMHT01 (sample SAMN12280063, study PRJNA550983) | marine metagenome | isolation source: seawater sampled from same location over 5 years 0.02-0.2 micron viral filtrate | place: USA: collected off the coast of southern California halfway between the port... ...
GTTGGAGTAGTATATAGCTTCATAGTTTTATTTAAACCAGGAGAAGGAGAAACCGTATTTGCAAATGTAGCATCTCTAGGTAAAATATGTTGTGGAAGAGACATAAAAAATGGGGTCAGTCTGCCTTTCTGTTGAAGTAAAAAATTATAAACAGGTTCAAAATCTTCTCTAGTTAAAGGATTATATTGAACAGAAAAACTCCATGTATGACCAGAACTTGAAGAAAGTATTAGTCTGCCTGAATTAGTTTTATTTGAAAGTGTTTTACTCTCAGACGTAACCTGTAAAGATGCGAAGCCCGGAGCACTTGCTGTGCTATCAGCCTTGCCCGCATCATTTATGGGATTATTAGGATCTGGTAGTACGTTTGAAAAGGCCATTAGATTTGTGTCTCCGATACTGTTTCTAGAAATGTCTCACCTTGTTGATTTGCTGCATCTCTTATCATTTTAATTATGTTTCCTTTTTGTGCAGTAAGTAATTCTTCTACCCCTGAAGCATCTACTGCTTGTATGCTAAAGTTTACATTTGTAGGACTGGCTTGGTTATTTGCGTCTCCTGAAGATACTATATTGCCTGGAACTTCTGGCACAAACAACTCTGGTCCTTGTTCTCCAACTACAAAACCTGTTGGGCCCCCTGCGGCTCTATTCTTGTACCCTGAGAATGCAGGAGTAAAGTTACTCATGCCGCCAATACCAGAAGCACCTCTAGCATAGCCTAATTCACCGCCCTGGCTTCCGCCTTTTGCAAGGTCTACACTATTCTTTCTTGAGCCCATTGAAATAGCAGAAGGCCCGCCCCCTGCACTAGCAGCTGATCCGCCACCTTGATAAGTCATTGAAGAAATAGTGCTTAACTGTTTAGCACCCATAGCACCAATCAAACCTGCTAGTATAAAGTTAAACGGTGCAGGTACATCATCCATAACTGCCATAATACCAGATGCAGTAGATATAATTGTTGCTGCCATTTTTGCTTTTTTATCTGCCTCAAACGCTTTTCTTTTCTCTTTATCTTTCTTCTTCTCCAAAGCAGATAATTTTGCTTGGCTAGCTGCTGATTTGCCGTCACGTTTTCTTTCTGCGGCTATTTCTTGGTCAATTCCGGCTATTCTTTGATCAGATGCTGCTTTTGATATTGCTCCAAACCCTGACACTAAACTACTTGCTGCTGCTAATCCTGCTTGTACTTTTTCGGAAGCCGTTGCAGATTTATCCCCTATTACATCAAACGCATCCGCAAACGAAGTACTCATATCACCAGTAGCTTGAAGAGTTGCAGACATCAAAGCTCCTTCAGGACCAAGAGCTGCCATATCTTCCGCAAGAGCACTCGTTATATTTGAAACATTAGCGGCATGAGCTTGTACAACGCCCATTTTAGCATTGTATTTTTCTTGCTCCTCTGCTTTTGGATCGTTTTCTACATTTTGTAAGTTTTTCTCTGCTCTATCTATATCAAAACTACCCTGAATTGCGGCGGCGGCAACTTCACCATGTTTAGCTTTCTTAGCCTCTAGTGCTTCCTGCTCCGCTTTTATTTGTGCCATAGCTATTTTATGTGATGCACTATCTCCCTCTGTTGTAGAGTCTGAACCTGCTTGGGCCAGGGCGGAGGCTCTAAGTCCTTCGGTTGGGGCAGTTATTTCTCCTGTTGTCTCATTAAGAGCTGCAGGAGCCCCTTCTATAAGCGACTGCATTTTATTAATAGGTGCTGTTAAAGCATCAATAGTATCCTGAGTATCAAAAGGATTCTTAAGCCTGTCAATTTCGGCTAGAGCTTCCTTTATTTTTTGTGTAGGGTCGGCGAGGTCAAGATCAAAAAGCTCCCCACTTGCTAACTGAGCTTGGAGAACCTGTTGTCTTGCTAAGTTTTCTTCTCTTACTATTCTGGCAACTCTTATTTTTTCTAATTCAAACTGAGTATGCATTAGATCATATTCAAGATTAATCTTTGCTTTTTCTTGTTCTAGTTTTTGCTGTCTTAGTTTTGAGTTTGTTTGTTCTGCTTCTTTTAAAAGACGGGCTTCATCTTTGGCACCTAGCTTCTTACCGCCTTGTGCTCTTGCTAACTCAAGCTCCATTCTTGCTACACTTTGTGCATTTTTTGCAATTTTTTCACGCATAGTCAACTGCTTGCTTAACGCATTGTTTATTCTTTGTTGGTGCGCGATATTTGCTAGCTCTATTTGTTCTGAAAATTCTGCGCTTTTTCTTAATTCTTTTTGTACATTAAGTATTTGTTCTTTTAGTTTTAATACTTCTTTCGATTTTGATTCTTCACCTTCTGTAGCTAAAAGATTTTGTAGCTGCGCGTTAAGTCCTGCTTCGGTTACTTGATTTGCTTGTTGTCGCAAGCTCAGTTGTAGCTTTGTAGCTTCTGCATTTGCTTTCGTTATAGTACCAAACTCTTTAGCAAGAGAGTTTAATTTTCTAGATCGTTCTGTGAATGTAGCTGCCAATTTATTATTTCTTGTTATAGCTCTAGTAACTTGTTCTAAGGTAGCAACGTAATTAACTGTTGCTGTTTCGGCACCTTTGGTTCCTTTGCCCATACCATCTTCAAGTATTAAAACAACACCCAAAGCTTTTGCAAGTCTTTCGACTTGTTCTATTTGATCGGCTTCAACAGGTTCTATATTTGTTGTTCCTGTGGCTTCTATACCCTCTTCGACCGCAATCAAAGCATTTAATAAACTATTAGATTGCTGGAATAGCTCTCCAAACATTCCTTGTGCAGCTTCACTTTGTGCTAACACAGCTTGTCCTAATTTAAGAGCCGCCTCTCGTGCCTCTTGTTGAGACGCCTTCAATTTTTTAACAGGTTTTTCTATACCTTCAAGACTTTTCTTAATATCTTTAGGGTCTACAAACTCTTTGCCTTCCATCTCGGCTCTAAGCTGTTCAAGCTTTTGAAACTCTTTACCCATTTTATCTACGAGTCCCGTTGCCTCTAATCGAGCCGCAGACTCAGCCAATATTCTTTTCACAGATTCTGCACTAAGTTTGTTCGACTTTTCTAGTTCTTTATCATAGGCAATCTGTGCCTTTAGTACCTTATTCTGAGCATTTGTGACATGAATGCTAAGAGGAGGAAATCTTTCTTGTGTTTGTGCTAATTTTTCTTGAGCATCTACCAGGTCTGATAAAGCGTCTGCTCTTTTCTTTGCGTTTTCGTCTTCTTCTGTTGCTATTACTTTATCGATCCCCGCGGCTACTTGATTAACTAGTCCCACCCTAACTGCTAATATTTTATTACCTTTTTCAAATAAGGTGTCCGTTTTTTCAAGTTCTGTATTTAACTGTGATGCTATGCGTACAAAACTGTCAAAGGAGTCTACTACTTCATCTGTGGACTGGGCAACCTTACTTTTCTTAAATAAATCTCCAAAGAGAGACCCAAGTATAGAAACACCTGTCATAATCCACCCAATCCAAGGTATCATTTTTAACAAAGACGAACCAAATAAACTAGCACTTTTAGCTGTTGCTTCAAAAGCTGCTTTTGTTTTGTTTAGTTTTCCTGTGACTTTTCCTAGGTCTTTAAAATGTTCTTTAGCCCCTCTACTTGCTGCCTTAAAGCCGCCAACTACACCAGACTTTGCAATTACATTTTGATATTTTGACTGTCTTTTTGACATTCTTGAAGATTGCTTCTTGAAAATTGCATCTTCACTTGCAACCATTCGAGACCCTTCAGCAGCAACTAATTGTTGGGTAGCTGCTATTAGTGCTTGAATGTCTGCTAGCTCTTCTTTCTTTTGCGCTCTGTTCTTTACAGTACCTGCGTCTAGTCGTTGTCTTCGGAGTCTTTCCGATTTCATTAAATTCTTTAAGTGGGCTTGATACTGTTGAACAGTCAAACCTCCAGCCCTAAACTGCTCTTCTACTGCTTTTACACTTGGCGGTACTGTTTTAAATGCAGTATTTACCTGCTTAACCGCATTAGTATATTGACTAGACACTACTTTGGCTGCTCTTTGAGCAGAGCGAGAACTCTCAGCGGCTGAAGCCGCATTTGCAGCTGATAAGTCAGCTAGAGCCGGTAACAACATTCTTGTAATAGAAGATGCAAATAATATAATACCGCCCATCATTGCAAATCTGTTTTCCGATAAAAAATTAATTAGAGGAATTAGACCTTTGTTAATAGTAGTAGTTATATCTTTTACAAGATCTTGGAAAGCGGCACCAAGTTTAGAATACGGATCTGGATCAATTGAGTCCAGAACAACAGAGAACTTCTTTTGCCCCTGATCAATAGTGGCATTTAGAAATGCTTGTTGTTTCTCAAATCTAGTAAGTTCAGTAACTGTTTTACCTAAAGTAGCTGCATAATCTGAGGATGCTTTATCAATTCGAACAAGAATACCTAATTCATCAAGAATTTCAGGCTCTAGTTTTGCAGTACCTTTTACAAGACGAGTAAGTGCATCGCCCATATTTCTGCCAAGAGCGATAGATGCACCTTTTGCAACTTTTGCCAAGTCTTTAAGTTGATTAATACCGAAGCCAGCAGACATTGCTAGTGCAGTGCCTTCCATAGCTTCTTGAAGAGTTACGGCATTGCCCGTAATTTGTTGAAGTTCTCTAGCCACATAAGGCAAGTTTTGTCCCGCGGCATTACCTACAGCTATCAAACCTTTCTCTAACTGTTCTAAAGCTGCCGCCCGTTGTAGAGCGCCAAATGCTGCAGTTAGTGCAAAGACATTAGCCATAAGAGTAGCATAAGCAGCAACAAGACCAGAGGTTCCTCTAGCCGTTGCTGCAAATGCTTTTGTTTGGTTTTGTTGAAGATTGGCAACACCTCGAGCGTGTCTATTATATTGAATAGTGCTCTCTGTTGCCTTATCCATACTTTTGGCAGTTTTTTGGGCTTGATTAGCAACCTGCTGAAGAGTACCGTCAGAGTTTACTTTAAACGTTACATGAACTGTATTATTTGCCACTATTTCTTTCTCTTTAGCTTCTCCCTCTCTCGTTTTAGACTTTCCTGAGATTGTTTGATAGCTCTTGTTTCTAGAAAATTTAATAAATCTAAAAACAGTTCCGTATCTTCAATACCATATACATCTATCCAATATGGTAAGTTAGTATAATCTTTTCCTAAAAAACCTATGTCAGCAGCTAATCTATCTCCTAACATATTAAAAGTATTTATTGCGAATACCGCTAGGGGCGGAAGATCCTGCCAATCTAGCGGTATTTCTTCTTCTTTGGGCTCTCTACCCATCTGTTCGCACATTTCTAAATAACGCTCTCTTGTCATTTTAGAGTCTGCGTTTTTAAAAAATTTTTCTAACCTATCCAGCAGTTTTTGCTTTTCTTCCTGTACGAAAGTTATCTAAGTCAAAGACTACCTCATTGAGCCAAGTATCAAATTCAGTTGAAGAATTTACTAAAACCTCGGCATTTTCTATAGAAAACTCAAGCTCCTCTTTGGGATCTTTATCTTCCATGTCTATAAGTAGTAAACATTCTAAGTGTTCTAGAGTTAAGCCTTTCCAGTTTTTAATTACTGCTCTGGTAAACTCAGTTACAAACTTATCTTCATCCAAAGTTTCTATAGCTACTCTTGTTTTTCTGTCAAATTTTTGTCCTGTGCATCGTTTTCTGAGACCTTGTAGCTCTTTTTTTGATAAATTTGCTACTTCTACTGAGAATCCCGAAAGACCAGGATAATCGACCCAAGCTGATTTTGTGTCGATCATTAATTTTTTAAGTTCCATTAGTACTCCTAATTATTATTTAGTTTTAGTTTTGTTCCAAGATCATCAGGATTATCATTCATCCTCCAATCATAGTTTTGTGTAAATACTCTATCAACATTGTTCCTGTTAGTAAATGTACAGTTTTGTAAATTAAACTGAAACCCTGTTGTAGAATTTTTCCCCGCAGTTATTACGAGAGGTACTTGAGAAAGGTTACTTTGTAAATAGCTTAAAGAATCGGTAGCTACATACTGACCTATAGTTCCTGAAAGTATGCGACTTTTTAAGGTAAAGTCGGTGGGGTAAGTTATACCACTTTGAAGAGCTTTATGAACAGTTTGTTCTTCATTCCACTCAATATCATTCTGTAGCTCTGCTGATATTTTATATATTTTATCCAAAGCAGTATTATTTAAAGTAACGCTTAAATGATCTACTCTTTGAGGCGTAACCTCCGCAGATCTAGCTGCCACACTAAGATTATGTAACCCTAGGCTGTGGTAGTCGTTACTACCTACTACATAATGAAATAACCTCGTACCTTGACCCGAAACTTGCAATTTGAGATTCTGTAATTTCTCAATTATGAATGTCCCATTTGTAATTGCACATTTTTGGATTTTATATAGTAAGTCTGGTAACTGAATATATAAATCAAAGGTTTTAAGGGTAAACTCTGTAGCGCTTTTATAGTCTACTAGTAAATCAAATATTACCTGTAGATCATCCTCTTCATACATTGGGAGCGAAAATGCAAAATCTGCCGGATTTGCTTTTTTTATATTTGATGCTTCAAATAACTTTTTAGGCTCATGCAATGTTTTCTGTGGATATGTATTATCCGTAAAAGTTTGGCTAAACTTTATGTCTGAGCTGACGTCCAAATTATATCGTAAATTATTATAAACAATAAAAACTTGAGCATTGTTTAAGAAATTAAAATTAGCCATGATTCTCCGGATAGTAAAAGGGGCTCGAAAAGAGCCCCTTAACTTTTTTCTATTTCATAGTATAGTCGAAATGACCATAAATGTCAAGAAATATTTTTTAATATGTTACACTTTATATACTAACTTCGCTTCCATATTATCAGCAGCAGTTCCTGAATCTGCTGTAGGATCTAGTGAAGAAGCTAGGGAATGGAAATTTACTTCCAAAGCAATAACATCTTCAACACTGTGCGAAGGTACTTCTAAGTGACATCTTGGTAAAGATACTTCTACTCTGTTACCTGAAGTACCACCGATACTAATATCCATATCGAATGAGTTTGTTACAACTGTATCTGCTTCGATTAGATTTTTAAATAGATCGGCAATATTTCTTTTACCTGAGTGTGTACCAGTATCAAGATAACAAGTAAAGCTACCTGAAATACTACGTGCACCTACAACGTGACCTATTGGCTTATTAATTTTACCTAAAAACTCAGGGGTTAAGAAGGTAAGATTATTATTAAAGCTAATAGAGCCTCCTGTCAATACAGTTTGATAATCTTCAGTAGCGCCTGTTGTAGTGTTAGTTGTGTCTAGATGGTTATCAGCTGTTTTTAAGGTCATTGAAGTTAGTCGGTTACGGATATAGTTAGTTGTATCTGTTACCTTTTCTTTAATAGTTGCAGTTGGAACAGTGGAACCTTCATCAACAATCTCAGAACCAAAACCGCTCCAGTTAATAGATGCAATGCCATCAATATCAAAATCAATAGAAGCATCATTTACACAACAATCTGTAATTTTATATACTTTATTCAAACTATCGTTAGAAGTAACAAAGTATACATTAAAAGTACCTAGATCTGGAATATCTGAATCTTGGAAAGAGATAGTCATTCCACCCGCTGCATTTGTTTGGTTTGTAATACCTTTACTCCAAGCAGCTTGTACTAGATTACCGCCTGCTGTACTACCGCTTGCTTTTGTAAAGGTAGGCTTACCTACAAGAGAGGCCCATAATAGCTCTTCTACAGCGTGCACATCTGCATCACCATCAGCCACTTGCCATCCATCAGCATCACCAGGAAGTGAGGCAAAGGGACGAATATAAGTACTTAATGACCACTCTGCTGGAGCATAAGAATCGTTAAAGAGTCTACGACTTCTTTTACTTTTACCGTTTGCATCAATTGCTTCATTAAGGGTAACCTCTGAACTGTTTTGTGCTTGTGAGAAGCTAAACCCGTCAAGTACAGGAACTTCCCAAACAGTACTACCGCCTGATTCGACTTTTTCTAAAAATACTTTCGTATTTCTACTAAATAATAAACTACTACTCATTAGTGTCTCCTTATGCTTCCGCGCTTACGTATTTAACAGTAAGTTCGTCTTTGCCATCAATATTACTAGGGAGAGCGTTGAATGTAGTCTCTAGAGAAATAACATCTTCAATAGAGTGCGTGGGTATTTCAAAATGACAGTTTGGAAGTTCCATTTCAACTCGTGGAGTATTGTTTCCTGCTCCGCCATCTCCAATTCCGAAAGTTAGATCAAAGTCATTGGTTACTTCAATAGAGTCTGTTAGATTTTTAAATAAATCCGCACTTCCGTTTGTTTCTTGGTTTATATAACAATTGAAACTTCCGCTCACATTTCTAGTACCGGTTACATGCCCTAAAGGTACGTTTACTTCACCGAGAGTTTCAGGAGTTAGATAAGTAATATTGTTATTAATATTAATACTTCCGCCTGTTACAGTTACATCATAAGCTACGTAGTTGGCTCCGCCGCTTGTAGTATAGGTTTCACCAGCTGCAGCAAAAGCGTGTGGTGTAGTACCTGCAGTAGCCGGCTGTACCATAATACCTGCTATAGCAATACCATCTCCAGCGGATTTGCTCGAGCTTAGAGGATTAGTTGGAGAGGTTAGTGTAGGCGAAGATACTCCGAAGTAAAATGCTAAGAATTGTTTACCGGTATGGGATGCTGTACCGACCGGTGGTGCCGTATTGTGGAAAGATACTCTTGTCCAACCATTTCCAGCATCAACTACAGTTACGTTTGTAGAAGCTTGGCCACCGGTATTACCGTCGGAAGTGGTAGTTGGATTCCAGTTAAGAGCCGCTTGTGTCTGTAGATCTACAATAACACCTCTATTATGTCTAGGCGCGAAAGCTCCAAGCTGTCTAGTTTGGAATGCTACATATCTAGCATTGCCCACAGGCTTAAAGTACGCTGAATACATAAATTGAGTACTGTTTGCTGCTAATGCTGTGCTGTTTGCTGTACCTGTGGCCATATCTAAAAATATGCCATGCTGACCTGATTGAGTACTCGTCATTGTAAGAGTATCCGCTGTGTTACCACCCTCTGCAGGTGAGCCACCAGCTATGTCCTGAGCGGTTTGCAAGTTTTGTCCATCTAATTGGAAATCTGGATCACTATCATCTACATCTCGAGAAGCGTCACTGCTAAGCAAGCTTGTAGAGTTTAGAGTTTGACCGACATTAGAGCCTGTACTAGCTGTGAGTTTTGTTAGTCGATTTTTAATAAAGTTGTTGCTTTCGACTTTTGTAACAGTAGCAGAAACAGAAGAGGTATTTACATAGTTAAGAGTTTTATCGTCTGTATCAAACCACACACTATTAGCGCCTGCACCGGCACCCGCAGCATTTGCACCTTTTGGTACATCAACTTCTTTAATTTGCTTACCAAAACCTGACCAGTTAATAGTTGCCAAACCTTCCATATCAAAATCAATAGAGGCTTCGTTTACACAACAATCTTCTAGTTTATAGGCTAAGATAGTATCATTTGTACCAGGATTTACAGCACCCATTATGAAGAAAATATCAGCAGTACCTAAAGTAGTTTTGTTAGATTGTGTGAACTCTAACTTCCACTTATCGATAGTGTCTGTTACTTCTTGTGCATAAACATTGGCACCGTCTTTGTATTGTTTATTAACCGAATCATAAGTTGCTGCACCTGCTAATAAAGCCCACAAAGGAGCTTCAACCGCAGTTTGATCAGCAGACGCACTATAGAAAGGTTGAGCATATGTTGAAAAACTCCACTCAGCCGGAGCAAGAGAGTCATTAAACATTTGACGAGCTCGACGACTGTTTCCGTCTGAATCCGCCATCTCATTCAAAGTAATCTCTGAAGAGTTTGTTGCTTGAGAGAATGAGTATCCGTCTAGTACGGGTATTTCAAAGACGTGTGACTGTCCTGAAAGTCGGATCAAGACTCTCGTATCTCTACTAAAATATAATTGATCTGCCATAGTTTTCTCCTATGTATCTTGAAAAGACAAGGACGTGAACTTTTGTTCGTGCCTGTATTTTCTAGTAGCGAACCTCAATGAGCATTTCACCCACTCCTAAAGGCTCTAGTACACCTTCGTCAGTATCTATACTGGCTACAGTGATCTGTTGGGTATAAAGAGTTTTATTGTTACGATCTTTATACTCTAATCTTGAGTTATTTTCCAGAACGGTTTCAACATCTTCCAATAAAGCATCTAGTGCTGCTACTGCATCATCTTCTTGCACATAGCATCTAAGAGTTACTGAAAGGAATCTATCTTTGTATCCGCCTCCTTGATACTCTCTGGTTTCTCCTCCTGCATTTAAGTGTACTGCAGGAAA
>VMHT01213745.1_pt1 | contig 10298 bp, 8 predicted proteins | sample 4693611 | NCBI WGS metagenome assembly VMHT01 (sample SAMN12280063, study PRJNA550983) | marine metagenome | isolation source: seawater sampled from same location over 5 years 0.02-0.2 micron viral filtrate | place: USA: collected off the coast of southern California halfway between the port... ...
CATCAAATATGTTTGTTCTAAATAAGTTTCTGTATATGCCGTTGGTTATTCTTCTAACTGATCTACTGACATCACTACCATCTCTAGCTCGTGAGTTCTCTGCCATTCTTTGAAAAGCAAAATCAGATACTTTTATGGGTGTAAAACGATTTCTAAGTAGATTAGCAGCCTCATTTTTAGAGAATCTTTCAGATATCACCCCTCTAATTTCTCTGTCAGATAAACCTAATATTTTAGCTGCTTGTATTTGTTTGAATAGCTTTTGATCATTTCTTAGTTTAGCTGCGTTTGCCTTGTTATATGCATCAACAATCTCTGCTGATGTGGCATCTGCTCTATAAGCAACACTTGTAAATAATTTTTTAGAATTAGTTAAAGCTCTTTTGTTATCAGATATTTTAAAATTTATACCATCTTGAACAAAAGGATTCTGAACTCTAAATCCAAGTAAACCAGATGCTTCATTTAAAAACTTATAGCCTCTGTTGTATTGATCTTTCTGTCCGATACCCGATAGGTACAAACGTTGAAACTGTTTGATAGATCCTGGCGAAGCTGTTCTAAATAATTCCGCAAGAGTGTTAGATATTTTTGTTCCTATCTCATCTTCTGGATTCCATAGTCTTCTGCCCTCTGCAGTAGAACCACCACGAACAAACACATCTGCAAGAAATTGTGTTGCTATTGATTCTTCGACAAAAGGCGCTGCAAACTTAGATGCTGCTCTTATGGCTGCATCATCAAAACTTGCAAGAACACCTGCACCTTTGTCCCTTGATTCATCAAAACCATTCATAGCAGCTCGAAGAGGCAACGTTAAAATATCATATGCGTTAGTGTGAGAAAAATCTATGTAGTACAATTGATTACCTTGTTTGATAGGTATGAGAGTAGAATCTTTAGACCAATCAGGAAGATATTCTCTTAACGCATTTAGTTGTTCGTTAGATACACCAGCAACTAGTTGTGCTCCTTCTTCTAATCCTTTACCTAGAGCGACACCAAATGTGGCTACCCCTGCAAGTCTAGTTGTTCCAATGCCTATCGTGTTTGGATCTTGAATTTCTCTAATACCTTGTTTTAGTGTGTTAAAACTAGTACGAATAATTTCTAAAGGAAAAGATATAAAGTTACCTACAGGAAGTCTTCTTAATTTTTGACCAAACGAACCAATGTAATCATAGTTAGGAATATTGTTTTTAACTGTGTCCGCAGCTTTTAAATCTATAAATCTGTTAAAGCCTTCTTGAGTTCGCATTGAAGCGAGAGCCTCGTCTCTTGTAAGAGTGGGATTTACTCTTGCAATCTCGTCAGCATAATCATCTAAAAACTTTGCTTGATTTGTTCTGTACATTTTTTCATATACACCTCTAAATTTACGTGACTCAGAATAAAAGTTTTGTATTTTATATAAGTCATCCTCTGCTTGATACAACGTTCTTGCAATTCCACGTGCTTTATTAAAGCCTGTTTTGTCTCCCCATCCACGTAGTATTGTAAAAACTTTTCCTGTTTCTGAAAGATTTTGTAGACCTGCAGTTACCTCATCTAAACTTTGTGTTAATTCTCCCAATCTTGCACTAGTATTAACGACACCAAGATTTTGTAATTTTATATATTCATCTTTGTAGTTTTCATAGTCATCGGCATTTTTAAAATATTTTCTACCCATGTCAGATTCAATCGCACTTTTAGATCTAGCTGTAACAACCTTGTAAGCCTCTTTAAAATCTTCTGCAAAACGAAGTGGGTTTGTAAAAAAATTACCATTCATACCTGTAAAAGATGCTGCACTGATTATGTTACGAGCGTGTGTGATAGGAGATAAGGTTGTCTTTGCTTCTTGTGTCCATGCTTTTGGCGCAAGAAAAACTTTATAATACAAGTTAGATAATTCATCTGCATTTTTTCTTGAATTACTTATGTTTTCTAATGCTTTTGCAATCTCAGGAGTTGTTTTAAAACCGTTCAAAGGACCATCAGAAACGATTGTAGATCCAAACTCTAAACCTCCTTCTCCTATAGGAGTGGTTCCAACCTGTTCGCCTCTTATTTGTTTTGGTGGCTCAAAGAAAAATCTATTCTTTCCCTTCTTTAATAACGTATTGAAAAAGTTTGTGTCAGCTATGTATGTATTTATTTTAGCTGCTGTTCTCATGTACTGTTTTATAGGATCTTTTATCTCACCAAGTAAATCTCTGAGTGGTTCAGGTATATCCTGTCTTACTTGTTTAATTGCATTATCATACTTAGATACTCTTGCTATGGCACCACCAACAATGCTTTCTTTTTCTTCTGCTAATAAATTTTTTAATTCTAGTTCAACAGCTTCTTCAGTCATGTCTTTGTTATTATTTCTAATATATGTTTTTGCTTTGTCTAATATTTCTTGTCCCTCTGGTGTGTTTCTTAACGTATTAAGCCATTGTTCTCTTTCTACTTTAGTGCCAAACAATCTATATGATCTTGTCATGTATTCACCTATGTTAGCAGCTACAACGTTTTGAAAATCTGCACCACCTTTTAAAGTAAAGTTTGGCATTTCAGAAAGAGACTTACTCATTTCATCGATTGAGTTTCTTATCTTTGTTATTGAAGGTAATAACTCTTTTGGTATGTCATCAGGTAAAGCTTTTGCTATTTCTTCTGCTGTCTTTGGAATCTTTGCACCAGTTTTAACATCCACTTTTGCTTTGTATGCACCGCTTGTTAGAAAATCATAAATGTTTTCCATCATCTTTTCTCTTCTTCGCAGCCCCATTGCGTCTAGTTTATTATATAAATTACCTACATTAGGATCGATTGCTTCTTGCACAGCTTTTTCTAAATCTAAAGTTTCTACTCTAACTCTTTCGGCTACGGATCTTAATGTGTTTATCTTTTCTCTGTTAGCTTCAAAGACTTCTTTTGGTAAGTTTCCTCTTGCACGAAAAGGAGACAAAACATTTTTATCCACCCACCGTAAAATATTATTTTTATTAAATTGAAAACCCTCTTCTAGAGCTTCTTCTTTTAAAACGTTAGCGTTTGCTTCTGGATCAAATTCTAAAAACTTAACATTATTTTTATTCACTCCTACATGTTTCAACATACCGGTGAATGCCGGAACAGTGCCTTTAAATAAAACTTTACCCGCAGGGAATATAACATTGTCAAACAATGTAAAACCGAGTGCACCTTCAACACCAAACTTAAATTTATTTTTTAGTCTTTGAAAAGCTACCTCACGTCCAGTTGCATTAATATCATCACTATCATCTGTTTGAGTAGGACCCATGCCAATTAAATCACCAAGTGTACCCATGTCACTTGTAGCCACTGCAGCTTCTGCGCCACCTGCAAGTGCAGCTTTTGTAACATTTGGTCTTCTAGAAATAAAATCTGTTTTACCCGCTAGTTTACCACCAATACCTCTAGCTTTAATTAATCCATTAGCTGCTTTAAGTGCAACACCCCCGGGCAAACCAAATTGTGTGAGAACAGATGTAACTGTACCGGTCCATGATTCGTCAGCCTTGTCTTCTAAGGCATCTAAAATTTTATTATCATCAAAATATTTTTCTACTTTTCTTGTTAAGTCAGTGCCTACGCCAAGGTCAAGAAGTATAGTTCCAAGAGACAGTGTTCCTTCTGCTATTTTAAAACCACCCTCTCCGACACCTGCGAGTCCTGCAGTTACAGGGTCTGTTACATACTTTTCAAAAAAACCTCTTTGATCTTTTTTTGGATTACGAGATACAGAATTAAAATTTAAGCCAGTGTCCATTGGCTTGTCTACTTGAATTACATTTCCTGATGGATCTCTAAATACGTTATTTACTATTGTAGTTCTTACAGGATCACCTGGCTTTACGTTTTGAACCTCTACCAGATTTCCTAGAGGATCTCTTATTTTGTCAGCCATAATCTCTCCTTATGGTTTTGGAAATATTTGTCCCTTAAAGTAAACCATTGTCCCTGAAGGTAATGATTCATATAATTCTTTTCCGTCCGCAGTGTCTGGTATTTCTTTAGCATTGTAATATTCGTACTGATTAGCTGCATAAGCTTGTATTAGTGACTCATCAGAAATATTAGGATTAATTTTTTTATTGTTTTCGTCATAGTTTGAAGCCGTAATACTTGCTACAAGATTCGGATCAGCTATGATTGATTGTATCTGACCAGTTATAAACTCACCCGGGGATAATTTTTGTGCTTGAGATCTTATTTGTGCTTCTGCAATATCACCTGCAATTTTCTTTTCTTCTAATTTTCTTTCTTCTGCAGATTCAAATGCTTCAACACCTGATTCAATACCAGCTTTCTTAATAGCGGCAGCTCTATCTGCTAATTGATTACCTAGTTTAGCAAATTCTTTCAAAGGTTCTTTTGCAGATTCTGCAATAGCTTCTACTAAATTACCTCTCTTTGTAGCTAGTTCTAAACCAAACTGTATCATGGCATTGTACCCTGCACTCTTTGTTTTCTTTCTTGTGTCATCACCAATATATTTTTCAAACAAGTCTATACGTTCTTTTATAAAATCATCTAAATCACCACCTTGAATATTTTTATTTGTTGTGTCGGCTGCGGTGTCAGTCGCTTTTTCTTTTTGATCTTTTATGATACCCGCTTTCTCACCTTCTTCTATTGTCATTCCTGCAGGTCCGCCCGGTGTTGCTTCTACAGGTCCACCAGATCCTGCTGGTGTTTCAACACTTTGTTCAGCACTATCTGTTAAGGCATCATAAGCCGCAAAACCTCCAGCTCCAACAGCACTTTGTCCTGCTATATTTTTAAAATTAAATTTTAGTGCCCCTGGCCTTGTTCTTCTTCCAATACCACCAATACCTACGGATCTTTTTATACCTTCTTTTCCTGCTGTAAATACAGGTTTACCTAGAAAATAATTTCTTAAATTAGTTGGATTAACAACGGCTCTAGCGCCTCTTATTGCGTAAGGTGCAGCTCTTAGGGCTAATCCTGCTATACCTGCTACTATTGGAAGAACCATTAATTACCTCCAAATGCACTAAAAGCGTCTGATATACCTCCAAAGCCTTGACCAAACTGACCAAGAGCACCAATACCAGCAATACCAAGACCAAGAGCTTGTGCGAATGGATTAACAGAAGGCTGTTGAGTAAACTGAATTGCACTGCTTGGAGTGCCTCGTAAGATGTCACTGGCAAATGTTAGTCTTCTAAACGGCTCTTGTTGAGCTTCTAATTGTTGCCTTCTTTGAGCTTCTAATTGAGCTTGTCCTAGTTGCTGTTGGATACCACCAACACCTAAAAGAGATTGTATATCTGCTTGACCTAGTTGTTGAGTGAGAGCACCGAGACCAGCTTGTCTTTGTCCAAGACTAGCAAGACCTTGACCTGTAGCACCTAATTGCTGTGCTGCAGCTAACTGCCTTCTTTGTTGTGATTCTTGTGCACCCATCGCAGCTCTTTGAGCCTGTTGAAAGTTTCGTGATAAATCTTCAAATATTCTTCTTGATTTTATGTCCTGTAAATTACGACCTAGTTCTGCTTCTTGCACACCAAAACGTGAGCCACCAAAAGCTCCTGCTCTTTGTGCTTGTGTTGCTAAATTAGACTGTGCAATTTGAGCTTGACGATCAAATTCTTGTAAAGCTTGTTGTGTAACGTTCTGTTGGTATGGGTCCATAAAACGTTGTGATTGTGTTGGATCAAATGCTTGTGTTGCACCGAGAGCCTGTTGCCCTGCTCCTGTAAGAGCAGCCCCTGCAAGGCCCATAGTGCCTCCTGCTTGTTGTAAAGCAGGTTGAAAAGCTCCGACGTTTTGACTTGCTAATCCAAAAGCTCTTGTTTGTTCAGGTGTAAAACCTGCAAATTGAAATGCTGGAATATTTTGAGCAATACCTGCTCGACCAAACTTACGTAAGTTAAAATCAGCATCGCTTTCACCTGCTCTCTTTACCGCGTTTGGATCACCAAACACAGATGCAAGAAGTTGCTCTGATCTCTTTTCAATAAAAGGAGCTTGTTGCGTTCGTTGTATTACTTCATCAACCATTATGTTCTATTTCCATATTTACTTTGTAAACTATACAAGAATTTTGACCCTCTGTCTCTACTCTCTTTTGTTCCTTCGCCACCCATAGCTCGTCCAAGTCCTCTAACAGTTTTTGCATTAACAACAAATTCACCATCACTTAACATTGCTGGTATGTCATCACTTGTTTCTGTTCCCGGTCCTGCTATCTTACCATTTTTACGTGGGAAACCACCTTCATTTAAACCAATTTGTTTTAATCCATTTATCTCTCCACCCATAGCTCTGTTTAATAAATTAGGTCCGTATTGAGAAAATGGCACTGTTGTTACACCGCCTATACCAGCGTCATCTAAATCTCTGAGTGGGTCCATTGTTCCGTATACATCTTCAAACTGTGATTTTTTTTGCTCTTCTTGTCCCGATCCAGCTAAAGCTCCTAGTCCTAACACTGCACTTGCTGTTTTAAGAGGGTTAGCTTTTGCAAAATTAACTATTGATCCTAAAACACTTTGTTTAGGTGCTTGAGCAGCGACAGCTTGTGTGAGAGCTCCTGTGCTTCCCGGTGCTAATCCGGATCCTGCAGCTCCAAGAGTTTGTCCCGGCACAGATTTAAACAATCCACCCAGACCTTGACCTGCTTGTAATCCACCAAATCTACTTAGTGCTCCACCTGTTAATCCAGATAATGCTGCAAATTTAAGTGCATCTTTTGGGCTTTTACCTGCAATCAAACTACCTAAACCTCCACCTAAAGCAGAACCTAATACAGGTCCACCAGCTAGAAATCCTAGTCCTGCACCAATAATTGGAGCTGCTTTTTTTGCAGCTTTAAATATTTTTTTTAGCATGTTCTCCTTCTGCAAATCATGATTGTTTTAATGCAAGGAGGCTGGCCTTGTGAATTAAGCCTATTTAATTGTATATTTATAGGCAAATTATTGCTATATGACAATAGAAAAAGAATGAGGTGTTCCCATGGAGGAAGTTAAAAAAGAAATAAAGTTAAAGTTTGATGCAATTAGACCATTTGGTCCTACAGTTGTTAAAGGAAAAGTTCCTAATTTTTTAATTGATACAGTCAATAAGAAGTGTGATGAGATATTTGGTGATCCTAAACTAGCTAAAGAATGGGATTGGGCTCCTAACTTAGCTGGTAATGTAAAACAAGAAGTTCGTTTACCACCTGAGTGGATAGACGGTGATGGTCAACAATTAGTTTTTTTACTTGGTGAGATGGTAAAATCTTATTTATCCATACCTCCAGCTAGTGAAACACTAGCGCCAGAAAAAATAGATAAGATGGTTATTGAATCCATGTGGGCCGTGAGCCAATGGGCTGGAGACTTTAATCCTGCACATATGCACGACGGTGATTTATCGGGTGTGTTTTATACTAAGATGCCAAAAAGCATTGACAAAGAAAGAGCTGCCGAGGATCATTATCCTAGTGTAGGTGATATACTTTTTATGTGCGGTGATCCAAAAACTTTTAGTGGTCATAAATTACAGCACCCACCAGAAGTTGGTGATATATTTTTATTTCCATCTTGGCTAACGCATATGGTGTATCCTTTTAGAACACCAAATGAAGAACGAAGATCCGTGTCATTCAATTTGCGTTTAGTGCCTAAAGATGCAGAATTTAAAGCTGAATGATAAGAGTATACGACATGGTATAAAAATGCTAGAGATAACAAAAACTCCTTTATTTACACAAGAAGTTTTTAGTTTCGTGTTACCTAATCACAACGAATGGATAAAACATATAACTCAAATTGTTTTAGTTGAAGAAAATAAAAATATTCACGAACATGATACTGCGCCAAAGGAAGCTTGTAATATCATGGCAAAAAGAACAGCATGGAATTCTCATCAAAGGTATCAAATTTTAAATGATTTGTGCAAAGAGATAACTTTACATCTAGAAAAGTTTATTGAAGAAGAGGGCTATGATATTCCAACATTAAGAGTCAATAGTTGTTGGATTAATTGGTATAAAAAAAATCAGTATGCTCAACCGCATAAACATAACGATCAATTATCAGTAGTATTTTTTGTTGATGTTGAAAGATCAAATGGTAAATTTTTTTTCTATTCAAACGATAACGCAGTGTTAATTAAAAAAGATGAAACACGTACAAATTTTAGTAACGCTGTACAAGTAAATGCTAAAGATGGCACGGTCCTATTTTTTGATGGCACAGTTTCCCATTCTGTTAGTTCAAATACTACAAATAACAATAGGATAACAGTGGCTATAAATTTTGAAGTTTCCTACGATCAAGAAAGAAATGAATATTAACAAGACACCTATGGTTAGAATAACCTGGCTTGACGCTAGGGATACAGAAACAGGGTGGTTGCCTATAAAAGAAATTGTGGATGCACCGTTGGCCGTGTGCCAAGAGGTTGGCTACATGGTTGTGAATAATGATGACAAAATTGTGATCATGCGATCTTGGTGTGTTGACAAAGATGATAATCACGGAGGTGGAGCAATAGCTATACCGAGGGGATGGGTAAGAAAGATAGAATATTTAAAAGTAGATTATGCAACAAGATAATATTGAAGAAATAGTAATTAAAAAAGTTAGTGTGTTTAAGAGTAAAGTGAATTCGCACATCGTAGATACTATTTTAAATTATACAAAAAACAATCTGTCAAATTTTAAATCTAAAACATGGAACTGTAATATCTTAACCTCTTGGAATTTTTCTGTAAATATATTGTATGATTTACAAGAATTTAAATATGTAAAAGAAAACATAGAAAAATCTGTTCAAAATCTTTTGTTACAAAATTTTAAAAAAGATGTTCCTTTTATGATTCATGAATCTTGGATAAACATATTAGGGAAAAATGGTTATCAAGAATTTCATATACACCCAAATTGTTTTGGTTCTGGTGTGCTTTATCTTACAGATGACAATTCATCAATAGAGTTTGCTATTTTCCCTGAAGACACTAGAAAACAAATAGTGCCAAAGAAATGCGATCTACTTCTTTTTGATTCTAGTACCTTTCATCGTGTATTAGATTCTGATAAAGAAAGATTTTCATTAGCATTTAATTTTAAGACAGATATAAAATGAAATTTTTAGGCCTAAGATTATGTGAACATGATTCTAATATATCTTATTTTGATGGATCAGATGTGCATTTTTTTAAATTAGAAAGATATAAAAAAAGTAAACATCATGCTTATGACAGCTTTGAATCTTGGATAGATGAAATAAAAGACATGTGGAATCTTAAGCCACAAGACTTAGATGAGATAGGCATAGTCTTTGATCCTTGGCGATATCGTTTAAATAGCGAAGATGATAATTTTTTTCCAACAAAAAAATTTAATTATCTGCCCTACAATATTACAAGAATAAATCATCACTATGCTCACGCATTAAGTTGTTGGCCTATTACAAATACATGTAAAAAACATTTTGTCTTTGATGGGTTTGGTGATTACAATATTTCTTGGTCATACATTGAAAATGATAAGTTAAAAGATTTTAGTAATCTACACACTGACACTCACAATTATGTTTCGTTAGGTCATGTAACGGATCAATTAGCTCAGGCAATGAATATAAATGCTAAATCTGTTTACGATTTAAGCGGCAAACTAATGGGTTTACAAGCATATGGTAATTTAGATGAGGAGTATTTAAATAAACTGCAAAAATTTGACATACATCTTATGCGCGCAGCGTTCGAATATTCTTTGTGGGAACAGCATTGTGGTGACACACTTTTGGCACAACATAAAAAACTAGATTGGGCAAGGACTTTGCATTATTGGGCTGGTGAAGCTTTAGTAAAATATTTTGCTAAGTATGCAGATTATGATGAAGAGATATCTTTTTCAGGAGGCTGTGCTCAAAATGTTGTTTGGAACTATCACATAAAAAGTTTTTTTAAAAATCTTGTTGTGTTTCCACATTGTAATGATGAAGGATTAAGTTTAGGCATATTGGAATATTTTAGAAAAAAACATAATCTCCCTCACTACAAAACAAATAACTTTCCTTACTGGCAAATTCAAAGATGATTATTACTGATCAAGAATCTGCGGTAACAGCACTAATTAATCAAGAGATAGTTGCTTTGTTTCAAGGACTTGGAGAAATTGGCCCGAGAGCATTGGGCAACAGATCTATATTATTTGATCCAAGAAATAAAGATGGAAAAACAATTGTAAATAGGTTTAAGAAAAGAGAAAACTACAGGCCATTTGCAGGAACTGTTTTACTAGAACATGCAGAGGACTGGTTTAATATGGGTAATATTGAAG
>VMHT01018754.1_pt1 | contig 10297 bp, 19 predicted proteins | sample 4693611 | NCBI WGS metagenome assembly VMHT01 (sample SAMN12280063, study PRJNA550983) | marine metagenome | isolation source: seawater sampled from same location over 5 years 0.02-0.2 micron viral filtrate | place: USA: collected off the coast of southern California halfway between the port... ...
GTTCCTCAACTGCTTTTTGCCCAGCTTGGATTATTTTCTTCTTCGTTTCCTTGGTATTCATGAGTTAAAGCTATATCATTAGATTTCATACAATAAAGTCGTTTACCTTCTATAATAAACTCAAACTCAGAGTTAGGTGTAAACGTAATAAGTGTTCCAGGTGTTATTCCTAGCGCTTCTAAGGAACTATTAGAATATTTTACTATACCAACATTAGGTTGTTCTTTTCTGTTCTCTAAAAAGCTTTGGTTTTTTAAGGGTTTTACAAAACAATAATCTAAATGTGTTTTTAGATTATACATATAAATCTGTCCTGGTGAAACAAAATACAAATCATCTTTAAAATAAGTCGAGCTGTTTCTTTCGTTACCTTTTTGATCATACCATCTTCTAAATATATTGTGATGAACATAAAGTTCATCTCCTATATTTATTTTAGTTTTATAAGCTGAAGGCGTAGAAACAACAACAGCTTTTTTACTAATAAACTTGTGATCTTCAATACTAGTGTTAACAATGAAGGTTTTATCATTGATCTTCTTTGTATTATCATACCTTTTATTAAATGGCTTAATAATAAAATTATATAAACTTTTCATTAATAACTTAAGTCATACTCAACTGAAATAGCCATATTAGAATTAAACTTTTTCCAAGGAAGTACTTCATCGTTTTTTATTATGTATATATTATAAGATCCATCTTGACCCTCAAATATTATATCATTAATTATATGTCTACCATATACTTCTTGTCCAATTGAATAATGCATGGCTTCGTTTTTGTAATCAGCACCTATACTAATCTTTCTTATCTTCTTCATTTTCTACAGGTGTGTAAGTGCCGTCTTCAAGATTTATATTAACGTGGCCGTATTTTTCTTCTAATACTTTTTTAAGTTCTTCAATCTCAGTATTTATATCTGCTATTTGATGTAGCATTGCGTGTTTTTTAGTTTCAATAACACCTATATCTAATATTACTTTTTGAAGATCTTCTTGTTGTGTTTTAGCTTTTTCAAGCTCTTCTTTAGTTATTTTATTTTCCATTTGATTTAATTTAATTGTATTTTAATTTAAGGACCTACGTTAGGATCGGTCCAAGCTGCAGTACTTAATAAGGCGATAGCCTCATCATGGTTTAAAGTAGCTATAGGTACAACTGTACCGTTTGTAATAAAACTAGGAGTAACTTGATAAGATAGTATAGCCTCTGTGTTTGCTAGATTTCTTCTCATAGTTTGAGCGCTAGTTGTATTTATCTGACTAAAGTCAATTAACTTAGTCTGCGTATCTATATCTATCACTATATATGTTGTCATTTTACTTTTTTTTTAAAAAAATTAACCAGGTACTTCTGTTGTTCTACCTGAATTAGCTGGAGTTAGCCCTTGGTTGTTTGGATCTCCATAATCAGCCATATTAATGCTATATGAGTTTTTAGTACTATTAATCATATTGCCTTTTAAATTACTTATGTCTAAATTATTACCAGTTCCATTAGCACTACTTCCAGGCGCATTTCCTTCAATAGAAGTTTGAACAGTATTATATCCTAACATATCTACATTATTTATAACATCTCTCGCTACTAAAGTAGATCCATTAAAGTAAGTACTTTTTCCATCCATTGGATACCAGCGAGTAGGAGCTCCTCCAGAAAAATTATTTAAGTCAGTTGTAATTCCATTATTATAAATTTCTGATACTTCTTGCTGCGTTAATGTTTTATTATACCAATAAGCAACATTTGACATTAACCCATCTGCACGGGTACTTTGATATAGGCCTAAAAGATTTTCACCTGTCGATGCGTCTAATGTACCTGTAGTAGACATAGGTGTTCCAGGAACTCCATTTAAATATATTCTAACATTTGAACCATCCCACGTTCCCACTACATGGTACCAAGCGCCACCTGTAATTGATGTGGTAAATCTTCCGTAGCGAGAAGCTCCACTTATTCTAACATAAAAATCAAATCCTCCACTCTGTGATCGGTATCTAGTTAAATATTGGTATTTTCCAGCGCCTTGCCAATTTGCTGCTCCTATAAACGTAGTTTCGCCTGGATCAATATTTATCCATTGAGAAATACTAAGACTAGTAGCTCCATTAAAAATGCCACTAGTAGTTCCATCTCCAAAATATTGACTACTTCCATTGAATTTAATACTATAGTTGCTATGTGGAGTTATACCACTACCTCCAACAGCAAGATTAGGGTAACCTTGTAGTCTTATTGGATTAGAATTATCACCAAAAGACCAATACGCAACAGGTTTTGTACCTGTAATAGCCATTGGGTTATTTAAATTGTATAGATAATTTACTTGTTCTTGCGTAACTGCATAGTTAAAAATTGAAAATTCAGAAAGAAAGCCATTTATGTAATGCACGTTGTTTAACCTATATCTACCGATTGTATTAAAAGATAGTGCTGAAGGCTGCACTATAGTTGTAGTAGTTCCTAAAACTCCATCTTTATAAGTTTTTATAGATGTTCCATCAAACACTATAACAATATGACTCCATACATTTTCACTAAGTGTAACGTCAAGAATATATGAAGAACTTCCCGTGTACCAATACAGTACACCAGGATAATAACTGCCAGCACTACTTCCTTCGCTGTATGCTAAGCCACCAGGACTAGAACCTGATAAAAAATATCCATAATTACTTCCACCAGGCCAATTTTTAGGTTTTATCCAGAAAGAAAAAGAAGCTTGGCCGTTATTTAAAAAATTAGTACCTGAGAATTCTACATATTCACTAGTTCCATCAAGATCTAAACTATAATTACTAAGTTTATCTTTGTTAGTATTCTCTGGCATTCTCCAGGTTGGTGCTATATAATTTGTTGCCATAATTAATCTCCCATTCTATACCAAGCCACAGGTGATAAAGAGCTCAAGTCTGCTGTTTTACCTGTAGTTGTAGCATTATAAATACTTTCAACTTGTTCTTGTGTTAAAGCTGTATTAAACACCCCTATCTCGTCTATTTTGCCTTGAAAATAACTAGCAGCATATTCTCCTATAGTAGTTTCTGTGTCAGCATTATATACTATTTGACTTGCACTTGCTGTTGTTGTTTGTGCTTGACCATTTAAATACATAATAACAGTACTTCCATCCCAAGTCACGCATAGATGTTGCCAAGAATTACTAACTACAGTTCCATTACTTTCAGCAATTACCCAACCAGAGCTTCCTGTAGTGTCTAAATAAAATTTCCATTTGTTTGAATTTTTAGTTAAAACAAAACCGCCATTATTTGCAGAAGCAGAAGTATTTGAAATTATACAAGGAAAACTTCCAGAACCTGCTCCTGTATTATTTACCCAAGCAGAAACTGATAACTGAGAAGTTGGGCTTAAACTACTATCATTTCCAGCATCAAAATAAGCACCTGCTCCATCAAACTCAAACGAATATAAGTTGTCTATTTTAGGTAAACTAGGTGGGCCAGGAGGTATTCCTCCGCCTCCTCCAGGTCTTGACGACCCAGGTAGATTAGCTATACTAGGTATTGGATTACCTACACCAATAAACATATCTTAGTATATAGCTATTAAATCTCCTGCTGCGTATGATCCTGAGCTTAAAGTAACAGCTACAACTCTTTTAGCTAATACTGGTAAGAAAGATCCAGCTGTAATACCTTTTAGTCTTGCTGTATAAGTATCGTTATAAAGCTCTCCACTTTCTAGTATTAAATCTAAGCCTGTATCAATAGCTATACCAGCGTAAAGACAACATCCTCTTTCAGCTGTATTTGGCAAGTCTATATTTCTAACAGTAAAAGTAGATACACCAGCTCCAGCATCATTTAAAGTATCACCTACAACATATCCCTCGCCATAAGGCTTGTTAGCTGTAGCAGTAATTGATAATTCAAATGAAGTAATAGCACCTGTAGAACTAACTGTTAATATTTTTACTTTAGCAGCTTCAGTAGCTGCAGCACCCGTGCTTAACGTAATAATATCATTGGCAGAATAACCAGCTCCAGCTGCTGTCATTTCAAGACCATTAGCAATACCGTTAAGTGAAGCTCCATTACCTTCTTGACGTGGATTTATAGCTCCAATAGCTATTGGAACCATATCATGAGCAAATACTCTTGGTTGAGCAGCTTCATTTCCGTTTAATCCTCTCATTATTTATTTATTTATTTTTGTTATTTTTTCTGCGCCTCTTGATCCAAAGTACGCTACATAAACTGTTACCAGTAATGTTTTTAATAAGTTTATCCAAGCATCGTCTACATCGAACTGCAAATGAAAAGAATCTACAGCCATCATAAATACGGCTGATCCAGTTAAGAATACTAAAGCTAGTGGTCTAGTATTTTTACTTAACCAAGAGTCAGACTTCATGTCGGCTCTCCACCTGCTAGATACTTCTTTCATTTCAGCTATATCTTGCTCTATAAGTTTCATAGCTTGCTCTTTGTCAACAGCTTTAATCTTATTATCACTTGATATAAGATTTTTTACCACGCCAAGTGTTCCTTGATTAGGCAGTACGTCTCCAAGAGCTTGCAATACCTTAGGAGCTTTGCTTGATAGAAAAGCGCCAATCTTTGTTTCTTTAAATGTTTTCTTTTCCATTACGCTAACCCACTTCCCATTAATTTGGTCTTAATTCTACCTGAAGCTTTCTTTACTTTTGTTTTAATATTTCTTCCTAACTGGTCAAAACCTACAAACTTCTTGGTTGTAACTTTTCTTGTGGCTTTTTTATTGCTAACATTAGATTTTTCAAAACCTTTAGCTTGTAAACCATTGCTACCCTTGCCTGGTTTTAATAAGCTATTGTCAGAAGATCCTCCACCTACGCAGCTTAAGCTTTTACTATTAGGCGTACAAACCTCTTGGTTTTTTGGCTGTCTTTTAGGTAAATTAATATCAATTTGAGGAAAATTTACTTTAGGTAAATTAATATCAATTTTTTTAGGGTTTTTTACTTTTGTATTTGTAGAAGAATAAGTAGAAGTGTTTATTGTGGGTACTCCTTTCATAGTAAAAGTACTACTAAAACCTGGTTGTACTATTCTAGCTGGTTTAACTTTTGTCATATCCAACTTAGGAGAAGTAGTTTTACCTGGATTTTCTTTATTCCACTTTATAGCTTTTTCTTTAAAATCAGGGTAAGGAATAGATTTATCTGTTTTTTCATAAGCATCTCTATAAGAATCTTTTTTAAGCGGTTTTACATAAGGCGTATTGCTGCCTTTAGTAGAACTTCCAGGAGTTATAGTTTGTTTAGGAACATCAAATGAAGACGAAGCTGTTTCTGGAGTATTAATAGTTATTGTAGTTGGCTTAGGGGCTGGTGTAGTTATTGTTTCAACAGGACCTTTTATATTAGTTGTTTTTGTTTTTCTACCTGAAGCATCTTTAGTTCTTACAACTTCTTTAGTTTCTCCTTTTCTATTTGTTTTAGTTTTAGTTTTAACACCTGTTTCTGGATCTACTCCGCCTCCTTCAATTACTGTAGGGCCTAGTAATGCTGTTACATTTTTAAAAGCTGCTGTTGGGCCTCTACCCGGAGTCTGTCTATATGCCATAACTTATTTTTTAGTTTTTTTGTCTTTTTTTACTTTATTACCTTCTTTATCAAGAACTCCTATATTAACTAAAAAATCGTGCTTAGTATATTTATTGTCTCCTGTTACGTCTGTAGCAGTAGGACCTTTTTTCATTGCTGTGGTACCTTTGCCTTTACCTTCTTTTTTACAACCAAAGTTTTTAGCATAATTAGCCATTTCTCTAACATTGTCAGAGTACTTGCCTTTTTTAGCTGCCATTACCTTATCAGCGGCATCGCAAGTGCTAGAACCTTTCATATTTTTTTTAGCCCATCTAGTAAATTTACCTTTGTTCTTTTTATCAATTTTTGGAAATTCTTTTGCCATAATTTTTATTTTTTATAAGGAAACCAATCTTTTGTTAATTCGTTGTATCTTTGCTTACGCTCATCACAACCGCAGCCACCTGGTATTTTGTCTGCTAATTTTTTTATACCCGTAGCTTTAGTGAATCTTTCTATTGTATCGCCTAAGCCTCGATCTTTCATAAACTTTTATATTCTTCAGTTGCATCAAAACTTGGACAAGCTTTGTTAGCAAACTCGTTATGTGAATATACAATAGCTTCTGGATACATTGCTTTTAATGTTTTAAGCACATGTAGCAAGCTTTCTTTTTGAACATCTGTTCTAGTATCTTTCGGGGTCTTACCGTCTTCTTCAACACCGCCACAATAGCATATACCGATAGAATTACGATTATGCCCTGAACAATGAGCCCCGATTTTAGCTATATCTCTACCTTTTTGTATATCTCCATTTATGTCAATATAGAAATGATAGCCTATGTCTGACCAGCCACGACCTTCAACGTGCCACTTTCTTATAGTGTCTACACTTATATCTTGGCCTTCTCTTGTAGCTGAGCAGTGAATAATTATTTCTTTAATATTTCTCACAGTTAAACAGTTTTTTGCCAAGTAAAATATAAATCTTCATTTACTGGAGTTATTTGTTTTTGTATATCAGCATTTATATTAGCTTTTATAGAGTCCATGTCTAAAGCGGCTTCTAGCCAACCTATAACTACGTTTTCAAAAGCTTCAGTGTTTTCATAAGGTACAAAAGTATTACCAGCTGTATATGTAAACTGCTCAGACCCTACGTTATTTGCTGTATAAGTTTCATCTCCAGACTCTTCTGACCCAGTGTAAATCCAATGAACATTAAAAATCACATTATCTTTACCTTCATATTTAACGTGTGCGTTCATTTGGTTAATGTTCCATTTATAACTAATTGCCATTATTTTTTATTTTTTAATTTAATCCATTTATGCGCTGTATATCCAATAGTCATTAATAATAATATTATTTCCAACGCTGGTTCCATCCAGTCTAGGCTTGCTATAGTGAATGAAGTTATATTTAAACAATATAACTTTAAATCTTCTAGTCCCATTATTTTTGAGCTAATAATGCTGGATTACCTTTATATTGAATATTATCTATCTCTAAATCAACTTCAATATTTTCATCTCTAGAATCCATATTTCTAGTGCCAGCTGGCATACATCTTTGTGGTGTAGGAAGTTTAACCCCTGATCCTGCTATTCCTTTTCTCATTTTTTTTGTTTTAATTTTCTAAATTAGTTATATCTACATATGCATCATCAAGTAGATTATCTTTAAAATCTTTAAAAGCTGATTTTCTATTTTTTCTTTGAGCTTTTCTAGCTAATCTTTTTTCTTTGCCCTTTAAACCTGCATCTTTTCTAGCGTCTCTATCATCTCTTCTATCTTTACGCTTTACCATTCTAGCGCCACTCATTCCACTAGTTCTGTCTTCTATCTTTTCTTTTATCTTACTATCTATTGTTTGGCCTAATCCAGATATTCTTTGACCTATTCCTGTCTCTTTAAATTCATTTAATTTTTGACCTACTTTTGATTCTTCAAATTTCTTATAAATATCACTATCAGTAATAACATCTTTTGCTTTATCATATAATCCAAGAGCGGTTTTTCCTATTTCTCCCTCTCCTTTAAAAGCATCATCATACTCACTAACCTGATCATCATATTGTGTTTCTTGCTTATCTAAAATTTCATCCTCTTGTGTAGCAAACTTTATATCAGTAGGTATAACTTCTTGTTCTGTTTTAACTAGTCCTCCAACATTAGCACCACCTGACTCTAAAGCTTCACCTTCTATACTTCCATACTCAGCTGCTGAATTAAATTGTTGAGATGGCATTAAATCCATGTTACTTCCGCCACCTGTAGTGCCAGACCTTAACTGCGTAGTATTTCCACTACCTATAGGGCTTAAAACACCAGATCCTTTTGCCATTGCAATGTAATTCTGTTGAGTATTAGAGTCAAAACCACCACCAGTGTTTTCTGGTATTGGTATTGGACTTGACAGTGCAGCTATGTCTATTGGGCTTACTAGTGGCATATTATCTATTTTTATCTTTATTTAAGCTATTTATAGAAAAGCTTAAAACTTTGTTAGAATATGTATTTTGTTTTAAGTTATTAGGAATATCCTCTTCACCTAACATAATACGATACATTCTGCTTATTAACTGTTTGCACTTATAAGAAACTTTATATATATGATATTTTTGAGTGGTGTGGTTTCTTTTACGCCACACTGTAATCCACCCTTGTTTCAATAATCTGTTCCAGCGCCTGTTATCCCAGCTATAAGAATATGTACCTGTTATAAAATCATTTTTATTAAAGAATTCAATAGCGTCAAGATATATTAAAAGCTCAAGATCCGCATCTTTAATATCACAGGTTTTACACGCCCATTTACGTATTATCCTGTAATGTTTTAAAAGTTTTAAATCTTTCAGATCTGATGATGTTAATTTTCTCATAACACTATTACAACATCTTGCTCTTTAATAACTTTGTATTGTTCTTTTTTTATTTCAATATTGAATCCAGCTGCTTTATCATAGTAAACTTCGTCACCTGTTTTCAATAAAGTTACATCAGAGCCAGGTTCTACAACCTTAGCTCTTCTGTATCTTATGTCTTCTCTTTGCTTTTCAGCTAGAATTAAACCTCCTTTTGTAGTCGTATCAACTTCTTTGATAGGATCTATAACTAAATATTTACCTACCGCTTTCATATTCTTATGTTATTAATCACACAATCAGTTGATAATATAGTTGTGGCTACTGAAGCCGCGTTAGCTAATGCACTCTTAGTAACTAACAAAGGATCTATAATTCCGGCTTTTACCATATCTACCGTATTTCCTGTAACCACATCTAATCCTTTACCTTCTTCAAGCTTTTTTAATTCTTCAACCCCTGCATTTTTTAATATTAATTCATAAGGTCTTCTTATGGCTTGATATAATACTTCTTCACCTATACAGGTTGGTTTTAAATTAAAGCTAGCATTTAAAAGAGCTATACCACCACCTGGTACTATACCTTCTTTAATCGCGGCTTTTGTAGCGCAAATAGCATCTTCTACCCTATCTTTCTTTTCTTTTAACTCTATTTCAGAATTAGCGCCTACTTTTACTACGGCAACTTTAGCTTTTAACTTAGCTAATCTTTTTTCGAGCCTAATGATAATATTAGGGTTTTTAGTTTCTTTAATTTGATCTTCAAGTAGCCTAATCGTATCTTTAACTTCACTTTTGTCGGCAATATCCACTTGTAATATAGTTTCTTCATGATTGGTTACTGATTTAATGCATGTTCCTAAATGTTCTGGTTGTATTATGTCCATATCATCTCCTAGGTCTTCGTTAACTAGCGTAGCGCCAGTTACGGCACATAGGTCTGATAATACATCTTTTTTGCTTATTCCATATACTGGAGCATCTACAATGTTAACTTTTATGTTTCCTTTAGATTTATTCATTGCCAGCGCGGAAACTACTTGTTGGTCAACATCTGCAATAATAAGTAAACTTTTACCAGTTTTAATCACATACTCAAGAACTGATTGTATTTTCCTAACGTTAGGTATTTGCGATTCAACTATTAAAACTAATGGATTATCTAATTCTGCCGTCCCTTTTTCTTTATTAGTAATAAAATGGTTGTTCTTTAACGCTTGGTCATACTGAACACCTTCTATTAATTCCACGACAGTTTCAGGTTGTTCATTTGTTTCCATCATAACAACACCTGTTTCATCTACTAATCTAAATGCTTCACCTATAACTTTTCCTAACTCTTTATCGTTGTTAGCAGATATAGTAGCCACTTGGTCAATCTTTTTACCAGTAACTTTTTTAGACTTTTTATTTAAATATTTTATAACCTTATCAACACCTGACTCAATACCTAGTTTCATTTCTCTTGGATTATCAAGAAGTGAATGTTCTGTAGCTTGATCTAATATGGCTTTAGCTAGCACTGTAGCTGTAGTTGTACCATCACCAGCATCTGCTACTGTTCTTTGAGCTGCTTGTTTAATTAATGTAGCTCCGATGTTTTCTAATGGCTCTTGCAACGTAATAGCATTAGCTACTGTTACTCCATCTTTTGTTATTTGCGGTGTGCCGTTACTATCTTCTAATATAACACATTTGCCACTTGCTCCTAGCGTTGAGCCTACTGCATTGGTAAGTTTTTCAACACCAGTTAATATCTGACTTCTGGCGCTATCACCAAAAGCCAGATTTTTAACTAACTTTAATTCTTGCATTTAATTTAATTTGATATAATTGATTTTGAATATTTACTCGAAGGTTTTAACTACTTTCGGTCCTTTGGTAAAC
>VMHT01138386.1_pt1 | contig 10297 bp, 8 predicted proteins | sample 4693611 | NCBI WGS metagenome assembly VMHT01 (sample SAMN12280063, study PRJNA550983) | marine metagenome | isolation source: seawater sampled from same location over 5 years 0.02-0.2 micron viral filtrate | place: USA: collected off the coast of southern California halfway between the port... ...
CTTCATTCAGAACAAGCCAAAGTAAATAACAATGAGAATTTAGCATTATGGCAAAATAATCTTCAAGACATTGTTCATTTAGATGCTGGTGATAAAGTATCTGTATTTGGGGCAATGGTGTCAGAGCGGGGAGCCGGCCAACCAACAAGCATAGAAATAAAAGGCCAAAAACTAGGTTTCTCAAAAGTATTTAATCATTCAACATTTTTAACTACAAATGCTTGCGATAGTATCCCAAGTAAATATGAGATAATTGAGTGTCAAGATACTGCGACAACTGTTGATATTAGAGATGATACATTAGTATTTAATGTTAGTTATTATATGAATGCTACCGCACAGAATTATATCCATCTTCCGCGTCGTTGGTGGTATGAAGAACAATCATCTGTAAATATAAAACCAGATGAGCAATGGACATTAGCTGATGATTTAGATGCTGGTATGTCTTATTTTAATCCATTCAAAGATACTTTTTGGTTTTATGATGATTACTACCAAATAATACCGACAACAGCTGATCATACGGCTGGTACTAAATTTTTTAAAACAAAAAATAATAATGAAAGATATACAATATTGATGAGAGATAAATCATATTTTACGGAAGAATCAGCATCTGGTAAATTCGCTGCTGAACATATGAGAGATCCAGAAAATGGTATATATCATACATACAAAGAATTAAAACAAATAAATGTACCAGCTGGTTTTAATAGTCCAGAATATGTGGCACAAGAATTGACTCGTCAACTACAAGATATAAAAGAAGTTGAACGATATGAATTCAGAGCTGCTAATGATTTAACAACTAATGCATCAACCCCGGGTTATCCAATTAGAATGTATGATACAATTGAGACAGAAACATATAAACCATTTAATGTGGCTTATGCGTATTGGGGCAAAAGTAATGGTGAGACAATTGAAGTTGATGATTATTCTGGTGTTAAAAAAGATTTTGGATTTTATTATAATGGTAGTAATGCGTGCGCAACTACTAATGCTAGTGGATTTAAATATCTGAGTCAATATCATGTAGTCGCAACAAAAAGACCGGAATTATATGAGACAGGGCGATTATGTAATTTTTTTAGAGAAGGTACATATACTGGTATAAGTGGAGCCGCGATGCCCGATACTTGGGGGTCATCAAATGAAATAAAATTAGATCAAACATATAATCAAACAAATTGTAAAGTATGGAAAGACTTTTTTGATGCTCAAGATTTGTATCCAGAAATATGGAATACTTTTTCTGATTCAAGAACTCAATATAGTGCGAGTGATACAATAAATAATTCTAGATGGATGCATATGAATCGATATAATAATGCGAGTATGTCAGACGGTAGAGACCCCTTCGGCCCTACTATGCTCGGCGATAGTGGTTATACCCTTCATTCTTGGAATGCTTCTAATTTACTACAAGCCGCGTCATCTATATGTCCATTATATTATGATCCATCTCAAAAAGACACTTTTTATGATAATCCATCAGAAGAACAATATTCATATGGTTGTATTAGAAAATCAGCAGATGGTAAAATTATATTATATGGTACTACTAATAATGGCTTTGGAAGTAATTATCACAATATGTTAAAACAGGGGGGCGTTGTAAATCTTAGGAAATGTGGATTTGATCTTCATTTCTCGGCTCCGGGTATGTGTTATTTATTACCATATGCTGGATGGAGTCCAGAACCAAACAGTTATGATGTACTTGTACGAACTCATGCGACTGGTAATTATGATTTATTTACTGGTTATGCTGCTGGCGCGACTGCTTATGGCGAACATAGACTAGATAGTCAATTATATCGAAATAAATTATATATTGGGGCAGATAATCCCGAGATATTATATGATGGTACTAATTTTAATTTAAGTGGTCTACATACTCCAATAAATAAAGGTAATAATAATCTTGCTAATAATGATTATAGTGGTAGTATGGTTCAAATTGGTAATGGTCAAGAAGACCCTGAAGCACCAGACCAAGTATATGTTATTAATCCACGAGAGCAGTGGAATGACTGGACGCCCGCACGAAAACCATATAGAATAAATGTTGATGTTGTTAAAACTACTAGATCACCAGCTATGAATTTACCAAGATTTAACGATAATCTTCAAGCTTGGACAATATATGATGCGTTATGTGGTATATTCATATCTGATATAAATTTAACAGAGAATGAATGGGATGGCACATTATGGGATATTTTAGGTTTTAGTTATAAACAATTTAATTCAACTAATAATACAAGAATAACTAGGATTGACAATAATAATATTAATGATTTATCATTGATAACAACCAACGCAGAAGTGGCACAGGGTGATAGTAAAATATATATACAGAATTTGTGGGGTGCTCCATTATATAATAATATGATTGGCGGTGGTGGTGGTATTTATTATGAAGGTTCAGACTTTCTTAATTATTATCCAGAGATAAAACAAAAAACACAATCTGTTAAAATTGTTGCTGATAATTTACCAACTCGAATGATTCGTGGTTATTATACAATTAGAAGTAATATATTAGAAGAAGCACCATTTGTTGGTGGTAAGGTTAATAATACAACAATGCCAATTATTGGTATAGTTAATAAAATTAATGCTGCTGGTGATTTCTATACACAACAAGAATCAACATTGGATTTTACTATTACCAAACCATTGCGACTGGCTTCTATAACTTGTAGCATACACGACCCCGATGGCTCATATGCCAAATGTTCTGAACAATCTACTGTATTGTTCAAAATACAAAAAACAAAAAGTACAACATTTAATGTAGTTCAAGAAATTATTCAGGAGCAACAGCAGGGGTCGTCGGCTCGGGCTGCTCGGATATAACTTCATATCTTGCTCTATCATGTTTAATTAAAAATTCATATTTATCTGGATGTCGTTCAATAAATACATCCAATCTATTTTCTCTTTTATATTTATTGTATAATGTCCTTTTATTATGGAGCTCTTTATTATTCTTATATGCATCTAATTTTCGTTGTCTATATTCAGAATTATTATGATAAGCCTTTTTTTGATTAGCTGCCTTCATTTTTTTATATTCAGGATTGTCTTTATTCTTTTGATGAAACCTTCTAAACTTTTTTATATTTTGTAGCTTACGCCTAGCTTCTTTGTCAAGTTCAATCTCTTTGATATGGTCGTCCATATTTATTGTTATATATAAATATATTATAATCTTTATATATGTATAATTTCAAATTAATTTTCAAATTTAAATTGTAGTGTTTTATTATTTAATCCGTGAGTTTTTTTAGCAAATTTGAAGTTTAATTTATTTAATAATTTAATTAATTCAATGTCATTAGTTCCAATAATATATCTTTTATGATTTTTATTTAATAATTTTTTTATAGTATTTTCTGCATATTTATTTCTTCTATGTTCTTTCAATACATATATATATTGTATTTCGATTGTATCAGTTGATGGATAATGTAGCGTAATAATAAAACCAACTTTATTATCTTCATCCATAATTATTTCATGATCATATTTTATTGGTTGTTTATTATCATCTACCATTTTAATAAGGGGTAATGTTTTCAAATCGTTATCTAATGCATCAGCATATATCCATTCTTCTTCTTTTGTAGTTGTAGCCATCCATGCATAATCAGCAATTTTTTTCATAATATTATAATCTGTTAACATGGTCATCATTCGTTCCATGTTAGATTTGTCCATCAAACTGTTCATAGAACTGTCCATCGTATGGTGATATATAAATATATATTCTATTCCTTATATATGTTGTATATAAATATATTTCAAATTAAATTATATGATATTTTTAATTTGGTCTAATTTATTTTTTAATTCATCACGCTGACGCTTTAATGCTTCGAGTTCAATCAATAATTCATCAACTTGTTTCTTAGCATTATATAATTCTTCCCATTCCTTCAATGTTATATTTATTGTTACACCACTTAATTCTGTCATTATAATATATATTATAAATAAATAATCTTTAATTATTATTTTTTTAATTTAAGTTTAAACATTTTAATATATTTATTAATATTAGTATTAAGTGATGATGAATCACCCCACAAAATCCAACGAGATAAAGCACCAGCGGTCATGGGTGATGTCCAGTCTTCCCGAACTCTATGACGAGCTAACCATTTTGACCTTATGTCTTTGTCTTCGTGTTCTAAATATGTTTTACCGCCTTTTTGGCCGAAATTGGTTGTCTTTATTTTTTTACCGTCTGAATCGTAAAAAATCGCTTTGAGTCTTTTATTTTTAGCAGTCGATGGCTTAATCTCAACACTTTTCATATTATTTATTTTTACACACTTTTTAATTTTTTTATTGTTATTATTAATTTTTTTAATTTGATTTTTATATACAACATATTTAAAGATAGTAGTATATAAATAAATATATAATAGGAAAAATAAGATTTGGTAAAATTCGTTTGATTTAGATAAAAATAAAATATATAGTATAATATATGATGAATGAAATGAGATTTGACTTCTATGATAAAATAAATGTTAAGAAAGCCAAGTACGTGTTTAATTTACTAGAAGATGAATTCAAGTGTCAGTTTTGGAATAAATTAGAACACGATCAAAATGGCAGGGGATATCAATTAAAAACATTTTATAAATCTGTCAAGGGGTTATGTCAAGAAGTCATTCAAAATAAAGTCGATAATGAAGACTATGCATTAATTAAACGCAAATATAGATTTTCTAATAATCAGAATGGTAGAATATATGTCAATGGATTTGGTGTTCAATCTCTTCAAGGAAACCTTAGGAAGTTTTTAACTGGGGATTATTTACTTGATATTGATATTAAGAATTGCCATCCAAATATTTTGTATCAATTATGTCAAGAATATAATAATACTCATGACGAGAAGCTAGATACATTCTATCTTGCTAATTATATTAATAATAGAGACAAGGTTTTAAATAATAATAAGTTCAAAAAAATTGACGTACTAATGTGCTTGAATAGTGATGAGATTCAAGAAAATAAAAGGGTTAAAGGATTCTATACAAAAAATCCTTTCTTGATTGGATTCCATCAAGAAAAAATGAAGATATTCAAGAAGCTATTAAATAATACAGATTATGTCAAGGATTATGATATTCAAACAAGTAATGAAGATAATCCAATATCATCAAAAATTAACAAATTATTTTGTATCAAAGAAAATGATATTATCCAATCAGTTATTAATTCAGATGTTTGTGTCCCTATGTTTGATGGTTTTATGTTTGATAAAAATGATATCGATAAATATAAGCCATTATTAGAACAAAAGGGTATTATTGAATGGGCTTTGAAGGATAATACAATAGATATTGATATTAGTAATTTCGATGAGAATGATAGCAAGGATTATAATACTATTAAACAAGATTTTGAGAAAACGGCTTGTATGATTAAATCAAGTCCAATTATTTATCTACAAAAAATTAAAGATGAGAATTGTCAATTAACAGATATATATTATAATAAGGCTTCTATGACTGATATATGCGAGCCATTATCTATTATTACTAGTAAAGGAAAAGAAGAACCATTTTTCAAGCATTGGTTGAAGGATAGAGATAGACGACAATATAATAAATTTGATTTTATGCCATATGTTAAAAAAGAACAAGACCCAACGCCACCACAGGTTTATAATACATATAATGAATGGCTATCAGATATAATTGAAGATGTAGTTGAACCAAAATGGTATTTAGATTGGGTCTACATAGACTTGGCAAATAGGGATGAAGATAAATATAATTATTATATAAATTATATTGCTCATCTATGTCAGAGACCTTGGGAAAATCCATTCATAGCTTTGCTTTTTAAAGGTAGATCTGGTAATAGTAAAGATTTGAATATTGAATGTATTGAACGATTGATGGGTAAATCTAATAACTATGTTCATAGAACATCTAATATAAATGATATATTACCAAAGGATGGATTCAATAGTGAATTAAAAAATAAATTATTTATTCAATTCAATGAGACTGATGGACGTGATGGTAGAGAAGCAAAGGAAAGAATTAAAGATTTTATCACAAGAGAAACAAATAATATCAAAGAAAAATATATAGCACCATATACACAAAGGAATATGTCAAGAGTTGCTTTTTGTAGTAATAATGCAAGTCCAATACAATTATCACACGATGACAGACGATTTGTTATATTTGAGTTTAACGATGAACACATTGGTGATCATGAGTATTGGGGTAAAATCGTTGAGAAAATAAATGATAAAGCAGAAATGAACAATCTATATAGTTGGTTGTTAAAACGTGATATAAGTAATTGGAATCCTAAGGATAGACCAAAATCAACTGATTATCTTGTTGAGACTACTCACGCTATTCCCAAACATATAAAATGGTTAAATGATGTTGTTAATAATGAGTATGGTAAGGAATGTTTTAATACTACAAATAAATTAATGGCTATAAAAGTTGAAGACATTAGATCATTATATCAAGCTTGGTTAGTTGAGAATTGTATTATTAATATGGATGAATTTAAAACATATTGGGGACCATTTGCTAAGGTTATTGATAAAATGAGACCAGCAATTAAATGGAATGGTCGTGCTAAAATTAATGGTAAAAGTCTTAATAGAATTATAATATATATCAATGAAGTCAAAGAATTATTAAGTGAATACAATTTTGGTACAGACTATGACAGTGATGACACAATAGAAGACTTTGATTGTGATAGCGATATAGAAGAGTCTATACCATAACATAAAGTATCTTATTATTACTTATTTTCTCTCTTCTCATTCTTTTTCTCTCTTCTTGTAAAAGGTGGGGGTAAAAAGTGGGGGTAAAATGTAAAAAATTGAAAAAGGTCAGAAAAAAATGAAATAAATATCCCCCGGTGCAAAATAAATTTATATTATAAACTTTTTTTGGGGTGTAACTGGATACTTTACCCCACCTTTATTAATCTCTATATTATCAATATCCTTATTTTTTATAATTGGATTTCTTCTTATTAACTTTCTTTTTATCTTTTTTCTTCTTACTTGTGGATTTATTTTTATTATCCATTTCGAAGATGTCATTCATTTTTGGCTTCTTCGGCTTGATATCTCGCTCAACATTAAACTCTAATTGTTTTTTGTAATCAGGGGCCTTCTTCGGTGGCTTCATCATTTTACTAGCTTTTTTAGGCATTCTAATATACTGTTATAATTATTTTTAAAAATAATTGATTAAAATTAAAATATTATTATTGTTATAAACATAATGTCGTTGGTTGTATTATCAAATCAAGCACAAGACGCACAAGAAGCTAGAAATCGTAATTCTATATCTAAGCCTTGGTCATTCAGAAACACATTGACATCCACATATCAAATACCTGAAGATGCACAAGTCGCTCTTCATTCATGTAAAGTTAATATACCCGAGCGTGTAACGGTTGGTTCAAAAGATGCTCTATATCAATATATTGGTGTTAAACGCGATCTACATAACCTTGAATCAATTGATGGTGTTACACAACAATATGATTATTCAACATCTTGGCCTGTTATGGTTAGATTGAATGAAGATAATATATTAGAACATATCGGAGAACAAGCGCCCGCCGGATTCGCAAATCTACTCCAAGCAAGATTGAGAGACACAACATATCATCCAAATTTTATGGGCAAAACAATTGTTGAGCGCAAAGTTGATGCCAGTAATAAATTTTCCGGTTATAGTGTAACATATGATCAAAGTAATAATGCGTCTAATGGGAGTTTAATACCAACTTCTCCATTTAAGCAATGGTATGGCAACTTCCCCGGATATGGAGACGAAGGAGCGGGAGCATTCACATATAATGGAACTACAAAAGTATTTAGTCGTGTTAATACATCGGGGGCACTTGGTGATGTAGCGGTATCAGCTGGTATTAATCCACAATATCCATTATCCATGTCAGATGGTGAATTTGTTATTAATGTATCGGGAACAGCATCGGGCAATGCGAATGCTAGTGAAGTTGAATGGCATGTAGGATTATCAAGATATATTCATCAACCAGACCAAGAATTCGGAACATATACCCCAACATATGACCATACTTTATTTACTGATCAAAGTGATCCATATCAAGGATGTCTTCAACAAGTATATATGGATTTTGCTGTTGCTAGAAATGCCCTTGGCGAATTAGTTGTATATCAATATAATGTTGATTCAGATAATAATTATAGAAGACAAGAAGTTAAATATTGGTTAAATACTAATTCTGATTATGCTGGTACTGGTCGCGCTCAATCAGCATCATTAGCAAATGTTGAACGTGTCCGATTTAAAACACAAGGAGAAGTAATAACGGTTCAATTATATACTGGAACGGATAATCTTCTTCTAACCGAATATGCCGTTGGACAAAGAGATGATTCATACTTCAAGCCTGCTAATCAGAATTGTTGGACTCTTCATCCTTGTTTGGCTGTTGGTAGAAAAGACGGAGCAGAAACGTGTACCCTTCATTTTAGAGAATATAACGGAATGAATATTACGGGATATGACCCTACTAAAAAGAATGGTGGTGGATGGTTTGAAAATAATTTAGTAATTAATCGTGAGAATGATTCATATATGTTAGATACTAGAAAAGTTAATGGTAGTGGTGGTGGTTCAGCTGCTGGTGCTTCATATGTACAAAAGACAATTAATGGCAGTGGGGGTGTGGACTATAGCCCTGTGTTAATTGTTGGAGCAGATGAAATATATAATGAAGATGCAGACGTGAGTCAAGCAAACGCACAAGATTTATTGGGTTATGATAAATCAGTAGTTCAGACACCAAATCTAACACAAGGTTCATTAAATAGATTTGATTCAACTGTAACTCCATCACTAGCATCTCAATACTCAATGTTTGTTAAATTAAATAATTTCGGACAAGATGTAACCAATGGTTTGATTGGTAATAAAAGTAAAATAATAGCACATCTAACAACTTTTGAAAATGCCACGGGTAAGCTAACTTATGAACCATCAACACTAACTTATCTTGATTTGAATAATAGTGCTCCATTAAATATAACGGAATTTGATATATCATTTTCTTATATTAATGAACAATTTGCCGAGCTACTTGAAGGGCAATCCATTGTAACCCTACATATACGTCGTAAGCCTAAGGAACTAAAATAATTCAAATTTAATAATTTAATTTTTTTATGAAAATTTTTTATTTATATAAAAAATATAAATTATATTATATAGTATAAAATGTCTCAACCCCCAAGAGTCCAATTCAATTTTGAACCTGATGAACCCATAGAAGATACCGAAGTTGTCGTCGATGATGATTTTTCTGATAATGATGAACAGAGTGTGGAAGAAGATATCTTGCCAGACAGAGTTCAAAAACCCGTTGAAAGAGAAAAGCCAACCGACGACATCTTTGAAGATATACCATCGCAAATAGTTTCTGATTTAGAATCTAAAATAAATAAAGCTAAACCAACTAAAAAAACACAAAAACCAAAAGACCCTAATAAACCAAAACGAAAAGTTAATCCTGAACACATGGCGAAGATGAGAGCCAAAGCAGCAGAAACGAGAGAAAGAAAGAAACGAGAGAAAGAAGAAAAACTAAAATTAGAAACAGAAGAAAAACAATTAATGAATGCTAAGAAGAAAATGGAATTAGAAAAAATGAAGAAAGAATTGAATGGTGAATCTGAGCCAAAGCCAGAACCAAAGCCAGAACCAAAAACACGACCAAATACACCAGCGACTAATCAGAAATCATTTACTGACCGATACTTTACCCAAGAAGATTTAGCAAAAGCACAGTTTGAAGCAATCTTAAAGTACGACGCTCTACGTAAGGATAGAAAAGCAAAGAAGCGTGCTGCACAAAAAGAAGAGCAAGACAAAAAAGAACTAATGGATAAATTAATGAATAAACGAACTGGCCAGCCAGCAAGAATAAGAAACATATATGAAGGATGTTATTAAGCAAATAAATTAACATCGATACATAATAAATTATTATGATAATCTTTATCACCACCCCAACTACATTTATATTTATATCTTAAATTATCCAAATATTTTGTTCTTTGTTTTATACTATCATGATATTGTTTTATTTTATTTTTATTATTTTTATAATATAATTTATCGCGTTCTTGTCTATTATAATTTAATTTATATATATTAACGCATTCAATTTTATTTATCCAATATTCTTCTCTTTCTTTTTTGTTTGACAATTCACATTTTTCTAA
>VMHT01004110.1_pt1 | contig 10295 bp, 8 predicted proteins | sample 4693611 | NCBI WGS metagenome assembly VMHT01 (sample SAMN12280063, study PRJNA550983) | marine metagenome | isolation source: seawater sampled from same location over 5 years 0.02-0.2 micron viral filtrate | place: USA: collected off the coast of southern California halfway between the port... ...
GTTGTGTATTCTCTGCGTACCCAAGCCTTGAAGTAGGGAATATTACTTGTGATGTAATTCATCGTCACCTCCAGTAGAGTTTACCCCGGTGGGGATGAATGTATATACCACAGATTAAAAGAAAGGTCAAGAGGGCAAGTTACCCTGCCCCCTTGATTACAGTTACACGCCAGTCTGGACTGAAGCAGTCTGAACCAGTGCAGTTGGGTCACCAATGTCAGCAATCAAAGCAATAACACGGAAACGAACTACAGCAGAGTCAGCACCCAAGATTTTAACTTGGATAGCATCTGTTGCAATTACTGTGTTAATGCCTGCTGCTGTAGGGTGAAAGTTGTAGATGGCATCAGCATTTCCATCAACACCATCACAGAAGGCGTCAATGTCGGTGCTAATTCCAACATCAAAAGTCACACTAGAACCACCAGCTTCAAGGACATCAAGGCAACCACCAAGAACAATCGAGTTGTCCGGCAGGTCAATCACTTTGATGACATCGTTAGCTGTAAGGTTTGCATCGGCAGCGTCAAAGATTTTTGACTGCACGATGTAAGGACGAATCGCATGAGCGGGATGTCCTACAGTTCCCCCACCAGCTATGGTGAAATCAATAGTAGCCATTTATCTAGCCCCCCTACGCGAAGTCAATGACGCCGCGAACGACAGCTTCTGGGCGCAGAACTTTGCGACCAAAAACGTGCAGACCACGAATAACGTCAGAGAACGACTCAGTTGAACGAACCACTTCGGTCTTAGCAATGTGCGAAGCAGTGGAGGTGGACGACATGTGACCTGCGAGAATAACATTCTCAGAGGCGTCAGTTGCCACACCAGACAGAGTTACCTGATCGGTACCTGCTGTCGAGTTGAGTGCGGTGGACTTGTAGCAGCGGAAACCAGCAAGGGTGCCCGGTACAGCAAGACCATTACGCAGTGGTGAAGTACCATCGCCGGTTACCTGAACTTCAGCCATTTTATTACCGGCTTGGAACATCTTCTCGTAGAAGATCGGCGGTGCTACGAACCAGCGATTCTCTTCCGGCACAGACTGATCGTCAAGCGAACGTGCCATCAGCAGCATCAGGTTGATGCCTGCATCGTCGGTTTCTACGTTGATTGGAGCAGATGCTGTACCCAGAGCAGAGTTGGTAGTGGTCAACCCGCCGGAGAGTGAAGCATCGTCAGCACCTGCAATGCCTGCACCATCTGACATGGCTTGCAGAACATTGGCGTCGTACTTGCGCTTCAGGGCAAATGCACCAGATGAGGTAGCAAGTGCTTCGAAGTTTACGTGCGAGTGCCGCTCTTCGATGTCGTCGATCTTAAACGCGAAAGCGTTTGCATTATCGACAACCATCGTGATTTGATCGTCAGCCAAGTCTTGTGCGTTTACAACGGAACCCCGTGTGTATGCACTGACAGTGACTGTTGGTTCTTTGATGATGCGAACCGTGTCGCCAAAGTTTTCAATTTCGCCCGCGTAGTCGGTGTTAGTAATGTCTTCTACAACCGAAGCACGACGGAAGAACTTGAGAACCTTTTGGCTGAAAATTTCCGGTGCAAAGTTACCGGAAGGCAGGTTACCATAGCCTGCAGCAGTACCAAATGCCATTGGTTCTTTTCCTTCCCTCTGTTTGAGGATTAGTTGTTAGGGTCGATCCGTCCCTCTTGACGTGCAGAGTCGAGTTCGTCTTCTAGTTTTTCGAACTCCCACGGCTTGAGGCTGCGGATTTCAGAAGACTTCCAGATGCGTTTGTCTCCGCCCTGTTCTGCAACGATGTCCCTAGCTTTAGGGGCACGTACAGAAGTTGCAGCATCGCTCTTCGCTCTGCTAGTCTTCTTTTTTGAGATTCCTGCGTCTGCTTTGTACAGATCAAGAACTCGTGAGGCCCAACGAGCGTCGGTATTGTTTTTGTAGATACCGTCCGAAATAGATTCGGGTTGCTCTTGTAGCCAAGCTAAAAATGCGTCATCCGATTTGATCGTATCGAAGTCAGGATGATTAGCTGTTAGTTCGCGGTAAGCAGCCTGTACTACCGTTTCCTTCTCACGCTCCTTGATAACCTCCAGTTCTTTCTGGAGTTCGTTGGTGCGTTCACTGGCTTGCATCGCTGCTACAGTTTCTACTACACCATACACATCAGGGTATTGCGCTTTGAATTCTTCCAACTCTTCAACTGTCTTTGGCATAGGCACGTTTGCCTGTTTCGTTGCCGCTTCTAGTTGTTGTCTTTCCGCCTGAAACTCTGCGAGTTTTGTATCGTAGTGTCGCTTCAAGTCATCGTATCGCTTCTTGTAGTCGTGATCCGGTTTCTCTTGCGTCGTCTCTACAAAGCTTGTAGATTCAGGTTGGTCGGTATCTTCGCTTGCTTCTACCTCCGGGGTATCGTCGTCGTCTTTGTAAACGTCCTCACGATAGTTGCCTTTGTAGAGAGTCTCGCTATTGATAGTTCCGAAAGAGTCGTTCGGCTTGTTGGCTCTTGCGCCACGTACTTGTTTTGCCATTTTATTACCTCTGGTTAGCGGGGCTACTTTGGCTTGTAGGTAGCCGCTCCGGTTGTGTCAGGGCCGCGTTGCGGGTAGCTGACGAATTCTATTAATTAATGCCTAATTCTTCTTTAGCAGCGTAGTATTTTTGCATTGACGCGTCGTTGCCAAAGTGTCTCCGTACCAAGTCTTCCTCTGACTTGCTCATTCCCGCTTTGTATCTCATGTACAAACCGGCAACGGTGGGGTAGTATTTTTTATGTTCTTTTAGGGGTATATTGCCGTAACCTAATCCCCGATACTTAGCTTTTTCTTTTTCTGAGGCGTTTGTCTTTTTAGATGATCCCTCTGGGCCTACGTAAATGTCCTTATATTTTTTTACGTTAAGAGCATTACGTCCTTCTACGATCAACTTATTGTAGTATTCCCTAAGTCCCGGCGTAGTTTTAAACGCTAAATTTAATTCGCCAAAATTATCAGATATCATGCCTTCAAGTGTTTTCTTTGTAATTTGAAGAGGACCAAATGCAGAAGATTCTTTGCCCGTTTTATCAGCCCGTGTAAAAAAATACCCTTCGTTTCGATCCTCATACCCCCTAGTTTCTACAAGAGTCAGGGCTTTTTGCACTGCTCCTATATCAATATTATTAACGGTGTACGGTGGTAATCCCCCTGAATCGTACTCTTTCTGTTGTATGAAACCCGAAGGAGTGGGCGTTGTTACATTCAAGCCTGACTTCATTAGTTCGACTGCAGAAAGCGGCCCAGCATAACGAAGCATACCTCCGTCACTGTATCCACCCAAAAATCCTCCCTGCGCTGCAGCCTGACGGCGTTCTACTTCGGGCTTGCCCTTGTCGTTTTCTTTTTCTAGGGCAGCATATCCGCCAAACTTGCCAACGTCGTTTACATCGATAACGTACTCTCCTTTAGAGAGAGCCACGTCCATCATCTTGCCGCCCTTCGCAGCCTTGCGCTTTTGTGGGCCTTTAGGCAGCTTGCCTTCTTTTTGTAAGCGTTCTGTAGTCGGTGCGTTGAGAACAAACGATCCTACACGGACACGATGATTTTCTGTGTCGGCAACTGTGGTGCCTTTTGCGTAGTTCTGAGGTGGGCCGTCTACGAAGCCGGTAGACTGTATGGGGTCAACTTTGCCGCCTTTGTTTTTTTTTACGATGCCGCCCTTGCGATATTGATCCACATCCATGCCATCGAATAACTCCTCCCCAAGAACACCACGCACAACTCGTGCAGCAGGTGTTTCCATGAAGTCTTGCAGTACAGCATAGTCTTTCTTGTTTAGTTTCTTTACGCGACTCAAAACTCGCTGCTGGTACTTATTCATTTCTTTAGACACAGAACAATCCTTCCCACAGCGTAGCAAATAGGTTCCCAAAACGCTCTTTCGATACGTCCTATCGGATGACGTTTACCCTTCTTCTGCATCCAAATGTCTGCGGTGCGACGACGAGCAATCCCTTCCAATATACTACGAACAAACTTGCGAGGCTTAGTAACGCCGCCGTATCCGTACGTGACAAGTGGCTGGAAGATAGCGTGATATCCTGCTTGATACTCAGGAGCCATGTCACGACTGTGTGCCAGCCAAATAGCTTGACGGAACGAGCCAAAACCATAGGCTTGGTTCATGGCTGTGCAAACAATTTTGCCACCACCACCGCCATCGTCGTCATCGCTGTCGTCTGAGGGAGACCCGTATGCTGCCTCTTGGTAGGCATCTTCCATAGCGGAAGTTTCTTCCTGTACAGTTGTGCTGTCAAATCCTCCGTATTGATTGCCCGATGGTTGATCATCGTCATCATCGTCCGGTGGAGGAACATACGTTACAAAGTCAGGTGGAGGCGAAGACGGAGGCGGCGGAGATGCGTCTGTCACAGTTGTCAGGGATACAGTAGCTGTAGGGTCGTCAACTGTTCCGTATGGGCCAGAAGAATCTATTAAGTCTTCATTGTATTTACCCGGATTAGTTAGTGCATCTAAAATTTTAGGATCGGTTACAAATCCATTGGAACTCGTGGGGGAGGGTGCGGAACTCCCCGGCTGACCGGGACCGCCATAAGGATCAGTTGGAGTGCCTGCGTAGGATGGAGATGTAGGACTTGTGGGACCAGCCGCGTCATCCGGACGACCTGTAAATCCTGCTCCAGTATCAGCAATCGCATTTCCACTATCGTCAAGGAAGCCTGTGTAGTCATACGCTGCTGCTTCTGGGGGTACTCCTGATTCTATGAGTTCTATGACATCATCAGTGGCAGTTCCCTCGCTATAACCTGAGTACGGACCATCAGGATCAAGCTTTCCACCAGCTACTTCTGTGGTTGGGTTTAGGTCTAGGAGTTTGTTTATAAGTTCTCTTCTTTGAGCAGCAGTTATACCTTCTGGCAATACACCTGAAAGCACATATCCACCAAAAGGTCCGGGTGATACGCCCACAATTTTTCCGTTTAGCATGCCTACGCCGTAACCTTTTTCACCGCCTAACATGCTCATTTGTATGTTTTGTAGGTTCTTCTTGGATATAGCTGATCCCGCAGCGATAAGTGGATTAAATCCTATAGGAGATATAGCTGCTCCTAAGTACTTATCCATACCCACAAAGTTATCATCAACATACCCAGACATGCCTGTTACGTTTAACGAGCCTGAGTATCCGCTTGTCCCTCCACCATCATCACTGCTACCGGCTGATGAGTACGATCCAAAATCTGTGTAGTTTGGCGTGGGACGAAAACGATCACTGATGTCCATTCGTTCTTGGTTGTCAAACGGACTGGGAGCCTTCACTGTTGGGCGCGTCACGCCGGGAGTCGTGCCCAATGTCACGCCGGATATAAAATCTTTTACAGCAGGATTAATCATTTTTCTGTGCTACCGCCGCCTCATAGTCCGCCTTGAGGCCCTTGATCTGTTCCAGTGAAGTTATCCTCCCCTGCAGCCGGAACACTTCCAGTTCCGATTGTGCCGCCACCAACGCCCGAAGCGTCATCTGGATTTGCTCCCGGAGGTACTCCTCCAAGCTGTCCCACGCCTCCTTGTTCGCCACCAGCGGGCTGACCTTGCTGGCTTGCTTCTTGTTGAGCATTGGCTAGTCCTTTCAACATCTCTGCAAATATCTGTGCCTCATTCATGTCGTTTACGAGGCTGTCCGGGTCGATGTCTTGTGCTATGGCAAGTTCACGCATCAGGTTTGGAATCTTGATGAATGGTGCCAGCATAGGATTCGATACGGTCTGCAACAGAGTGGTAAGTCTCTGACTGCGTACTTCCTTCTGCATCACTGCAGCTACACCGCGAGGCTTGATCTCTAGGTCACCCTCAATCTCTGGTGAAGACTCGTTGAACTGCATGTTCCACTGGAAGTATGCCTCACCCAATGGCTTGAGAAGCTGATCATCTATGTTCTTGATGACTGTCTTCAGGGACAAACTGGCTCCACCCAGCAACATAGACAGACCTGATGCTGTGCGTCCTGTGCCAGCTACGCCTGTCTGACCGTGCATGATCGACGGCAGTCCCGTCTCTTCGTCAGCAAGTTGTCGGCTGATCTGATACATCTGAATGTTCTCAGGTGCCGTATTCGGAAACTTGAGGCCGTTGATTGCTGTGCCGGTAACGCCTGACTGTCTACGGAATATCTTGCCGGGGAAGATATCCATATTCTGTCCGGGCACCAACGATGCTTCATCGACGTCGAACACAAGATTGCCAGCAAGAGCAAGGTTGTCAATTGCCATACGAACGTGGCCGTTCATCAACATTTGAGCGTCTTCCATGTTTTCTGCTACGCCAACGCCCCACACTTGATAGGGATTGATTTCGTATGGAAAGACTTGGTAGGGTATACGGGCCGGTGTGAAGGGATTTAATACACAGCGCAGGATCATTGTGCCACACGCCCATGCGTTTACCTGTACCTGTTCAAACTCACTTGCAGTTTTGGGAACATCTAGGCCAGACTCTCTTGCCAGCTTGGCATCTAGGAAACCCCAGTATTCTAGTACTTCGTAGCGACTATCCCCTACGTAGGGTTCTGTCTCTTCTTCACGGATCGTATCTTCGTAGTACTTGTCTTCGTAGTTAGGCCCCTTTGCAAGAACTTCTTCGATAGCTTCAGCATAGAAGTGTGGCTGAGATATCAAGTTACGAAGTTGCTGTCGGTTCATGCGATGACGTTGAATTACGTACTCGCAGTCGTCGATGCTTGTGGCCGATGGGTCAGGATGAAAGTCCCACGCGGATACGTGTTCTATACGTGGCACAACTCGCTCGTAGGGGTTGTACATACGGCCCTCTGGGCCACTCTCCCAGCGGTGTACTCGCTTGTAGTGATTGAATGGTCCCTTGACCACGCCCGTACCCAAGAGTGCAGACTCAAAGATAGCACTACGCAACACATTGACTGCACGAGTATCTAGAAGTTGGTCGTGAACCATCTTCTCCATGTTGAGTGCAGCAGTCTGTGCAGGACTGATCTGGGGTTCACCCATACGCGCAGGACCAGCAGTTAGGGGAGCATCTCCGTACTTGCCTGCTAGGCCTCCCAAGAAATCTCCGGACGGTGTAGCTTCTGTAGCACCGAAGGGCATGTCTCGTCCGTCGCCTGCAAAGCCAAAGGGTTCTTCCTGTGGTTGCATTTGATCTAGGGGGGTAGTCAGGTGAGCAAACTCTGCTATACCCTCTGGTATGGGAGTTGGCTCTATGACCAGTGGAAACTTTTTGTTTGCAAAGAGAATGTCTACAATCTGTCCGTACGCAGCAAGAACCTTAGTCTTGGTAATCTTGATGAATACCTTCGACTTCTCACTGTCACGATACTGTGTAGTCGAGTCATAGACGCCTCGAAAGTTCTTATACGCTCTCAGCCATCGCTGCTCGTACGAGAACCTTCCTGTCTCTGCGTCATCGAACCGTGCTTTGATATACGCTGCCAACCCCGGCATCTGCTCTTCAGGTTCGACGAGGGGTACAGCGGTATCATCCGCAGGTTCCAAAAAGTTATCGGACATGTCGCTTCCTTAGTAGTCGCGTTCGTCTGCCATCTTAAACAGTGAAGCTTCTACAGTTGGCTTAGTTTGCTTCTTGGGCATAGCTTCAATCATCGGTCCTGTCTGAACACGAGTGTCGAATTCCAAGCTTTCACGATAGAGCGAGGATGCACCCTCGTCCTTATCGACGCTTGTCTTGTCAGCGTTCATAATGTACGCTGCACCAAAGTTGTAGTTGTTACCGGCCATTCTTGCCTCCGTTGAGTGTTTAGCGGACTACGCCGCCGTAGAGAAACGATGGTGCTTGACCCATCGCGGTTGCTTCCCCTCGCATCGCGTTGGCGCGGGCTTCGGGAACTGGTACGAACCCTTGTGCAGCCATGTCAGGCGCAGGGGGTGCGGGATCGGGAATTTTTGGTGGACTCACTCTGGGCACGTTCCTGCCACGAGAGGGTTGTCCTGCTCTACTCTGAGCAGAAGACTCTAGGAAAGCACCTGTACCCGCAACTATATCGCTAGGAGCAACCTGTACTACTTCGCCTATTCCAAAGTCCACTACGGCTCCTGCACGACCAACAGGATCAGCTAAAGCTTTTGGTACGCCGAATAGTTCCTGTAGTCCTCCAGAAATGTCTTCCCCGACAGAGGGTATCGCTGCGGCTGCTGCTGCTGTTCCAATCAAGGGTATTGGCAGGGCCTTCAAAACTTTAGGATCAATGATACCCTTTTCTGCGTTGAGTGCCCGAAGAGCCATGCGGTGTGATCTACCACGCTTTGCTGCGCTTTCTGTTTTTGCAGCAGAACGAGCCTCAGACTCAATCTGTGCGGCCTCTGCCTGTGCTGCAGAAGAGACTTTGGTATCTTCTACAAACTGTTCTGCACCCGCTGCTGCCTCTGAAGTTTTTTGTTGTAATTCAATTTGAGCATCGGCTGTAGCTACCCTAGACTTTACTGTTATCTCTTCGTCGAGGGCTATGTTTTTTGCGTTTCGTGCTGTCGCTGCTTCAGGAGTTTCTGGCTGCTTGTCTGTACGAACAGAAGTCGTAGCGTCACCTGTCAACAGATCGATGTCGTCGGCGTAAGTTGCAGTTACTCCTTCTTCGAAGGGAAGTCCAAGAAACTCTGCCAAGTCATTTGAAGTGTTTTTTCCTAACACTCGTGCAAGGATGGACTCGTATGCAAATAGTGTCTTGTGGCGTACGTCTTCTGCTTTTGCCTGTGCTGCTGTAAGACGAGCGTAGTGATTGGTTAAAACCTTATCTATTTCTTTTTCTAGTGCTTCTGCACCAGCCGTGTGACCAATAAGTACAGATGCCTGCTTTACATCACCCAACAAGTTTGCAACAGCAGAAGCAAAGAAACGACGCATGTCTGTGTAGCCACTAGGTCTACGTCCCAACTTCTTAACAGTGTTTTCACTTAAGCTAGGATATACATGCTCATTGAGGGCCGCTGCTATATTGTCCCGTGTTATATTGGGGAAGAGTTCACCAAACTCACTAGCGTTTGCCATTCTAAACTTGAGAACATCAACTGCTACCGGACCCGGCTTGGATGTGGGGGGTAGAGGCTTCTTACCCGGCTTCTTTACGTCGGGCTTTACGATCTGTTCTGTCTCCGTATCAAAGTACGGAAAGATGTCTTCGCCTTCTGTAGCGGCCTCTAGGGAAGCGGACATGCCCTGAAGAGCAGTTCCCCGATATCCAATCAAAGCGAGATACGTAGCCTGTCTTAATTCGTCGTCAGGTATTTTCTTTATGCCGCTCAACAATTCCTTGAGGGACTGTTCATCAGGAATGCTGTTAAATATGCGGGTTCCACCCACCTGCATACCTTCTACAGACTTACCAGCCTTTACACTTGCAAATACTCTATCAAAGACACTCACATCACCCTGCAGGGGCTTGAGTCCCTTAGAGCCACCAGCTACAGCCTGCTGTATCTCTGTGAAGGGTGTGTCGAGAGCGTTTTCAAATTTGTTGGAAAACTTGGTTATGTCAGAGCGTATGCCCGACATAAGTTGTGGATTCTTTGCAGCACCGAAAACAGAATAGAAGCTTTCTGCCTTTTCTAAAACTTTAGGATTTGTTTTTTCTACAGACTTAAATGCTGCACCCTCTGGCTTTGTCAGGGCGTCTATTGCCTGAGAACCATTTGAGTACAGTTTTGCAATCATAGCCTCTCTATAGGTGAGAGTGCCCGCGTTTACTTTTTCTTGAATATCTTTAAATGACGGTATCTTCCCGTCAGGAAATAACGTATCAAAAACAAACTCAAAATTGTCTACGGATTTTTTGGTATCTTTTCTCATCTAGTATCCGAATACTTCGTCTTGGACTTGGTGAACTTGATTCTTGATTGCGTTGAGTTGCTGGTGTATCGAAGCGTAGCCGCTCATGCGTGTCATCATTCCGTAGCGTAGGGCATCGTATGCGTGGTCTTCTGCCTTCGTGTCTACGTCTTCGCTATTCGTCTTTGAGAGTGGTATGCCTGCAATCTGCTTGACGATGTTCTGGCACGATGAGAAGAAGCGTAGGCGAGGCTCTTCTGTGTAGGGATCGTCAGCGAGGCGACGATGTATCTCCATCTTTCCCTGAATACGATTGCGGTCTGATGGTGTCCAGCGCACACCCTCACGCATCATCACTTCTGCGATTGACGGCCCGAAACCCGTCTTGTTCCAACAGGACGAGTCGAGGACCGTGTAGTGAGGTAGAGGGTCTAGTTGTTCCGCTTCTAGTATTCTAGCGGCTAACTCCTCTGCTGTCAAGTGTTTTTGATACAGTTCCCTGTATATCCAGA
>VMHT01067528.1_pt1 | contig 10295 bp, 12 predicted proteins | sample 4693611 | NCBI WGS metagenome assembly VMHT01 (sample SAMN12280063, study PRJNA550983) | marine metagenome | isolation source: seawater sampled from same location over 5 years 0.02-0.2 micron viral filtrate | place: USA: collected off the coast of southern California halfway between the port... ...
AATATACAAGTAAAAAGACATTTTGAAAATGTATATTCTAAATCATTATATTCTTCTTCTTCTTCTTTATCATAATATCCATCATGAGTTTCTTTTATAAGATATTCTAATTCATCAACTACATTTCTATCATAAGCCATTTTATTTTTCTTTATTTCATTTGATGTATCTTGCCGGTTCATTTTAAAGATTGAAAGTTTTATATCATTTGGAAGGTCATTAAAATTTATCATATTATTCTCTATTATATATCATAGAAATAAATTATCTTTATATCATTTAAAAATCGGGAAAATTAATCCAATATTATACCTCTAATCTATTATTATGTCTATTATATACCTAAAATAAGGTATTAATCTAATATTATACCTATATTTGTTAGTTTATTTACTACTAAATCTCAAAAAGACCAATTAATTTTAAAATTAATGTCACAAACAGACAATTTTATGTAGATAATCTAATGAAAAGAGGTATAATACTGGATTATTGGGTCATTTTACACTATATAATAGGTATAATGATAGATTAGAGGTATAATAATAGATTATTTTCCTTGTCTACCCCTTATAATTTAATTTCTCCGTCATAAAAGTTAAAAAGTTTATATAATTTCCATGTCGGTAATGGTCTTGAAATGTTTTATCATTTTTTTAGATATATTTAGACGATAGAATGGAATCCAGCCTCATCAACTGTAACTTTATCACCTTCAATAGTAGTTTCTCCATCATCACACATGCATTGATCTGGTTCATCGCATAATTCTTCTTCGCTTGATGATGGCGTTGAACTTTCAACCTCGCCATGAACGAAAGTCGCAATTTCATCGGTGATCCTTTCATAATCATCTACAAGTTGAATCAGAGGTTCGATTAAATCAGATCTATCTGTCTGATGTAATATTAATGAAATAGTTTCGGCCAATTTTAAAACTTCTTCAATTTTCATTTCTTTTATAATATGAAATAGATTTTTTTTTTGATAATTTATTTTATTCAGACTTTAAATTTTCTTTAACTAAATTATTAAAACATTCTATTTGTTCTATTGATTTATTTCTAATTTCTTCTAATGATTTTAATGCTTGTTTTGGTGTAGCTCCTCTTTCTAATAAAGCATAAATAATTTTAAGTTCATGTAATGGTCTTATAGCATGTTGTTTTTCTACCCATTCATTATGTTCTTCGTAATCAGCTTCTATATAAGCAACATATCCAAATTGATCCGTTTCTCCAACTTGTGTCATTTTATATATTATTATATATTATATTTTTATAAATTATTTTTTCTTTTTTTCTTCTTTTAAAATTTCTTGAATTATTTGAGGTGGCGCTGGACGTTCTCTTTCTATCTTGTAGATGACCCCCGAATTATCATTTATAACTGCATAAGTTCCGTCGGGATCGTGGATTGATGTAGTTATATCACTTAATACTATTTCTTTTGTAATCGTAAAAGATAAATCAGAAGGGCTTCCGAAATAGAAATCACCTTCGGCTCCGTATCTATCAACTATTCCAACTACGGGCATCTGTATTCCAGAATCTTTTCCTCCTAAATATTTAGATTCTGTAATTATGTCACTTCTTATAGTATAAAATGGATTTAACATTTGTTTTGATAAATTCTGTGCTGATAGAACTATACTCTCACATGATTGAGTAATAGCTGGCGAAGTTGAGAATGTAGTTCCAGGCGTAATTACTCCGGCGGGTTTTGTATACGGTTGAATTAGATAAGGGGTAGGAACTTGATTAGTATATTGTGGAGTTCCATAAATATTAACAGACCAAGTCTTATTATCAGTCATATCTATTTCAGAGTTTGTAGTAGGTTTCGATAATAAATATTTATTTTCAAAATTTACTCTTTTTGTTAATCTATTTTCGGCCGTTGGAGTTGAATTAAATTGTTCGTAAGAAAAGCCCATAATTCCCCATATTGTTTGCGACCATTCTCTTTCATTAACACCAAAATCATCAAAGTAAATTCCTCCATGAGCGTCAAAAATTGTATATTTTTCAATATTTTCATTTACTTCAAAAAATTCTCGTGGAAAAAGTGTATTGGCCGGTTCTTCGGGTTTTAAAAATGATACTTCTTTTCCTAATAAATAGGGTAAAAAATTAGGTGAAAATCCATAAGGATTTACAAATGGATTTATTTTATAACATACATCGCTTTCATTTGGATTTACTGGAACTGGATGATCGGGCGTTCTTCCGACTGAATCACCCGCGTCCCATACATTTCCGACATTTTCTTCTGTATGTAATTTTGTAAATTCAAATCTATTCGTGAATTGATTAAATTGTAAGATCGGATTATTTGCTCCAATATATACTTGCGTTAAAGCTGGAACAAGGGTCGTAGATCCGCCCCCCGTTAGATTTTTCATAGATGTTGAAAATCTTTGATATTGTGTCGGAGCAATATAATCCTCCATAGAAGTCCATGTATATCCAGAATATGGAATGACGCATGAAGTTCCGTAGGCTGTGCTATTCCAATCATATCCAACGGGTCTTCCGATCCGAATAGCTTCATTAGGAGCAAGGGCTAAATCAATTTCAGTAAAAAATTCGTCTGGAACGCCTCCATTTTGATACTGTGTAAAATAAATTTTATATACTCCTCCATCTAAATAAGGCCGAGCCCAACCCATAGACCAAAAATTATCGGGGATTGATTCGGGTTCATAATATATTTCTCTATCATCGCGATTATAATACAAGAATAAAGCAACGGTTGACATATTAAATAATCCAGCTGGAACTGCTGAATTATCAAGTCCATCAGAACCGAATGCGGGTTGAATTGTGTTACCCGGCGACATGAGGGCTGCATCTGACCCCCATAGATTTAGATGCATAATTCCCGTCTCTGATTGTGTCGGAAGGTTCGGGGCGAATTGATTATAAACAGTTTCATCTAAATTTTCCCATAATTCTGGATAAAGTTGTTGTATTTCAAATAAATCGACCCAATATTGAAGATTTTCGCGAGTATATTCCATGTCTGTATAAAAATAATGAGCTGGATCGCCTTTATTAAGATCTCTTGTTATAGTCATTCCAGTATATTTAGCTGTATTATCAATCGGATTCTGCGGTATACTTCTACCTTGTATCCATAAGTCTGGCCTCTTAACTCCAAGATAAAAATAAGAATTAAAATAATTCATAGCTTCGTCGTCTTGATCTCCGTTTAAATATTTAGTAAAATTAGCACTTCCGAAATCTTCGGCGGACGGACAAATAAAAGGCTTATATGTTTCTCCCGTTGTTGTTTGACTAACTATCTGAATTTTATTATCAGTTCCTTCAAATCTAAAAGGTTCGGGGTCAGATGCTTTATTTAATTGTCTTGTAATCTGATCGGCTATCTCATCTGGCGTGTTAAATCCTTTTTGAATATTAATTTCTTTTCGTTCTGTATACTTTATATAATCTTTATAAAGAGGGTGTTTTATATTTTCACCAGTCGGAAGATAAGCAATAGCCCCCGCGATAGTAGCATCAAAATAAGCTTCATCTCTAACAAATAAAGTATATCTTGAATTATTTGTTCTTTGTTTTAATAATGTGTGTAAAGTATTATCAATATATTCTCTCCAATCGGCCGAGCATTGCGTAATTATTTGCGGCCCATATTGAGGCGATCCAAGACTATGACTATCTCTTCTCGCCATGAGTTGTCCGACTGGAACTCCTTCACGAATTCCATTAAATCGTCGGGGAAGTTGAATATAAGTCGGATATTGATTAGCACTTATAAAATATCCTATCGTGTATACTTGACTATTATCTTTTAAGGTTATCGTCTGTGTTGCGGGTTCTGATGAATAATGTAAATAATGACCCATTCGATATGGAGAAACTGTCGGATTTGTATTCTTATTTGAAAAACTTATTCGGCTATATGTTATCGTCTTAACTTTATTCGGGATCGTAGTTACTGTCGGAGGTGTCTGTGGAATTACTTGACCTTTGAATTGAATCGTTTTTTGATTACCCGAACCAAGTCCATTAACGAAACTTCGTTCAACAGAAATAACATCTCCAACATTTAATGTAATTGAATTACCTAATTTATTTGTAAATATAGCTGGATTTTCTATATTATTTCCTTTCTGTTGTTCGCTTGATGACCTACTGCATTCAATTATTTTAGTATCAACATAAGACATATTATTAGTATAATATATATATAAAAAAAAAATTTTAAAAAAAGTAGATTAATTAATTCCTTTCATTTTTAAAAATTCAGCTCTATCTGGATATTTTGTATTAAAATCATCTAATCTATCTAATTTTTTATAATATTTAAATAGTTGTTTATTCTTTCTTAATTCTTTATTTTCTTCATAATTTAATTTCTTTTTTTCTTTATTTTCTTGATAATGTTTTTTTGCTCTACTTCTATTTTTTTTTTGAAATTCATCATTATTTTTATTTTTATCTTTATAATAATTTTTCTCACGATTTCTTTTTTTTGCATAAAGATTCAAAATTCTTTTAATTTCATCTTCATTAAATTCTTCCATGTTATTTTATATTATATAAATAGATAATATTTAAATACTTAAATAATTTTTAATTTTTTGATGTCTTGTTTCTTTTATGTGCGGTTTTTTTTCATACCAATAAGATTTTCCATAAGAAAAATATAATTCTTCATTTTTTTTTATATTTCTATTGGCTACAATTGATATCCCTTCATTTCTACAATTATTTAATGAATCTTTATAAATTTTTTTTGGATGATATCCTCGATCATTTAAATAACCTCCACTAAAAATTTCATTTTTTTTTCTACCTTTTAATCCTATAATCATGATTGGATAAGTAAAAAGTTTATAGTCACCGAAATCTATTTCTCTTTTTATTTCTTCTGAATATTCTTTTGTTACTTTTTCTCCATTTTCATAATATATTTTAGGATTATCAATATCATAAATTATATCTAATGGATACTGACAAATAATTGAATCTTTTGGAATAAATTTATTAGTAAATAATCCTTCTCCTCCATATTTAAGTTTTGATTCTTTAATAATTAAATCTTTTTCTTTATATTCTTGATTCATGAACTTTTGATTTTTTAAAAATATTTCTAAAATTTCTTCTTTTGATTGATTATTTTCTTCCATTTATAATATTATTTATATTTTTATTTTTTAATTAACAACTTCAACACCATCAGAATTATAAGCCAGAGTAGTTTTATGTTTAATAAATAAATACGCGGAAACTGGATTGCCGTCTGTTAATCCGGTATTCATCTGTAATGTAAAAGCTTCCGTCTTAAAATTTACACCATCAGAGTTCAACATATCATAAAGGACACCGACTCCATAGGTCGCACCGCCTTCTGGAATTAATGAATAACTCGGAGCAGCCGATGTATAATTTCTATTCGTATTCATGGGAGCGACAGAAGTTCTATGATGACGAAGATTTGGAATTAATGCGTTGCTAAAAGTTCTTACAACTTGGGGATCAACGACTCTTGTATCGGGAGTATCTTTAACATTTGTATCAATTACGAATTGATATGGAAATCTTTCTCCGCCCTTTAAATAGGCTACATCTAAAACATTTGCTAAACTATCATCATTTTTAGTCGGGAGATAGGTTAAATATCCATTTTGGCCGAGATTATTAATATATGCAGAAGGAGTAAATGTAAGGAAGGCTGAAATTACACGAGAGAGACCTAAATGAAAGTTAACAATCGAATTTGAAGCTTCTAATGTAGTCATGAAAGAGGTAATAGAATTGAAATTAAATACTCCATCTTTCTCTTTCATTAGTCTACTTAATTCATCAACCGGCGGAACATAGACCTCACATAAAATTTTTAAGTCTTGAAACTGATAGAAACAATCTTCAAGTCCAGCCGTAGTTCCGAGTTGAGAATAGAAAAATTGAGAATCTGGCGCGAGGTGAATTTCGCAATCCACACCCCCAAATCCACCCTTCATTAAATTAAGATTCTCACCCCCCATAGTCATACCCGACATCAACGGACAGCAGAACTCGTTTCCAACTTCTGTATTTCTTATAATAGAATCTCTAAATGAATTGAAGGCGGGCATAATTAAAGCAGATTCAGATCTCGCACCGTATCCATCTTGAAGCGAACCCATGACTGGAAGATATGAAGCCATGAAATTTCCATAATGTCTTACACTTTCGCAAACTTGTTTTGTTCTTGAACTCCGCCAGATAAGTTGGCTCATCGTTCCGTATACTCCTAATTTTTCGGAGGCATTAAGATCGGCTGCATTAGCTCCGTCGGGGCATAGAGTTCCATCAGCATCTCTCCAAATATGAAGACGGCCAGCAAGACGAATAGAATCCATTCTTAAAAGGGCATTTTGTTCGCCTATTGTAAAATTAATAACGGGAATTCCTCCTTTATGTGATATTTTTCCAGAGGCTGGAACATTATTCGGTCTGATTTCTAAATAACGGATACTCATTTTTATAATAAATGAATATAAAAAAAAAATAAGAAAAATAAAAAAAAAATAAATTATTTAACTTTTGTTGTTAAAATTTGACCTTCGCCAGCCAACGAGGTTGATGGAGTTTTAGGTGCTGGAAGAGTAGATTGTTTCTTTTTTAAATCATCTGTTTTAGCATGATTATCAATAAAATCACCAATATCACCAATAATGTCACCAATTCCACTAACAATCGCCCCTCCTAATTCAAGCTCGGGAGCAATTCCGGGTAGAATCATTCCAGCCGTTTCAAGAACTCCGCCAGCAATATTACCAATATTTTCAGCCTTCTGTTCCCAGTTTTCTCCTTGTATCCCACCTTTTTCTATATCTTCGGCTATATCGATTCCCGCCGTTCCAATCATCATGGCTCTTGTTCCGAATTTACCAACTTTTGAAGCTGTTTCTTCTGATATACCTAATGCTTTACTCATAATTCCACGCGAATCTTTTCCAGATTCTACTCCATCTCCTTCAAGAGGTTTCTTTACTACTTCTGCAACTGCTGGCTTATTTACTTTTTGAGCGTATTGATTTATTTTATCATTAAATTGTCTACCTTTTTCACCTAACATAGCCAAATCAGAAGCAATATTTACTTTACTTGCGAAGCCTTGCGTTGAAATGGCGTTATTATATGTTTCAGCTAATAAATTTTTAGCTTCTCTTTGAGCTTGAAGATTCTGAATACCTTCATAAGAATAATTATTCGCCAGACTGATACTCATTTTATATTATTAAATATTATTTTAATTAAATTTTAATAATAAATAAAAATAAAAAGTGTCTGGGGTAGAATCATGAAAATATTCATACAAAAGGAAAATAGTTTTGAATGATTTATTTCGACGATTTACCCCGGACACTTTTAGGATAGAAAATATTTAAGAATCTTAAAAAATATATTAAAAAATGAATTATAATTTTATCAAACATTTAATATATAATATATAAATGAAACATAATATTTTCAGAAATATTAGACATATACAAATTAAAAAAGTTGCTTATTGTCCTAATTTATTCAAAGCCATTATAACTTATGAAGATCATAATAATTCTTATGATGAAAGTGATGATTTAGAATATATAAAAAAAGTTAGTGATTGTCCTCCATGTCAAGAAATGGAAATAAAAAGAAGACTTTTTGATAAATGGGAAAGAGAATGAATTAAATTAATCTTTCTTCAAAATTTCTAAATAGTTGAGCCGGATTTTCAGAAAGTTTCAAATATAAAAAATCATATTTCTTTTTCATTACTTCATCATACATCTCAACAAATTTTTCATCTCCGTAATATTGTCCGTATTCTTCGACTATTTTTTCTAATTCTTTTTTTGATTGCTGTTTCATTATGATAACATCTGTCGCGTTACCTCTAATTAATCCGCTAATTGCACGAAATGATTGAGTTGTAAAACATAACATATCTATACCAAAATGACGAAATTTTGTAGCTAAAAATGATACTTTATTTGTTTTAGTGAAATCTTTATTTAATATATCATCAAGAAAAATTGCTACTGATGGCCGAGTTGATTCATCATAAGATTTTTGTTTATCAATAATATTATCAATCATGCTATCTTTATAATGATCTTCACAAGCAAAATATTTTTTCAATATTTTTCCTTTTGGATCTGCATTTAATGTATTGGATATGATATGAACCGAATCAAAACGGTCTTTAAACATCTCGGGTGATAAACATAAATTAACCACCAAATTTGATTTACCTTGCTTAATTGAGCCGATAATTAATAAAAGCGATGGCGGAGCCGGTAGATTTGGATGTAAATCTTTAAATTTTTCATTAGGTTCTGGATCTTTAACCTTATATATTTTCGGTGCTTTTTTTTCCATTATATTTATATTATATAATTTAATTTATTAATTTATTTATTTATTTATCTAAATAAAATGGAGAACTTTGTATTCCGATATCATTACATATATTGAATAATGAATTCCATAATTCTAAATATTTTTCATTATTAAATACATGAGGACAATTATTAGATACATTCATTAAATAATTCATACATATTTCATTACAGTTACGAAAATCACAAGAAGCTAATGTTAAATTAATTACATCAATTAACATACATGAAATTTTTTGGATCATTATATATATATAATATTAATTTCTTAATCTAAAAATAATGAAAAAATTAAATCTGCTGGAATTCTGTATCTATCTAATCTATCTGTTCCACCACCAATATCCTTTGAAGAATCTGTTTTATGTTTTTTCTGTTTTTTTCTTAATTCTTTTGTATTACATAATTCTTTTTTCCCGTTAATAATTTCGTATCCATTTCCTAACACTTTTTTATGTTGAGCTTGAATATTCGGAAAATCTTTATATTTTTCTCTTAATTTTTTAGTATTTACTCTAATTATTTTTCCATTGTCTTCTATTGTTTTTGATGTTCCCATTCTTTCACTATGTAATTTTTGAGTATCAGTAATTATCATATTTTCACAATCTTTATTACATGTTAAAGGTTTAAAATCTTTTTTATTCGTCCATATACGAGTTCTCTTCTGATAACCCCAATCTGAATATTTACAATAATCAACATCATAAAAGGGTATATCTTTAACAACTTCTCTATCTTTTAATTGACCTCTTTGAGGATTTTCAAGAAACCAATATTCACAATTAAAATAATTAATTATTTCAAAAGTTTTTTTAATTAATTTATCACTTTCTTTCCTTTGTTCTTCTATCCATTCTTTGCTGACTAATGTTCCATCTTTTCTTTTTCGGCCTATCCAACAATTTTGAAGATTACTATAAAAAGTGCATGGAGGCGAAGCCCATACAATATCGAAATGATCTTTTGAAAATTGTTTATAATCAAAATCCATTATATCACATTTAAAATCTGCTTCTAAAAATAAATCAACAGACACCGATTCCCAGCCAAGAGCATCACAAACTTTTCCAACCGATTTAGTTCCAGAATATAATTCGAGACATCTAATCATTTATAATAATACATATATATATTTTTTTTAAAATCCTCCGTAATTTTGAGAATTAAAATTATTTTGAGGGTTCATAGCCTTCATTAATTTCTTCCGCATAATATTTTTCCGTCTCTCTTCTGCTTCTTCTACTTTCTTTCCCTTTTTTCTTTCTTTTCTAATTGCTTCATATTTCATGATAGCTTGAAGTTGCGATTCTTCCATCTCTTGTCTACTGATATTATATGAAACTTCTTTTATTGGCTCGGGTCTTGGAGGCGGAGCCGGAGCCGGAGCCGGAGCCGGAGCCGGTTCAATTTTTGGCTCTTCAAGAACTTCTTTTTTTAATTTATTTAATTCCTTTTCTTTCTTTAATTTTTGTAAATGTTTCGTTTCATTTTCCATATCTTTTATTTTCTTTTTTTCTTGTGCGTTTGCTTTTCTAACAGCCATCGCCTTCTCTCGTGCTATTTTTAATTTTGCTTTATGTTCTTCGGACATAGGTTTTCGTTTCTTCTTCGTTGTTTCTTTTTTTTTCTTTGGTATATCTTCAAAAATTTCATCTTCCTCTATTTTAATTTCTTTATCTTCACTCATTCCATTATTAGACGGGTTGATTTCATTTTCATTTGTTTCTTCATCTTCATAAACAAAATCTGGCTTATCTTTAATTTCTTCATCTGGTTCATAATTTAATTTAACTTTCGGAATAAAATCCATTTATATTTAATAAAATATATTATTTATTTTATTAAAATTTTCTAAAAATTTCTATAATTATTAAAAATATTATTAAAAAAA
>VMHT01106603.1_pt1 | contig 10295 bp, 11 predicted proteins | sample 4693611 | NCBI WGS metagenome assembly VMHT01 (sample SAMN12280063, study PRJNA550983) | marine metagenome | isolation source: seawater sampled from same location over 5 years 0.02-0.2 micron viral filtrate | place: USA: collected off the coast of southern California halfway between the port... ...
CCTCAATATTGAGGAGAAACAATCAATCAAAGTTAATTTTTACGAATTAATTCAACAAGATGACATATTATCAGGTTCTTCTGCACAAGATACTTTAGTCAAAAAAGAAACAAAAAAAACCTCTGCAATTAATGAAAAAATAAATGGTGATGAAACTTTAATTATTTCAAAATTTAAAATAAATAAATTAGATATAAAAAATGAAATTACTAAAATTAAACTTTCGAAGGAGAGGGAAGATATTTTAAGAGTTTCGGCTATTATTCAAGAAAGAATTTCCTCAATTTGGATAAAGCCAAATTCTTTAAGTGAATCTTTAACAGTAAAGGTTTTAATAAACCTTGCTCCTTCTGGTGAAATATTAAATTTTAGTTTAATAGAGCCAAGTTCAAATATTTCTTTCAATGAATCAATTTTGACCGCAATGAATAAAATAACTTTTGTTGAAGGAGTTTTATCTCTCGAGAGAAAACTTTTTGAACAAAACTTTAGAAATTTTAATTTAGTTTTTAAATCATCTGGAGAGATAGAGTGATTAGATTTTTCACTTTATTATTTTTTTTAGTTTCAAATAGTATTTTTACCATTTTAGAAATAGAGATCTTGAAGGGTAGTGATAATTTATCAAAAGTTGCATTTGTGCCCTTTGGTGCTGAAGAAGGGTTTGAAGAAGATTATGGCGAGCAAATATCTCATTATGTTGAAAAAAATATGCTTTTATTTGGCGAATTTGAAAATTTAGATAAAAGCGAAATGCTTTCTTATCCTTCTTCAGAAAATGATTTTTTTTATAGAGATTGGAAAGTTCTAGGAGTGGATTATTCTGTAATTGGAAAAGTAAATTCTGTTAATGCTTTAGGAAATCTAAATATTTCATATTCTTTATTCAATATAAACAGAAGGATAAAAATATTAGAAGGTGAAATTATAGGAAATGAAGATAATATTGAGGATATTTCAAAAATTATCAGCAACAGAATCTATGAGCAAATTACTGGTCTTAGAGGAATATTTGATACGAAACTAGCATATGTTGTTAATTCAGATGCTGATACATATCAAATGTGCATTTCAGATATTGATGGTAAAAATGAACAAATTCTTTTTACATCCAAGGCTCCAATAATGTCTCCAGATTGGTCGCCCGATAGGAAAAAAATCGCATATGTTTCTTTTGAAAATGGTTTGGCTGAAATTTTTATTCAAGATTTACAATCTGGAAAGCGGGATTCCATCCAAGCTTTAGGAATGACAAACAGTGCGCCAGTTTGGTCTCCAGATGGAAAAAGCTTAGCTTTGGTTGTCTCTTTTTCGGGAAATCCTGATATTTTCTTATATTCAATAAATAGTAAGAGGTTGATAAGGCTTACAAACCATTACGGTATCGACACAGAACCATCTTGGTCTCCAGATTCAAAAAAAATCATTTTTACATCTGATAGGTCAGGTTCTCCCCAGCTTTATGAAATTAATACTAAATCTAAAAGAAAAAAAAGATTAACGCGAGATGGAAATTACAATGCAAGAGGAAGATATTTTCCTGATGGAAAATCTATTTTTTTTGTTCATGGAAATGATGGAAATTTTCAAATTGCAACAAAAAAACTTTCCAGTAGATACATTGAGACTCTAACCTCCACTTCATTAGATGAATCGCCTACTATTTCTCCAAATGGGAATATTATTATTTATGCTACAAAGGACGGATCAAAGGGATACTTAGGAGGAATTACCTTAGATGGAAAATCTAGATTTTCATTACCGGTTAAAAATGGATCGGTAAGAGAACCTGCCTGGTCACCATTACTAAATTAAACAAACTAAATATAAAATTTCTTGTCTAAAAGAAAAGTATTATAATCACTTTCCTAGAAGGAGCTTTTTTTAATGAGGAGACTATTTATGGAACCAATTGGAATATTTATTTTAGCTATGCTTTGCCAAGTTTATTCTTGTGCATCAAACGTTTCAGATTCAGTTGAAAGAATTCAATACGCATCTGTAGCTGGAGAAGAGTATCTTCAGGAAGATAAGCTCGAAACTGATTTAGACGATAAAGTTTATTTTGATTTTGATAAATCTACTTTAGATGCTGAAGATAAAAATTTACTAGAGCAATATTTGCCTGAAATCAAAAAGGCAAGAATAGTTCGCTTAGAAGGCCATTGTGACGAAAGAGGAACTAGAGAATATAACTTAGCCCTTGGAGAAAGAAGAGCTCTTGAAGTCAGAGATTTTCTTGTTGTTAAAGGAGTATCTGGCAAAAAAATTAGGGTGGTTAGTTTCGGTGAAGAAAAACCTCTTAAAAGCGCATCTAATGAAAAAGCTTGGGCTGAAAACAGAAGGGTAGAAATCTCACTTTACTAGATTGAAAATTCTAAAAAACTTTCTTTTTTCTGTTTTTTTGACTTTCTCTAATTTTGCGTTGATGCAAAATGATGAGTCTGTTGAACTTCTTCTTGAAAAAATAAATCTTTTGAAAAAAGAGATAGAATCTCTTAGAGCTTTAATAGAAACAAATAACTTAACTATTTCAAGGTTGGAAGAAGCTAATCAAATTAGATATGTTGACCTGGATAAAAGAATTCATCTTTTAGAAACAAAGCTACTATTTGAAGAGACCCAATCTGAAGAATCTACGGAACAATCTATAAATCCTTTGTCAGGGCTAGTAGAAGAAGATATTGATTCAGGAGAATTTAGTCTTTGGTCAAATTCTATGAAATTGCTTGATAATTCCAGATACTCAGAAGCAGCAGAAAACTTAAGGCTTTTAATACTTTCTTATCCTAATGGAACTTATACAGGTGACGCATACTTTTGGCTGGGTGAAATATACTTAGTCCAAGAAATGTTTGAAGATTCTTCTGAAATTTTGAATGCCTTTGTGTCAAAGTTTGATGATCATCCTAGGAGAGTAGACGGTTTGTACAAACTCGCTCTTGCAAAAGTTAATCTAGAAGAGTTTGACCTTGCAGAGAAACTCTTACAAGAAGTTATAAGTAATTATCCAAACTCTGGAGCTGCTTTACTTGCAGAACAAGATTTAATTAAATTAAATCTTCAATGAAGGTATAATCCTTTCTTTTTGGGTCGTTAGCTCAGTTGGTAGAGCAGTTGGCTTTTAATCAATTGGTCATAGGTTCGAATCCTATACGACCCACCAAAAGTAATGATTTATCTTCTAATAGGAATTGGAGCTTTTTTTGGAGCAATTATGAGATTTCTATTGAGCTCATTTCTTTCAAAAATAATTTTCTTAGGTTTTCCCATAGGAACACTTACTGTGAACTTAATTGGCTGTTTTTTAATAGGAGTTTTTTTAGCAATAAATTTTTCAAATAAAGAGCTTTTTAGCCCTTTAATAATTATTGGCTTTTTAGGCTCTTTTACTACTTTTTCAGCCTTCACTAAAGAAGTTCTTTTATTTTCAACTACAAACGGATTATTTATGGCATATTTTTTAGCTTTAATAATCACATCTATTTGTTTACTCTCGACTTTCGTTGGATATAAGATATTTATTTGAGATGACAAAAACAATTTTTGAAAAAATTATTGATAGAGAGCTTCCTTCGAAAATTATTTACGAGGATGACAAATGTATCGCAATTGAAGATATTTCTCCCAAGGCTCCAATTCACATTCTTATAATCCCCAAAAAACCAATAAAAATGCTTTCTAAAGCATCGGCTTCTGATCAAGATCTTCTTGGACATCTTATGATGGTGACTAAACAGATATCAGAAGAACTCAATGTTCAAGATGCCTTTAACATATTAATCAACAATGGTGCGGAAGCAGGGCAAACAGTATTTCATTTGCATATTCATTTATTAGCCGGAAGAAATTTTTCAGATTTATTTCCTGTCTAAGAAAGTTCGGTCAAGGCTCTTTTTTTAGCAAAAATTTCTTCCAATCTTTTAATTATACTTTCTCTAATTTCAAAAAGATTATTGGACAGAGCTAAAGCCTCTTTGAGTTGATAGACCGCAGCATCGTGTCTGCCAGTAAGGATAAAATATTCTGCTCTAGATCTATGCAATTCTAAAATATTTCCCGATAAGCCTTGTGCTTCAGCAAGCTTAAACCAAACATTTGGATCTGTTTGACGTTTCTTAGATAACTCTTTCAAAATTTTTTCAGCCTTATCTGAATTATTATTTTTTACATATGCATCTGATAATAAAATTGAAGTAGAGTAATTTGAATCATGAATTTCTAATATATTTTTCCCTAAAGATATTGATTCATAAAAATTTCCAGCAGCTAAATGAAGCTCCATTAGGCTGGTTTCTAAGACAAGATTATTTTGATTTTCTTTAATTAAGGATCTTAGTAATCCAAATGCTTCTTCAAATTTTTTATCATTTTTGTACGCTAAAGCAAGTCCATACTTACTTGAGCTTGAGATATTTTTATTTTTTGATTTAGCCTCTCTTTTGTATTTCCTTATCAATTGTTTGTTATCTTTTTCAGCCCACAGCTCTACTCTTTTTTGCATTAAATAAAAATCTATATTGTCTCTATATGAATTCCTAGATGACTCGGGTAAGTTTTCAGCTCTTATTCTCATATCAGTTAATCTTTCACTAGGAAGAGGATGTGTCATTAAGTAAGAAAACTCTTCAGAGTCTTCATTTTGGTATTTATCCTGCATTCTTTGAAACATGGATGACATATCATATGGATCGAAGCCTGCTTTCACAAGATTGTTAAATCCTATGCGATCAGCTTCTTTTTCATTACTTCGAGTAAAATTTATAGACATTTGTTGCATTGCTGCAGGAGCAATTAAGATAGCCTCTGGATTTCTGGAAGCTGCTGCAACAGCAATACTTCCAAGTACCATAAGAGCATTTGCTAAAGGAGAAGATCTATTTTGAGATCTAGCATAGTGTCTCTGACTAAGGTGAGCTAACTCATGGCACATCACAGAAGCTAATTCTCCTTCTTTTTTAGTATTCAAAAACATGCCAAGATTTATACCGATTATTCCTCCAGGAGCTGCAAAAGCATTTATAGATTTGTCTTGAAGCACAATAAATTCAAAACGCCTATCTTGAACCTCGCTATTTTCGGAAAGCCTATATAAAAGATCTTCGAGATAGGTTCTTATCATTGGATCATCATGTTCTTTTATAGAAGATCTATACATTGCTAACCATAGCCTACCTAGGTCGTATTCTCCGGATAAAGAAACTGAAGCAGAAGAGTAATCACCTAAAACAGGAAGATTGTCTTGATCATCTGTCAGAGAGATTAATAATGATGAAATTGCTATAATAAATAGGGAATAAAAAAGCTTTTTTCTCATTTTGAAGACACAATAAACATTCATATTATCAATAAATGATTAATTTTTTAAAAAACTTTTTTCAAAGCTATTTTTATGATGATGAGCATTACGCAGCTTTATTTTTTCTATTTATTGGGCTAATAGTTTTATATTTTTTAGGAGGAATTTTAGCCCCTATTTTTGTCAGTATTCTCATCGCGTATGTTTTAAATGGCCTCATGACTTTCTTGGAAGAAAAAGGTAGTAATAAGACTTTATCTCTCACAATTACTTTATTCATTTTTAGCCTCTTTTATTTGTCAATATTTATATTATTTCCTTTCCTATCACGACAAATTCTTTTACTAGTTTCTGAGATTCCTCAAATTTTTGAAACAGTAAATATTTTCCTTTCTCCTCAATTAAATCAATACTCAGAATCTTTATCGTCAAATCAAATTGATGAGGCTTTAGCAAATGCACTATCTTACATGCCTACAATTCTTCAGAATGCTTTATTACAACTTAATGCAGGATTTTCTACTATGATGAATGCTTTATTGTATTTAATCATTATTCCATTCTTAGTTTTTTTCTTATTGAAGGATAAGGATATATTTCTAAATTACTTAAAACTTTTGTTACCAAAAAAAAGAGACTTATTATCTGAAATTTGGTTCGATCTTAACCAACAGTTATATGGCTATTTGAGAGGCAAAGGTCTAGAAATGCTCATAGTAGCTCTAATAACTGGTCTTGTTTTTTACCTACAAGATGTAAATTATTCAATAATATTAGCTACTTTAGTAGGTTTGTCAGTATTAGTTCCTTATGTAGGAGCAATTCTAGTTACTATTCCAGTAATTTTAATTGGACTTTTCCAATGGGGCTTAGACTCCAATTTTTATATTTATTTATTTAGTTATCTATTGATTCAGGCTTTAGATGGGAACGTTCTAATGCCTCTCTTATTAGGCCGAGAGGTTAAACTTCATCCAGTTTTAATAATAACCGCAGTATTAATTTTTGGAGGAATTTGGGGTTTTTGGGGCTTATTATTTGCAATTCCAATTGCAACTTTTTTGAGGGCAATTCTTGTCGCATGGCCAACAAAAGATAGGTCTGAAATTAGTATCTAATCAATAGAGTTAAGTACATCTTCAGCATGTCCTTTTACTTTTACCTTTCTCCATTCTTGAATTAACTTCCCTTTTGAATCTATGAGGAAAGTGCTTCTTTCGATGCCCATGTATTTTTTTCCATACATACTTTTTTCTTTAATAACATCAAAGATATTGCAAATTTTTTCATCAGGATCAGATATTAGCTCGAAAGGAAAATTAAATTTTTCTTTAAAGTTTTCATGAGATTTTATAGAGTCTTTAGATACCCCAAAAATAACAGTATTTTTTTTCTGGAAAAGTTTGTAGTTATCTCTGAAATCCTCTCCTTCGGAAGTACAACCCGGAGTATTGTCTCTGGGGTAGAAATACAAGACAACGTTTTTACCCTGATGATCAGATAAACTAAAATCACTATTCCCAGTCATTTCAGCATTAAAACTCTTGATTTTTGATCCAATTTTCATTTTTTTGATTAAGATTATTTAAGTTATGGAGTAATATTACCAATTAATTTTTCTTATAAGTAAAAAATGTTTTTAAAAGGCGCAATAACAGCTTTGGTTACTCCAATGAAAGAAAATGGAGATCTAGATTTTGATTCTTTGGAAAATCTAATAAATTTTCAGATAGAATCTGGAGTTTCTGGGATAGTTGCAGTTGGCACTACTGGTGAATCAGCCACTATAGACTTCAAAGACCATATTAGGCTGATAGAGTCATTCGTAAAAATTAGTAACAAGAGAATTCCTATTATTGCTGGAACAGGAGCTAATTCAACAGATGAAGCGATTACTCTAACTAAATCAGCTGAATCTAGTGGAGCAGATGCTGCGCTTTTAGTTTCTCCTTATTATAACAAGCCTCCGCAAGAGGGAATTTATGAACATCATATGAAGATTGCAGACGAGGTAAATCTTCCTCAAATTTTATATAATGTACCTTCAAGAACAGCTAGCTTTATAGAATCAGAAACGGTTTCAAGATTAGCAAGACACAAAAACATTATTGGCATTAAAGACGCTACTGGAGACATGGAAAATTTAGAAACTCTAAAATCTTTATGTAAAGACGAAATCAAAAATAATAATTTCTCTCTTTTTTCTGGGGATGATTTTAGTTCTCTTGAGTTTATTGCAAATGGTGGAGATGGAACTATTTCTGTGAGTTCAAACATTGTTCCAAAAATTGTTTCAGATATCTGCAAATTAGTTCAAAAAGATTTTCAAGCTGCAAAGAACTTAGATGATTCTCTTAGAGAGCTAAATAAATATTTGTTCATAGAATCTAATCCTATACCAGTTAAATGGGCTCTTTTAAAAATGGGTATGATTAAAAGTGGAATAAGACTTCCTCTAGTGGAGTTAAATAACAAATATAAGAGACCATTAGAAGATTGTCTGATTAAGCTTAATCTTATTTAAATGAATATTTTTAAACAAACTATTATCCTTTTTCTATTTGCTTCATGCGCAACTGACATTATTAAAGAAGATAAAATAAAAGAAGATGAAATTAAATTCAATAAAGGGAATTCTTCAGCGCTAAAATCTAAAGACGTTCTAGAAGATTCTTCATTTATCGTAAACAGATTTCCTATAAGTGGCGAAGTTGAAATCTTTCAAGAACAGATAAAAACACCAAGGCCAAAAGAATTATTTTCTGCATCATCTCAAAACGAAATAAGATTGCATAAACTGGGAGAAGTTAGATGGGTTTATTTAGGTTTGGAACCGAGTTCCGTATGGCCCATGACAATAGAATTCCTTAAGAATAATAAAACCTACAAATTGGGAACATATGATCCTTCAACAGGTATTATCAACAGCAAAAACTACAGATTCAATGATCAGGAAACCAAAATAGAATTTAAACTAGAAAGAGGCCTTCAACAATCGAGTACAGAAATATTTGTAACTCATTTAAGTAATTTAAGTGGAAATTGGGAAATTATTCCTAATGAAAAAAGCGACTTAAATAATATTGTTGAAGAATTATATAATTTCCTGTCCTCTTCAGCGCCATCTACAGGTACTTCTCTAGTTGCGTTGAACTTAAATGCAAGCAATAAAACTGAAGTAATAACTAATCAAAATGGTTCAAAATTTATAAGGTTAAGAGTTAACTATGCTAGAGCTTGGGCAGCGACAAGAAGATCTCTTCAGCTTGCAGGTTATAAGATACTAGATGAAGATAGAAATACAGGAAAATTTTATCTAGAGTATATTGTTAAAAGATCTATTCTCAGTAGAATACCTTCTTTAACTGAGGTTGAAGTTTTTGTGAAAGAAGTGAATTCAGATGAATGCATTATTTCAACAAATCTTAACGAAGATAATTTAGATATATCTCAGGATATAATTTCTCAAATAAACCAAGCATTGTCATAACTTAAAATGGAAAAAAAAGAATTACTTACAAAAGGAAAAGCTAAAGAACTTTATAAGACAACAGATGAATCTAAACTTGTAATGGATTTTACTGATGATACATCTGCATTTGATGGAAAAAAAATAGAGCAATTAGCTGGAAAGGGTACTGTTAATAATAGATTTAATAATTTTATTATGGATCACTTGGATTCTAAAGGCATTGCTTGCCATCTTCTGGAAGAACTAAATGATCATGAAAGTTTAGTTTTGTCCTTGGATATGTTTCCAATTGAATGTGTTGTGAGGAATTACGCTGCCGGAAGTATTTGTAAGCGTCTTGGCCTTGAAGAAGGGATGAAATTTGAAAACCCTATTTTTGAATTCTTTTATAAAGATGATGACCTAGGCGATCCAATGATAAATGATAATCATATAATATCTTTTGGCTGGGCAGAGGCTGATGATATAGAAATTTTAAAAAAACTTACATTAGAAATTAATGATCATTTAGTAGATTTATTTCTTAAAGCGGATTTAATTCTTGTTGACTTCAAATTAGAGTTTGGAAAAAACTCAGGAAAAATATATCTTGGTGATGAATTTACCCCAGATGGTTGCAGAGTTTGGGATAAAGAAACCAAAAAGAAACTAGATAAAGATAGATTTAGACTGGGTCTTGGAGACGTGGTTGAATCTTACCAAGAGATAGCCCATAGACTTGGTGTAAATTTAACTTAAACCTTTATTTATTTCTTCCAATATCTCACTACCAGGACAAAGTTCATCTTGTTCTAAAGTGTTAAGTGGTTTGTCAGGCAGATCCATTATTTCAGTTAAAGGCTTACATTTATTGTCTACATAAAGAAGACCGGTAATAATTTTTCCCTCTTTATTTTTTTCCCTTATTAATTCCAGAGAATTCCCTGCATCTGTGGGGTCAAAATTATGATCTGTTTTTTCTAATGACAGTCTTGAACCATCATGTAGCTTTACTTCTACACTCGAACCGCCTTCATAATTTGTCTTTATTTCTTCTCCCAAGGGAACAAAATCTGTTTTGCCCATAGCTTCGTTGTGATTTCGAATGTAATCATAACTTTTAGTTGAAGAATCATGATTATTAAAGGTCACACAAGGACTAATAATATCCAAGAGCGCAAAACCTTTATGTTGGATTGCCCCCATAATTAAGGGAACCAACTGATCTCTATCTCCAGAAAAGCTTCTAGCTACATATGATGCTCCCATTTGTATTGCCATCGAAGTAAGATCAATTGGTGGGAATAAATTATCCTCACCATATTTATTTTTAGATTCAAGGTCATTTGTTGCTGAAAATTGTCCCTTTGTTAGACCATATGTTCCATTGTTTTCAACAAAATAGACCATATTTACTTGTCTTCTTATTGCATGAATAAACTGACCTATACCAATTGAAGCGCTATCTCCATCTCCTGATACGCCTAAATATAGTAAATCCTCATTAGCGCAATTTGCTCCTGTTGCTATTGACGGCATCCTTCC
>VMHT01040631.1_pt1 | contig 10294 bp, 15 predicted proteins | sample 4693611 | NCBI WGS metagenome assembly VMHT01 (sample SAMN12280063, study PRJNA550983) | marine metagenome | isolation source: seawater sampled from same location over 5 years 0.02-0.2 micron viral filtrate | place: USA: collected off the coast of southern California halfway between the port... ...
CCGGTCGGCCTTGCGCGTCTGGGTCGGCTGCTTGCTCGGGGCCAACCTGGGCCACCCAGCGCGCGACGTCGGCTTTCCACAGCGACCAGGCAAGCACTGCGCTCGCGTATGCGTAGTGCTCTTCTGTCAGCCTGTAGCGTGCTCTGTGACCGCGGTGCAGGGCTTGCGCATGCCATGCCGCGATGACCTCCGAGGCAAAGCCTGCAGTTGCCATGGCGACCCGCAGAGAGCGCTCGTGCGGCTGCTCGGGGGCGCAGGGGTTTGCCCGTAGAGCGTCGCGCAGAGCGTCGACCTGCGCAGCGAAAGCGCTCGGTCGCTCATGTCCAGGCGTGCGTGACATGAACTCCTCCTTCCTGCGAGACCTGCACGTCAAAACGTACTGCGCTCGAGTCGCCCGCGGACACGACAACATGCCATCGTTGCGCTGCCTCGGTCATCGACGCAATCTCTGCGACGATCCAGTCCTGGGCAGCGCGAAAGCACGTGGCCTCGCACTCGCGCGCAGGGCCAGATTCGCCGTACAGGATCCCCCAGATGCGGTAACGGTATGTGTTCACCGGATCTCGACTCCGCATGCCTTCAGTGTAGCGATCGTTGCTTCGCAAAGCGCTGATCGATCATGCGCTTTCGTCGATTTTTCACGCTGAGCCTCGTCGTACGCGCTGGCTCGCGCGTCGTAGCCTGCGCCGTGCCACATTCGCGCGTACCAGGCTGAAGGGATTCTGCCCGCACAAGCGTCCTGCAGAGCCTGCTCAGCGACTCCAAGCACGTACTCGAGGCCGGAGGCTGCCAGCGCACTGCGCAGGCTCATGAGCGCCGCAGGGTCGAGCACGAGACGCGGAAGGTGGGGCACCGATCGCGCTGCAGCAGCGTGACGTTCCCGCAGCGCGTTGAGCGCTTTTGCCTCGTCGCCTTGAATTAACGATGCGCTTCCTGCCGCTCCTTCATGGCTCTTGTTGTTAACTCTTCTTCTTCTGGCTGTGGATAACTCGGTTTTCCGGGGGCCGTGCGCTGCAAGTTCTTGATTTGAGCTAACTGCTAGCCGTGCCGAACCTGTGGAGCTTTCTGTGGATAACTTTGCCGGCCTGTGGATAACTGTCTCAATATGATCACCAGTGCTCAGATTGATCACTGGGGTCGAGCCCTGGTTTTTCTCAAAATGAGCACGGATCATGCGCTCAGCGTCAGATCGGTGACGGTAGTATGAGGCTCGACTTAAGCCGGACTCTGCAAGGCGAGCGGGGCGCCCGAGAACAAGGTGAAGCGCAGCAAGGACGCGAGCGCATGGCGCCGCGTCCCGCTGCGTGAGCAGGGTTGTCAGTTGATCAGGCATGAGCCCGAAGACTCGCAAAGCGGCATGCTCGCCGCAAGACTGCGCACGGATTCAGCCCTGCGTGTGGTAGGCTCTGCGAGCGCGCGCTGCCGAGGGTCCTGGAGGGCGCACACGGTTTTCTTCCTGCGATCAGGCATGGTTGTTTTGACCCCGGCGGCGCAGCGCAGTTTTTAGCTGCATCAGCGCTGAAACTAGCGACGGGGAAAGGTGCCAGACACCTGCGCTCAGCTGCTGGTCGGTCTCGCGAATGAGGTCAATGACCGCGCGTTCGAGGATGGCGCTGTAAACTTCGGCTTCGTCCATGCGCTCACCTTGCACGATCGTGCGAGGCGAGCGCAAAAAACTGGCTAGTGCTTGGTTTCGTCCTGGGCCTGCTCGAGCAGCATGACCAGATTCATGACGTACTGACGTGGAGTCTCGCTGAGCTTCTGCGAGAAAGCCAGGACACTCCCAAGGTCAGGCAAGTGCATGCGCAACTCCGCGTACGAGGCAAGCGCTTCTGCGTCTGTGCTTGCCTGCAGCAGCCGAAAAAACCAATCGCTGGCCAGGCCAGGGAACGTCTCGCGTACGCTGGTCCAATCTGCGTCGGTAAGAGTCGCCCCGAACTCGCGGCAAGCCAGCGCAAGCGGGTGCTCAACCGCCGCAGCGTCCTGGGTTGCCGGTTCCGCTTGCGCTGCGTGTTGATGCTGTTGTTCCTCTTCGGCCATTTCACGCGCCAATGTACCCGCACGGGGCGAAGTCATGGTGCCGCCTGCCGCCTTATTTCCGAGCGCACGCCCAAACTGGGCTATTCCTATTTTCAGTGCGGGGCCAAGGGTTGAAAGCATAGCCTCGATTCTCTCGGTTTTCTTGGCCTCGAGTTCCTTGGTCGCCTCGTAGCTGTAGCGCACCTGCATCGCGCCCACCATCGCATGCATGCCTTGCGTCATGATGCTGTTGCTAAACTCTAGCTGATCCTGGACGGTGCGGAGCGGTGCGCTCATCCGCTCAGCCATGGCGACAACACGCTCCGTTGCGGCTGCCGTCTGTTGCGCTTGACGTTCCGCCTGGTCGCTCAGCAGCTTGATCATCGAGTGCAGATAGGCGTGCGTGTTTTCAGCGCTCAGCGATGCGTCTTCGATGCGCTCAGCAAAATCTTCGTCGTCCTCAATCATTTTCCACCTCCACTGGAAGGATGTTCGCGCAGCCCCCGGTGCGCCTTTCCACTTGATGAACTCCACCTTGAACAAGATCCCTTCCGCTATCGCGATGTCTGCGTCCATCGACGCCTTTTCGGCGCAGTGGGACTGCATCACCTGGACGAGCGCAAGGCAAACTTCGTCGGTGGACTCGACAGGGCGGTCGGTGCCGGCGTCTTCAGTGAGCCGAAAGCTGTTGATCGTGCTCTGTCCGCCCTGTGGGCCAAGCGCAGCAATGCTGACAGCACGCGCAAAGGGGAGTTTTACATCGACTTTTGCGCGCAATCGTGTGGGGACAGGTAAATCTTGGAGTCTTACGTCGTTGCGAAACGCGATGGGCATGCGCAGGAAGGGTATCCGTTTGTGTTTTTTTGGTCGAGAAACGCGAAAAGATCGGGTGTTTTTGCGCTTATTTGATGCACAAACATCAACGATCCTGGCCCGTTGTCCGAAAAATGCCGTTTTGACGGGGGGTCCGCTTCCTCTTGCGCTCAGCCTACTCTTGCACACGTGCGCAGGGCGGAGCCTCGCTCCTGTGATCCTGCGCGGCAAAGGACACCAAAATGGCACAGATCGACAAATTAGGACGAGATCAAGCGATCGAGCTTGCAAAGCGCATGCGCAACAAGGCTCGAAACGCTGAACTCGACAGCAAGCGACTGACCAAGCGCCTTATCGGCGTCGGATCAAGCGCTGGTGCTGCGTACCTGCTCGGCGGCTTCATGGAAGGCAAAGAGAAGGAGTTCGCCAAGATCCAAGAAGAGAACGCTGGAAAGAGCGACGCCGAGAAGGACAAGAGCGACCCTCGCGAAATGTTCGGGCTCGACTATGAGCTTGTTGTCGGGCTTGGTCTGAGCGGCCTCGGTCTGGCTATGCAAAGCGGCATGCTTGGCAAGAAGACCGGCGGAATGCTGGCCGATGTTGTCGAAGGCGCCGGATCGGGATGCCTTGCCGCTGCGATGTATCAAAAGGGTAAAGACGCCGCAGTCGAAGCCGAAGACGAAGAGGAGTAACCCTTCGTCTTTTTTCATGCTCGAGGTCTCCGAGGAGAGCAGCTCAATGCGCTGCCGTGGAAGCGAGGCCAACCGGGGGGCGCCCGGCAGATCACGCCATGACCCCAAAGGACAGGTTTTCCAACAATGTATTCCACGCATCACACTCGACCCGCAAAACGCAACCAGGCGGCGCAATCTGCCAGCGCCAACGGACTCTATCGGTGCTCGGCCGACGGGACCGTCGTCCCTGGTTGCGGCTCCCCAGTGGCCCCGATCTGCGACGTTCAGATGGTCACGGGCGTCACGCGCAACACCGCCGCTGGCGCAACCGGTACGCTCACCATGGCCCCGGTTCGCTGCAATTATTTCCAGGCGTTGTGCGAGCGCCTCGAGGCCATCGACTCGGCCAACCCCGGCACGTATCGGCAGGCTGAGATCGTTCAGATCGAGGTCAACCGAATCCCACAGGAGCCGTTCTCGGATGCGCTCGCAGCAGGCTCGGCTCGAGCCGCGCTGCTTGACTTCTTCGGTCGGAGCTTTGACGAATATGGCAAGCCCGTTTCCTACGGGATCTACTCGCAGGCTGCGTTGATCCAGGTCTTTCAGTATGGCTTCGTGAACATCGAAGCCGTTGCGATCGACCTCTACGGCACCCACTTCGGCAATAGCCTTGACGTGCTTCCTCCCGGCATCGAGCCCGGTCAGCCCTTCGCGTAACACATCGGGCACGCGGGCGCCGGCTGAGCGCTCGCGTGCCGCCTTTTTTGCCATGACCGAAAAAGTCACAGTTGAGAACCTGCTTGGGCGCGTCTCCACGCCGCAAAACCAAGCTTCGCTCCAAGTTTTCGGTCAAATCTCGACCGGAGCCCAGATCGCGCAACAGCTGTTGGCGGGGCGCGTACAGGTGCGCGGCGCAGGCCAAGCGTACGGCGTGAACACTGCCGGCTTCAGAATGCGGCGGATCCGAACGTCGGGCATCCAGACAACTCGGTTTTCGCAGACTCCGGTCGCCCCGCTCGACCGAAGCCAGATCACGGCCGAAGACGGCAGTCGCAGGACACCGAACTTCTCCTGTCTCGTCAGCGCATCGACGCCCGAAGGTCTCACTCAGTTTCGCATGGACGTGGGAGAGACCCTCGATATGCTCGCGGGCGCTATAAATATCTCCCTTGCCGGACCGCAAGGCTCGGTGCTGGTCCCCGGAGCCGGAGGCCAAATCGAATCGGTCGACGGCGTTGTCGGCGACGCGATCATCGGAACCAGCGTTTCGTGCATCGAGAGCGCAAGCGGTACTCACTCTGAGGTTATCTACTCCGAGATCTACCGCCTGCCTGCGAACGTCGCGACGGCGATTCCGGTTCCCGCGTACGCGCGCGCGTGTAAGGCTGAGATTATCTACCGGGCGGGACTCGGTGGAGGACCGGCTAGCACGTGGTATTTCACCGCCGACGCTGCCGGAACGCTGCGCGTCGGCCTGCTCGAGTGGAACGGCGGAGTGACGGTATCCACGGACGAGAGCCAAAACTGTGGGACCTCGAGCTTCCTGTTGACGGACATCCTGAACGACGGCGAACAGTCGGGCGATCGTGTCGTTGCGCTTTTCTGGACCATTGAACCGTGACCGATGCCACGCAGAGCAGCACCACGACGGATCCCTCGGCGCACACGTCGAAGGCACCATGTTCGGCGCACAGCAGCAAAAAGCAGCGCCGTCGAAACGAGTGCCATCGTCGAGACGCTGCGCGATCTCGTGGCCGACGAGCCCCAGGCGGGTCGGTTTTACGTGGTGCAGTGGCGCGACCGTCCAGGCACGGTTTGCCGGGATGCGCTTGCAACGTGCGGAATCCTGTCGCCCACGCAGGGGCAAGTCGACCAGTACGCTCACCTGGTTGCAGGTGGCCGCTACAACGGAGACCTGTACGGCAGCCGGGGGACCTCACGTTCGTACCCGAGCCGATGGCTTGTGCCGGGTCTGGGTACGGGTATCCGATCGGCGTTTTTGCCTCGCAACCAGGATGCCCTCGAACTTTGGCTTCACGGGGCACGACCGATATGCGTCGTGGACCGAGAGACTGGCGCCCCCCGCAGTCCAGCGACCAGCTACGGCATGATATGGCTCCCACCCTGCGAAGCTGTGGGCTACGACCTTACAGGACAGGGGTACGAGTGGCCCGACGGGAGTTCCACGCTCGACCCCCCTTCTGTGTTTTTCGAGGCAGACAATGAGTGAAATCAAATCCGGCGATCTAGTGAAGGCGTATCGGTGGCTGGTTTACAGCCAGCGCGAAGGCGAAAGCGAGCCATCGCTCAATCTCGACAACGCGAAGCCCGAGGCCCTTCTCCCGCTCCTGGATCAGTTAGCAGCCGTGACCAACGCTGTCATCGCACGAGCAGAGTCCGCGAGGCCGCCCACGCTCGGAAAACATAGCGACTGGCAGTGGCTGATGATGCGCGCGGAAATCATGGCTTCGTGCGAGATCTATCTGCAAAAGCTCGACATGATGCGACGCGTGTGCCTGGCAGCGCAAGAAGACTCCGGCCCAGGACTGAGCACCCGAAGCGTGAATGAATGTGTCGTGATGCCGCTGATGCTGGGTTGGTATCCGAAGATCGGCATCGCAGACGACGGATCGCTCATCTGTGAAGGAACATCGGTCGACGGCCAGGTCCGGTACACCGATCCTGATCAGAAAACACAATCCACACCGCTGATCGAGCGGCCCATCCAGCTGCGCGACATGCTTACCGCTCTACAGACGGACCCACGAGGCTCCGTTGACAACTTGATTCTAGATCTGCAGCAGTCGGCGGCTGAGCTTTACGAGAACACCAAGGACATCGCCGCGGCTTCGTATGACAAGGCGATGGATGCGATCGAGGAGGTCATGGAGAGGTCGGCGCGTGTTGCCGGCCGTGCTGCCAGAAAGGCAGCGCTACCGGCCAGCTTGGCGCTCGGCGTTGCGGGCGGCCTCGCACTAATCTGGCTCATGCGAAAGGCGTAAGCAATGAAGAAGCAAACCCAAAACCTCGCACTGTTGGCCGGCGTTGGCGCGCTGGCGTACTTCCTCTCCCGAAGCAAGAAGGCGTCTGCGTCCACAGGATCTTCTGGATCCCAGTCCGGTTCCGGGAGCCGGAAGCCGGCATCTAGCGACGCCCCCGGTCGCGGAGACGTTGATCCGGGAGAACCGCCAGAAGATCAAACGCCACCCACAGAAGACCCACTGCCCTCCGGCGTACAAAAGCGCGACGCTCCGCCGATGAACGTTGAACAGACAACGGTGCTTGCGCTCGAGGATGCGCGGGTCCGAGCCATCGGCGCCAACGTGGTTACGGAGGAGCTTGTAGAGGGTGAAGACCCCGACTTCTCAGGCCCGATCATTGTCGACAAAAGCCTCGGCGAGCAGGTGGCAATTCTTCTTGGCGTTCCGGGTGGGCGAACCTTGGCAAGCTGGCTAACCGATCAGACCTATTTCGAGGTTACGAAAATGGCCGGAAAGATTCCCGATCAGTCCGACCGGGGATCTGGATGGCAAAAGTACATCGACCTCTGGAACAGGATCTACGATCACATCGTAAGCCTGCTGTACAAGGGACTCGCCACGGCGGAGGGTTTCTAGTCGATGGCGAAGAAAAAAGACGAGCAGAAAGCACTGTTAGCCGTCGGCGCAGGGCTTCTCGCTCTTTTCTTTCTTTCCCGAAAGAAAAAGCCGACGACGACCGTGAAGCCATCCGGGAGAAAAACTCCTGGCGGCTTCAAGCCAGCGGACGACGACGTTGATCCATCGCCGGATCCGCCTCCTCGGAAAATACCCGGAGGTTTCAAGCCCGAAAGTCCTATCGATCCCCCTCCTCAAGATGAGCCGGAAGAGGGCGCAGACGAGCGCTTTCAGAATATCTACAGCGACGTCCCGCAGGTCGGCCGGTTCTATCAGATCAGACAAGGCGACAACCCGTACAAAATTGCGCGACGCGCCCTTGAGAAACGACAGTTCGATGACCTCGAGACTCGGCTAGACGAGCGTAAGCTGTTTACGGGCTCCAATCAGGCGAAACTTCTCCAGCTCATGACCAAAGACAACGGCTGGAACGCGCTGTTGTACGGGGCGCGCAACCAGAACAACAGCGGATATCCCGAGTCGGACACCGCTTTGCACATTGGTGCCGCCTGGCTTCCCCGGCACAAAAACGCGCCGACGTTTCTGCGAGCCGGCGAGAAGGTATTTCGGACGATCAAAGCCAACGGACAGAAGATGGAAGGCGCAAGCGGAAACGGATACGGTCTGATCTGGATCCCTGAGATCATCGTTGGCGACGATTTCAGGGTCTACGAAAAGGGCGATTACGAAGATGGAACACCCGCGTCGTTTCCTCCGCCCGATTTCCGCAGCAAGCTGACCGGAGCAGGTGTGGGATGAAAAAGAAAACGCAAACAACACTTCTCTATGCGGGGCTCGGCCTGGCCGGATTCTATCTGCTCGGTCGCCTGGGCTCGACTCGGCGGTCGAGGCCGATCAAAGACCCCGCTCGGCTCCCGCAAGAGTCTCTACTTGTCATCAGCCAAGACGGAACCGCGCGATACAGCCGCACGTTCTTTCGTGGGGTCATCTGCACCATCCGAAACGAGCCGGTAAAGCGCTCGGTGACGGGGCAAACAAGACAACTCGCACGGCTTTTTCAGAAGGCTTCAGAGCAGATGATCGCCTCGAATGCAGACTCGTTTGACTTTGGAAAGGGCGCAGGGCCCGTGCCCATTATCGACGCTATTGCGAACAACAAAAAGTTGGTCGACGAGCTTGAAACGAAAACTCCGACTCAACTTGAGGAGGCGTTCGCTATGATCGAGGAGCAGGCTTCATTGTACCCGGGCTGTGAAGACGTGGAAGATTGGGATGACGTTCCAGTCCCACCTCGCCTCACCTATCCAGGAGAGTTTCGAGAATGAACGAAAACGCACTTCTTTTCCTGCTTGTCGGGGGCGCGATCGGATACACGATCGGCATCAACAAGAGGCCCCAGAAGCCGTCTGAGCCACGAAAGCTGCCGACGAACAAGCTGCCAAAGCCGCCCGAGCCGCCCGAGCCGCAGACGCTGCCTCCGTCTCCAGAGGACCCATCCGATCCTCAGCCCGAGGTCGATATCGTTCCGCTCGGACAGCCGGCGGACTACAGCCCGCTCTGGGCAGGCGTTGACTTCGAGGTCGAGGTCTACCCGATGGGTGTGGATGAGACCCGCGTCCGGCCCCCGTCCCCACAGGGGCTCGTGGCAAGCAGCGACTGTTCGATCATTGCGCTTGCGCGCCAATGGTGGGACGCGGTTGGCCTGTTTTCAGCGACGGTCGCATTCGGCCAGACCGACGGCGACGCGGTGTCTCGCCGCGTGATCAAGCGATGGCTTCCCGAATCCTGTCAGTACGCGCGCACCAACGCGGCAGGAGCAATACGGGCGGAGATCCGTGAGCGACTGGCGAACCTCTCGCCAGATCTCGTGTTCTCCGAGCCCATGGCTGCGCCAATCGGGTAGGATCACGATCATGCCAACAGTTCTGATCGCTATTTCGTGGGAGCAAAACGCCGTCGTACTTCGCACAGGGGAGGGACGCGAGTTTATTGCGAAAAATGCGGTCGAACTGTGGGGTGACGCCCTGAACCTTCTCAAGACAGAGAGCACGGCAATCGCGATCCCTCGAGAGTCGGACCAGAACCGTTCGCGAGATCCTCGAGCACATCGCGTCACGGCTGAGGTTATCGATCCGCCCCCAATGTCGGATAAAGAGGCGAAAGAGGAAGCATTGATCCAGGGTATGCACCAGGCGGCGGACGTCGCCGAGGAAATGGCTGCTCAGGAATGGGGCGCCCTGGGGAGAATGTTCGCCCAGGGGGTTCGGAGCGGTGCGCCCACCGTCGCTCGCCAGCTGCAAAGCACGCTGGGCACGCGACGTCGATCGCGTAGGAGAGCGAAAAAATGAGCACGCCCTGGTTTGCGATTGTGGCAGCCGCGATCATTGGTGCATCGCTGGGAAAGCCTCGCCAGGCAAGAGCAAAGGCGTCGGTTCCGGCACCGCGGAGCACGGGGTCTTTGCGGGAAATCGCAGAACAAGTCGAGCGCGAGACCGGGATCAACGGATTCGCATCGTTCGCCGAGGCGGCAGCTTGGAACGAGTCGAAGTTGAACCCGAAAGCGGTGAACACCTCGAAGTCGGAAGCTGCGGCAGCGGCTCGAGGCTATGACGGGAACCTCAATCGCTACGGATCAAGCCCCTTCCCTCGAAGTCGATATGTTTGGGGGTCCGGTGGATGGTTTGGATTCTTGCCGAGCACAGCGCTGGCCGACAGGGCCTGGAACACCGAAGACCCGTTGCTCGTGCGTGATCGAGTTGGCAGCGTCGTTCTACTCGCGGCGTTCGTACAGCGCGTCGTACGAAACCACTTCGGAAACCTTCCGGTTCAGCACCGCAACTGGCTCACGATCCGTCGGTTCATGGGCTCGAACAAGCGAGGGTACGACTTCAATGAGCAACTCGAAGGCACAGCCGGTCGTCGAAAGCGGTTTGCTCGCGACTACGAAGCCGTCGGCCTGGAACCTGACCTGATGTTCCAGCGCGTTTCAGCGGGCTCGAGGCGAGCAGACCCGTCGCTGCTTGCTGAGATCCTGAAGCAACAACAGACAAGGATGCAATCATGACCACACCAAACAGCATCAACGTGCAGCCCTCTCTCGTTCTGGCTCGATGCGCTACCGACGGTGCAGGGGGCATTCTTACGCCCATCCCTCAACAGGGAGTCTCAGGA
>VMHT01107362.1_pt1 | contig 10294 bp, 4 predicted proteins | sample 4693611 | NCBI WGS metagenome assembly VMHT01 (sample SAMN12280063, study PRJNA550983) | marine metagenome | isolation source: seawater sampled from same location over 5 years 0.02-0.2 micron viral filtrate | place: USA: collected off the coast of southern California halfway between the port... ...
AGGTTAATACACCTCTCAAAACAACGTTTTCCTATGAACCGAATTTTAGCTGTGCTATTTGCCCTCATGCTGGTGCTCTCTGGATGCCTTGGTGACGGAGAAGCAATCGAAGAACCCGTTGAGAACCTTCTCGACACCGATGGGGACGGAATCCCCAATGTCGATGACGAGGATGACGACGGGGATTCGTGGTCAGACCTTGATGAACTGAATTGCAATTCTGACCCCTTGGTCGCTACCGACCTTCCCTCTGACATCGACGGCGACGGCGCCTGTGATGTCCGCGATAGCGATGATGACGGAGACACCTGGACCGATATTGATGAATTGGCCTGCGGTTCTGACCCCTTGGTCGCTTCCGATGTACCGTTGGATGAAGACAACGATGGTACATGTGATTTCCTCGATGAGGACAGCGATGGTGATTCCTTTGCCGATGGTACCGAACAACTGTGCGGCTCGGACCCGTTGGATGCAACCAGTACTCCTGCCGACATGGACGGTGACGGCGTTTGTGATGCCATGGACGACGACATCGATGGCGATGGTGTTGCCAATGACGATGATTTCGCCCCTGAGGACCCAGACAAGAGCGAAGCAATCACCGGCTGCACCGATGCAACGGCCTTCAACTACAACGAGGATGCTGAGGTTGACGATGCCTCGTGTTTCACCCTTGAAGACGCAGAAGATGCCATCATGACCGCCTTCGAAGGTATCATGAGCACGAATGTCATTGACTACAGCGATGGCATCCAGAGCATCGCGGTCATGGACACGGCCTCTGAAGCCATCTCTCTAACGCTCGGGTACCTTCAAACTGAAGACGGTGAAATCATGACCCTAGCGGCCATCACCTACGTTAACGACGGAAGTGGTTATGTCGAGGTTGACATGACTTACCCTGAAACAGATGAGTATGGAGATTCAACCGGCGTTATGCTGAACGAGTTGTACAAAGTGAATGCTGCTTATTACTCCATGAACATGGACGATCGAGGTTGGTCACACTGCGAATACGATGGAATCAATTGGTACTGCACAGACCTGCACGATGACGAGGATGAGAGTCAGTTGTTCAACGGCGAAAGCCGAGATGAAACCTATCACCTCTTCACCTGTGCTGACGGCGAAACCGTCCTACTCAGCACCGTTAACGATGGGGCCGAGAACTGTGCAGACGGTTCAGACGAACCAAAGATGGAAGATGACGGTCGCACCTACACTTGCAATGACGGCTCCGAGATTGCGTTCTCGTTGGCCAACGACAACAACGAAGAGTGCGACGACGGTTCAGATGAAGAGAACTTCATTGAATCATTCGATTGCAACGATGGCACCTACCTTCCATCGTACGCCCTCAACGATGGATACGATGATTGTCAAGATGGCGAAGATGAACCCTACTACGACATGGACCAATACGAAACATCCACCTACACGTGTGAAGATGGAACAACCGTGCCCCTCAGTGATGTCAACGACGACGTTGACGATTGCCCGGATGGAACGGATGAAACTCCTACAGATGGCGACAAGAGCGAACTGTTCTCCTTTGTCTGTGGCGGAGAAGATGATGGAGATGACCACGGCGACCATGATGACCATGACGACCATGACGGCGAAGAAATCCCACTTTCGATGGTGAACGATGGAAGCGAAGACTGCGACGACGGTTCAGATGAACCTGCTTACGACGAAGATGGAGAGGAAATCAACCAATACACCTGTTATAATTTCCATACCCATCAGTCCACCACACTCAACATCAGCCAAGTCAACGATGGTACAATTGATTGTGAACTTCGCATGGATGAAAGCGCAGCCGCTGGCAACGAAACAGAGCGATGGTTTGGTATTGATGACCAAGAAGAGGGCGACTTTGACGAATACACCGGAGAATGCGTTTTGGACGGCAGCGATTTCGAGGTTCCTTGGAGTTGGGTCAACGACGGTATCGACGATTGCGATGACGGCACGGATGAACCCGCCTACGATGAAAACGGAGTTGAAACATCGGTGATTACCTGTTATGACGGCACAGAAATCGCACTCTCTCTCGCCAACGATGGAACGGAAGACTGCACCGAGGGCGAGGACGAAACCACGTGGGAACTCATGTCAATGTACACATGTGACGACGGAGAGACGGTGGAGTTTGAATGGGTCAATGATGAACACGATGATTGCCATGACGGTTCCGATGAGCCGACTTACGACATTGATGAACTCACCGACTTTACCTGTGATGACGGCAGCACCATACCTTTCAGTCAGGCCAACGATGGCCATGATGACTGTGCAGACGCTGAAGATGAGCCGGTCTTCGAAGACGTGGAAGTCACCACCTTTGAGTGCGCCTCTGGCGACGAAATCTATCTCTCAGAAGTCAATGACGGAACCGAAGATTGCCCAGGTGCCGATGACGAACCTTCGTACGACCCCATCACCCAATCTGAAGTGTCCACCTACACCTGCGAATTCAGTGGTGAAACCATTGCGTTGTCCTCGGTGAACGATGAAGAGGAAGATTGTGAAGATGGAACGGACGAACCCTACTATTACTACGATGAAACCAGTGTTTTCATGTGCGCTGATGGTGAGGACGAAATTCCATTCTCTTACGTCAACGATGGATACGATGATTGTCAAGACAGGTCCGATGAAGCCCAATACGACATCACTGACGAGAGTGTCCTTGTCTGCAACGACGGGTCGGAAATCACTGTCAGTCAATTCAATGACGGCACCAATGACTGCAACGACGGCTCTGATGAGCAAGATTACTTCGTATGCGAAGATGGCAGCTATACCTTGCCGTTTTCCTACATCAACGATGGATGGTCATACTGCGATGACGGTTCTGACGAATCGGTGATTGAAGACGTCAACATCGTTCAATGCATGGGCGGCGATGATGAAATTCCCGCTTCTTCTTTCCGAGATGACAACTCCGACTGTGAAAGCGGATGGGACGAAATGGATTTCGAAATGGTAAGTGATTGCGAATGGGATGAAGGTATCGGCTGGATTTGTGGTGGAGTCTACCTCGACCCCGCCCATGAGTGGACCATGTTGATGGAGACCGATGAGAACGGATTGGAGATGATCGTTTTGACGGCTCAAACCGAAATTGCTTTGACGGCAGAGAAAATTAACGCAACTGTGGCTTTTGATGCTGCCTCCCATGCCTTCCTGTTCATGAAAGATACTGAGTTTGACGCTGGCGGAGCCCTCGAAATGGAGTCGCTGATGGTCAGTTCCACCTACGACCCCAGCCTTCTCGACGAGTTGGTTGTTGACACCTCGTTGGACACCCACGCCCCACCATGGGCCGTGGAATTCTACGGCGAACCCTTGCCGGCGGAAGACGACCGGACATTCCTCTGCGACGATGAAACCGAATCGGTTCCTTTCGCCTCCATCAATGACGGAGCTGAGGACTGTGGCGATGGTTCGGATGAGCCGGTTTACGAAGTGGGAGAAGAGATGTCTGAGTTCTATTGCAACGCTGATGATGAAGTCATCTACCTCTCCCAAGTCAACGACGGAGTCGCTGACTGTTCGGACAGCGAAGATGAAGACGACGGAACTGGAACCCAGGAGTACCAATGTCTGTATTCCGGTGATGTTATTCTCTTCGCCAATGTGAACGATGGCGCCTTTGATTGCGAAGATGAGACGGATGAACCGTACTATGAAGGAGAAGAAATTTCCGATTTCCCTTGCGAAGATGGAGAAGAGAACATCCCACTCTCATACGTCAACGATGGAGACGATGATTGTCAAGATGGTTCTGATGAGGCACCAGAAGGCGAGGGCTACGGCTATGGCGAGTACATGCTGTTTACCGTTGGCACTGGTGAATGGACCATGGGAGAAGGTGAGACCATGCTCGAAGTGGTCTTCTCGTCCTGTGATACCTTTACTTACGTCTCAAGCGATATATCGGGTGCTTCCTACGACCTGCCAAGCGAATGCGGTGAAGACCTTGCACGCTACACGTTCGACGAGATCATGAACGGCGAAGTCGCGGGTTTGGAGTTCTATGACTACGGCGATGGTCAAACCCTCTTGTACCTCGACGAAGACTTCGAGCTCGAAGGATGGAACGCCCTCCGCCTCTCCACCCCGAGTGGTGAATACGCTGACGAAAACCCAGAAGTTGTGTTGCCTGCTCCAGGGATCGGCTTTGCTCTCGTTGCTATGCTGGGTGCCGCTATGCTGGCCAGTCGACGAAACGAGTGAAGCGAACGATGGGGCCCGCTGAGGGCCATCATGTGTACTGCGGGGACGGTGCTTTGTTCCGGCACATCATTGATGTGCGAGCGCAACCTCCGAGAATCATGGACGAGGGTGCAGAAAAGAATCTTGATGGGACCATCAACAAAATCGTCTGGGGCGTGATTTATTTCATTGGCTTCTTGTTTGCAGCAATGACAATCCTCGACATCTTGGAAGTCTTTTTCTGACCCAAATCCTAAGCCTGATTTGAAGGGTCTGAGGAGAAGTCCCTCTCCTCAGAGGTAGTCAAGAGACCAAAATAAACTCAGCATATTGGGCCTTTGTTTCAAGATTCATGGCCGTCCAATCTTTGAGCCATCGTAGGCATTCTGCCACTAACTTCAAAAAAAACCGCATCTAACTAACCGATATGCAACTGCCGGCGAGAAGCGCTCTTTCCCGTCTTTGGGGATTGGAGAAGGACCGGGTTTTCTTGAACCATGGCTCATTTGGAGCGACTCCAACGGCGATTCGCGAAGAACAACGAAGGTGGCAGGACCTCATGGAAAACGAACCGGTTCGATTCTTTGAGGACTTGATGCCGGGTGTCCTCCAAACCACCCGAGAGAAACTCGCTTCGTTCCTTTCTTGTGATGCTGACGACCTCGCTCTGGTTGAGAACGCCACCTCCGGTGTCAACACGATACTCCGTTCCTTGGAGTTCAAGCCAGGCGATGAGATCCTTGTTCCAGACCACGCCTATCAGGCCTGTCGAAACACCATTGATTTCGTAGCAAAACGGTGGGGTGCTAAGGTCGTCACGGTCAACATCCCGTTCCCAATCAACGACCCTCAGCATGCTGTGGACGCCATCATGGGCGGCGTAACCGACCAAACACGACTCGCCATGATCGACACCGTCACCAGCCCAACAGGCCTCTTGATGCCGTTTGAAAAATTGGTGTCGAGGCTTGAAGAGCGTGGTGTTGAAGTGATGCTCGATGCGGCCCATGGCATCGGGATGGTTCCATTGAATCTCGATGAACTCGGCGCCTCCTACACGACAAGCAACTGCCACAAGTGGCTGTGTGCACCCAAAGGGTCAGCGTTCCTCCACGTCCGAAAGGACAAGCAAGCGGCCATTCATCCACTCACCATCAGCCACGGCATGACGTTCCCCCTTGGAGATACAACCCGCTTCCGTCATGAGTTTGATTGGACTGGAACACGCGATATGTCAGCCCACTGCGCCCTTCCTGCGGCCATTGACCACCTTGCTAACACGGTCGAGGGAGGGTGGTCGGCCATCATGGAATACAACCACGACCTCGCCCTTCGAGGTCGAAATATTCTGTGCCAAGCCCTCGGTTTGGAAAAGCCGTGCCCCGATGAAATGGTGGCCTGCATCGCCACGCTCATTTTACCCCCAAACACGGTGAACAGTGGCATTCCACTTCATGAACCGGACCCGTTGCATGTCATCTTGAGCGAAAAGTACGGGATTCAGGTTCCTGTTTGGTCGTGGGCTTCACCGCAAGGTCGTTTCATTCGAATCTCTGCACAACTCTACAACAGCGAGGAAGAATACCACTACCTCGCTTGGGCCCTGCAACAGGAAGACATTGCTTGAGGAAGGGTACACATGGACTACATTGCACTTGGTGAGTTGTTAACGCTGCTAGCCATTGGTTTGCTTACACCAGGACCCAATGCGTTGACCTGTTTTGGCCACAGCGGTTTGTTCGGTCCAAAGGCCAACATCAACCTCATTGCTGGCATGGTCATTGGGTTTGTCACGATTGAATTAAGCGTGGGGCTTATCGTTGACTCCATCAGCGATTCCACAACCGCCATGAACGTGCTGCACTGGATTGGCATGGTCTTCCTGGCCGCCATGGTTGTGGCGATGTTTCGCTTTGACCCTACTGGTTTGAAGGTGGAGAACACCATCGACGGTATGCTGGGTTTGAAAGTGGGCATTGGCATGCAGTTCGTCAACGGCAAAGAATGGGCCTTCATCATCATCATGATGACGAACTTCATCGAACCCCTTGGTGGAGGCATGATGGGCATTTTGACCATCATTTTCGTCACCTTAACCACCTGCTTGTTCGCCATGATTCTGTGGACATTGGCCGGTGCGCGTCTCAACCATCTGTTTACTCAGGGGGCCGCCGGCAAGCGTATTTTCCAGTTCTGTGGTTTCCTGCTGGGGCTCTTGTGGGTGGCCTTCCTCATCCAAGGGCCCGCCACCGGCTCAACTCTGTGAGTCCAACGAGAGTGAAGTCACCCTCGGGTGGCTGGTAAGAGAAGAGGCTATATCCTCCAATGATTGGTTAGTTTCATGCAGCGCCCTACATTTCTTGTCACAGCGGTGTTACTCTCGGCACTTCTTGCCCCCGTTCTGTTCGAAAGCAACGGATTCACTGAGGTGGAATGGCTTGACGCTCCCAACGAGGTGAACGACGCTTCAAACGCCACCTTCACCGTCTCGCCAAGCCAGGGTTGGACCACTGGAGGCGAAGAGATCACCATCACCGGAACCGGCTTCCTCGACATGGCCTTCAAGAACGTCACGAGCGATGGCGAGGCTTACACGTGGACCACGGACACCATCAACTATGTTGACGGCAGCGGTGTGGCTCCAACGGTGGCTGTTGACAGCAACGGAACGGTTCACATCGTCCATGTCAACTACAAAGAAAACAAACTCTGGCACCAGTATTCCAACGGCGGTTCATGGAGCTACAATGAAATCCGCAGTTGCCCAACCTGCCGCTCTGCTGATATGGCCGTTGACAGTAACGACAACCTCCACGTGGCCTATTTTGTTCAGCGAGACGGAACAGACGGTTACCTCGAATATTCGTTTTTCAACGGTTCAGATTGGACATCACAACGCCTCTACAGCAGCGCTCAATACGATCAAGTTCGAATTGTCTTGGATGCGAACGACCGACCGCACATCGCGTATTCACGGTCGGGCTACTTGTGCAACGCTGCGATGCTGACCTACCACGACGGTTCTGCGTGGCAAACGCAAGCACTGGACACGTCAAACACCTACGTCGGCTGCGATGCCTCCATCGCCATCGACAACGACGGCTATGTTCACGTCACCTATCGCAATCACAACAACATGGACCAGATGGTCGTTTCCAACGTCAGCGGTTCGTGGCAGAAGTACACCGTTGATGGAGGAAGCGGTGTAGGTTACGGCAGTGGTATTGCCGTTGACCACGACAACACGTTGCACGTGCTTTACCGCACCAACGCTGGTGGCGGCGAGTACAAACACGCTAACGGCTATTCAGGCTCTGCATGGAGTCGCACGGCCGCCTCGGGTGGGGACGGTGAGTTCCGTATGCAAACCGATGACCTCGGCATCGTCCATGCCTCGGCTTACGACAGTGGAGGAGACAACCTCCTCCACAAAATGATGATATCGGGCCAATCTTGGACCACTACGACGGTTGACAGCCCCGGGACTGTCGGTTCGTACAACGACATTTTCGTTGACAAGAATAACATGATCCACATCGCCTACTACGACCAATCCAATCAACTGCTGAAGTACGCCAACAAATCAAGCGGCATGTACCTCAAGCAAGAGGTGACGGTCAACTTCGAAGGCTACGAATCCGTCACTGGCAAGGTGCTCAACGACACCACCATCGTGGTGGAAACGCCTTCTGCAGGCAGCGTGGCGGAACACGTGAACATCAGCCTCTCGGGCGATAACGGAGCTCAGCAAGCCCTCGGCATCAGCTTCCTCTTCATCTCGCCCGACGATGTGGACATGGACGGCGTACCCAACGACGACGATGACTGCCCGAACACTGCGGGGGATTCAACCATTGACAGGGACGGGTGCCCCGACGCAGACGGAGACGGCTACAGCGACGAGAACGATGACTTCCCAAACAACCCCACCGAATGGCTTGACAGCGATGGAGACGGTGTGGGTGACAACTCGGACGTCTTCCCCAACGATAGCGGAGAATGGATGGATTCTGACGGCGATGGGGCCGGAGACAACGGCGACGCCTTCCCCTACGATGCCAACGAAACCATGGATTCCGACAATGACGGTGTGGGCAACAACGCGGACATGTTCCCCTACAACTCCTTCGAGTACCTCGACAGCGACGGTGATGGGGTCGGCGACAACAGCGACCGGTTCCCCTTTGATGCCAACGAAACCATGGATTCCGATAACGATGGAGTGGGGGACAACGCCGATGCCTTTCCCAACGACCCAAGTGAAACGATGGATTCCGACGGAGACGGCATTGGCGACAACGCCGACCTCTATCCGTTGACCAACAACTTCCTCGACAGCGACGGCGACACCATCGTTGACCTGCAGGATGCGTTTCCCACCGACATGACGCAGTGGGTAGACGCTGACGGCGATGGCTATGGCGATAACGCCACGGGCAATAGCCCCGACGCCTTTCCCAATGTGGCCTCCCAGTGGTCTGACATGGACGGTGATGGCTACGGTGATAATTGGGGCAATGGTTCGTGGAACACGTCCCGGATGGCTTCAGGAATCGGCGAGTACATCCAAGGTGCCGTGATGGCCGATTATTGCCCGCAAGTGAACGGCAACTCCACCGCCTCTGGTTTCTTTGGTTGCGCCGACGACGACGGTGATGGCATTCCCAACATGTTCGAAGTTGAGGAGGTTGTTCTTGACAGCGACGGCGATGGGATTCTTGACGAATTTGATGAGTGTCCCGATACGCCTCTCGGAACGCTGATCGACATCAAAGGCTGTGAATTGGCCGTCAACGACGACGGTACGGCTGACCTGCCTGAAGACTCCTTCTTCTCCAGTGAATTGGCTCAAACAGTCGGATGGGGCGCCATCATCCTCGCCCTGCTCACCTTGCTTCAGACCAACGTCGCAGCGGCTGTTTTACCGGACGCTCTCCGATGGGTGCAAGTCTTCCGACGCAGCTCCAAATTGACCAAAGAGGAAGAGAACGAATTGACCTACCTGCAATCCCTCGTTCAAGCCTATTTCCAAGAACCCGAAACCTTGCATGAGGAACTTCGGTCCCTCAAGGCTGACCTGACGGCTCGTTTCACGAACAACGAGATCAAGAAAGAGACGCGGGAGAAAATCAGCGTGCTCATCAACGACTTGTTGACCAGCAGCGACGAAGATTTGGTCCACATCGCCCACAACGACGCCTACTTTGGCCTCAGCGATACGGTCGACGCCGCTGAACGTACCGAGTTGCTCAACGAAAAATTGGCCATGAAGGAATCGGATAGCGAGGACATCTTCAGCGAGGAACAACCCTCCAAAGCCTTGGTTGGACAAATCAACCCAGCCGATGGTTATGAGTGGTTGGAGCACCCAGAAGGGAGCGGCGTCCACTACATGCGAGCCGAGAAGAGCGACGATTGGGCAAAGTGGCAAGGCTGAGCCCGCCCATGAAGTTGAATAGGTCGCCCGAGTGGCGGTGATTGTGAGCAACGCTTCGCTTGACGCCCTCTCATGGCACGCCCGTTTTTTGGGAGAAACACCCGGAGATGATGCCGTAGGCGGTCGACCTCGTCAGGTTCCGGGCAAGTGTTGGTCAAAGGTCACGCCCACGCCCGCCCCTTCACCGCAACTGGCTCTTTGGTCAGAGGCAATGGGCGCAATGCTCGGCCTTGAGCGCACGGATGAGGTCGGCGTCGTCCTCGGTGGTGGCGCTCCGGTCGCCGGTATGCAACCCTACGCTCAGCGTTATGGTGGCCATCAATTTGGAAACTGGGCAGGTCAGTTGGGTGACGGGCGAGCCATCACGCTCGGTGAAGTGAAAACCGACACCGACTTCTTGGAACTTCAACTCAAGGGTTCTGGCCGAACACCATACTCTCGCACCGCTGATGGCAAAGCTGTGCTTCGTTCTTCAATTCGAGAATTCCTCTGCAGCGAGGCGATGCACCACCTTGGCGTGCCCACCACGCGAGCCCTCTCGTTGGTCACAACCGGCGAGCAAGTTGTTCGAGATGTCCTCTACAACGGTAATCCCGCACCCGAACCTGGGGCGGTGGTGTGCCGAGTCGC
>VMHT01090878.1_pt1 | contig 10293 bp, 9 predicted proteins | sample 4693611 | NCBI WGS metagenome assembly VMHT01 (sample SAMN12280063, study PRJNA550983) | marine metagenome | isolation source: seawater sampled from same location over 5 years 0.02-0.2 micron viral filtrate | place: USA: collected off the coast of southern California halfway between the port... ...
AATTTATTTACGCAAAATTGCCCCTCCAGGAAGTCCTGGTGTCATTTTCAGAAGACGGCTGCACCAGCGCATCGAGCGGACCGCCCGGTGTGCAGTGGTCTTCTGAAAGAATTGTTTCAGCAATCGCCTTCACCAACCTCGACTATGCTCAGTCCTCCTAAGCACCATGGGCGGGTCGAGGCATGGCATCAGATACATCACCAATTGCAGAGCAAGGCGTGACCATCCTGTCCGACCTGAGCACAGGCCCAGTTCCGAACGTCCATCATCGGAGCCTTGGTGACACTTGAATTGGGGCATGAGGCCGCCGCACGCATCAAGGTCAGCAAGACGGCCCTCTACGCCGTTTTGAAGGCCAGCCAGCCCGACACGCCAGTGGGCCTTGGGCGGGGCAACGGGCAACGGGCAACTACAATGCTCGACCATGCACCACGATAGTGCATGGCCGGACACAGGGATGACTCCCTGGCGCCTGATGGGGCATGCCCCGAGACCGAGACGCTCTCGTTCCAGGACGCCGTTGGGGAAGGCGAGGGCGGGGCCATCAGGGCAATGATGTCGGCCACCGAGGTCGGACGGCTGAAGAGGAAGCCCTGGCCGTGGGTGCAGCCGGTATCGCGCACGAACGCTTCCTGCTCGGGGGTGTCGATCCCCTCGGCGATGGTCTTCATGCCACAGTGGTTGGCCATGAAGACGATGGTCTTGACCAGCGAGGCGTTCAGCGAGGAGGCTTTCGGGCCGGACACGAACGACTTGTCGATCTTGACCGTTTCCAGGGGATAGCGGCCCAGGTCGCCAAGGCCGTAATACCCCGTGCCGAAGTCATCCAGCACCAGGCGGTATCCTCGCTTCGCCAGGTCGAGCAGTACACGGTGCTAGTTGTCACTTTCCAAGATCAACAGGCTCTCGGTGATCTCGAGCTTGATGCTGGAAGACTCCACGCCGTGTTTTTCCAGCAGCTGTTTCAGTTTGAACGGAAACGTCAGGTCGCGCAGCTGCTTGGCCGAGATATTGATCGAGACCGTGATATTCCGGCCCGTTTCTTCCGCCACGGGAATGAATTCGGCCGGCAACACCTCCCCCAGTTCCTTGTGGCGCCACCGGAGCAGTGCTTCCATGCCGGTGATCTCACGGCTCACCAGAGAATAGATAGGCTGATAGCGCAGGTACAGCTCTTCATGGGTCAGGCAATGAGCCAACAGACCCTTCAGCCTTGCATGTTACTGCGAGCGCTCCTCCATCGTTGCATCATAGAAGCAGAACAGGTTTGTGCCCCTCGACTTGGCTTGGTACATGGCGATATCGGCATAGCGGAACACATCGGAGAGATCCTGAGTGTCGTCGGGAATCATCGCGATCCCGATACTCGCCCCGACCAGCATGTGCTTGCCGCCCACCTCAACGGGGCCCGCCAGCAGGGCATGAATCTTGTCGACGACCCGTGACACATCTTCCTCAGAGGCGACGTCGGTCAGCAACAGACAGAATTCATCACCACCGAAGCGTGCCACATCGTCCTCGGTGCGCACGAGCTTCGCCATGGATTTGGCCACCCAGCACAGCAGCTCATCGCCGGCGGTATGGCCCAGGGTGTCGTTGACGGCCTTGAAACCGTCCAGGTCAACGTAGAGGACTCCGGCCTTCAGCTTATGGCGGATGCAGCGCGCCAACTCGTGGTTCAGGTGCTCTATAAACAGCGACCGGTTCGCCAATCCGGTGAGAAAATCGTAGTTCGCCTGACGAAAAAGCAGTTCCCGACTGGTGCTCAATTCCATGAGGTGACCATGGGCCAGCCTGCCATAGGCTCGCAGCCGTCGATAGAAGAAGAGGCTGCCCGCGAGGATCAGTAGCACGCCTCCAATCACCCAGGGTAGGAGCTGTGTGAGGAGGCTCTGGCCAGGATGCTCCGGACGCCATTGAAGGGTGCCCAGCGGCTCGCCGCTCGGTGTTGCCAGGGGGAGGGACGCCAGTTGGCCTGTCTCCCGAGGGGGAGCTGCCGCTGCAGGCAGCAGACGCAGGGCCTCGATCTGAAAATCACGACGCCAAGCGCCCAGAATGGCCTCGTCGATGTAGTTGACCAGGATCAGATAGCCATGCGCCTGATCGGTGGCATACGGGGTCGGGTCGTAGGCCACATACGGCGACACGGCGACCAGGGCAGGCGCTCCCTGGATATCCAGGATGTCAGATGCGGGCTCGGGGTCGGCGAAATCGGTGTCGATGGCCTCGGCCATGAGCTGCTTGAACTCGGCGGTCAGCAGGCCCTCGGGCAGCGCCTCCAGTTCCGTACCCTTGTGTACGCCGTGGATCAGTGTCGCCTCGCGATCCAGACTCACTACCCAGTCGGTACCGTACTGGTTCTGCAGATAACCGCTGACGTTTTCCATGGCCCAGTCGGTGTCTCGCTGGTAGATTACCAGCTCGACGGCCTCGTTCCACCAGCTATAATCTCGGCTGCGGTTGGCCAGTTCCTCGAGCTCGAGATCGAGCAGTCGCTGCACCTGCTCCCGCGACTTCGCTTCGGCATAGCGATCGAGCGACTGCGACGACAGGATCACCACCCCGAAGACCCCGGCCACGGCGATCAAGATCGTGACCAGGCTGATTAAGAGACCGCGCCCCAGGGCTCTCATAAGCCGTTCACTGGACTCGATGGAGGCCAATTCGTCCTGAGGGGCGCTATCCCCGCGTTCTTGTTCGGCGTGCACTTACACGTTGTCCATGTCGAAGCCTTAAGAAGAGTATCCGCGTGCTCTTTCGCCAAAGAGCCTTCGTCGCCCGTCGCTTGTCGCGCTTGTGCGAACAGACTGTGATATAGCTCATAACTTATCTGTAAGGAAGTTACACTGAAAGCGTCTCAAGAGTAATTTTATTCACCCGTAATCGGCCACCACTCCCTTTAACGCTGGATAGAGAAGCACTGCTGGAGGCACCGCGGCTGCCGGCAGTCAGGGCAGCGAGCGATGGTGACGGAACGATGAACCCGCCATATTCATCAGCGCGTCGAACGCGTGTGTTGAGCCCATTGATTGCCTGTCGTTGTCAGAAGGTGGTTGTACCCATACATTGGGCGGTTCGCCCGGTGTGCAGCGGACTTGTGAACGAGCCGTGTCAAACGATCCTCGAATTGGTTCAGCATGGCGGCGCACAATGCAGCCTGTCCGAGAAACGATCATTAGGCGGCCAATCCGGACATTGTCCGACAACAGCTTGTTTGATGTATTTTGGGACAATAAGATAAACGGACGGATTAGCGGACAAAAGGGGCAGTCAATGGCGCTGATTGGCTATGCGCGGGTCCCGACGGCAGAGCAGAACACCGCCTTGTAGACCGATGCGCTTCGCAAGGCGGAGTGCGAGCGAATCTTTGATGACACCGTCTCCGGGGCCAAGGAAGAACGACCCGGCCTAACAGCCGCGCTGGGGTTCCTGCGCGACGGGGATGTGCTGGTTGTGTGGCGACTGGATCGACTGGGACGCTCACTGCCGCATCTGATCGAAGTGGTCAGCACTCTGGACGCGCGTGGCGTCGGATTCCGGTCGCTGACCGAAAGCATCGATACCACCACGCCGGGTGGGCGGCTGATCTTCCACGTGTTCGGCGCCTTGGGGCAGTTCGAGCGTGATCTGATCCGTGATCGCACCAAGGCGGGGCTGGCCGCTGCCGCCGCCCGTGGGCGCAAAGGAGAATGCAAGCCCGTTGTCACCGACGACAAGCTGAAGCGGGCAAGGGAGCACCTCGCCAATGGGCTGAGCATCCGCGAGGCCGCCGCACGCATCAAGGTCAGCAAGACGGCCCTTTACGCCGCTTTGGAGGCCAGCCAGTCCGAAGCCCCAGACCACAGTGCAACCGACTTCAGACACGCAGTGCGATCGTCTTCTGAAAATAACACCTGGAGGGGCAAGCTTCATGTGTAAAGAAAACTGGACTGCTCTGTGTTCTCCGGACACTTCTAGCCTAATAGTGATGCTTTATATCGACTTTATGATCAAAGATGGCAGAAAATCAGCCGATATGTGTAAGCATAATAGTATTAAACTTGGAGCATTTAAGGATAGGCCAGTAAGAACTTGGACTGGCTGCAGTCCCCTGAACCCAATTGATACTGATTTTTAAGAAGGCACCACCGAGCTAGCAACTTATTCCACTTAGCGCTGTTCATAGCTTTTCTCATTATTCGAGCTTTCAAAAAGCATGACTGACCGGATGGATCAAGCGGTTTTGAAAATGCCTCCCTCAGCAGACAGCCTGGGGAAGCGTGAAATCAACAGTCTGGGCGAACTACAAGCCCGTATAACCCATGCTTAACGGGCAGGTTCTCCGTTTGCCATCAATTGATAGCCTTACTGTGGCAGAGTAGGATCAGTCCCAAGTAAGGAACCTTACCTGCGCTTTCTGCCGCTCGATCCCGAACTCCGCTGGCTCGACATCTGCAAAGGGCTGCCCCTCCATCGCTAGCCAGTAGCAACGTAGATCAGCATCGCCTCGGACAATCAGCACATCATCATGATTTTGCATCCTTCTCTTCTCATTCCCGTATGACAGGTCTCGAAGAGAGGTAGGGGCGGTGTGACGTGAAATGAAGGCGTCGGTGTAGACTACGAGGTTTACACCCCGTGGATTGGCCAACGACGGGAACAGTATGCCGCTAGCACCAGCCTCCAAGGCTAGGTCAGCGAGCAACCAGCTGGGCGGTTCAACGCGATCATTAAACAAAATTCTACGCCAGTCACAACCCATTTCCTGCCAGAGAGAGTCCCAGTCAGCCGTGTACCCATGGCTGAAGTCCACTACTGTGGCCAACGCTACCGTGTAGCTCACAATAAGACCGGGTGGCATCAGGGTCGAGAGCTGCCGGCACTCCTCAAGCGCGGTCAGCTCTTCCAGAGCAAGGTAGAGTGCGGGAACCCCGATACGATTGAGGCGACCGCCATGCTGGGCGGCGCCTGCGCCACTTGTGGGGGGCGATGGCCCAGCGGGGGACATGGACACGATAGGCTGGTTGATCTGCCAGGCTGGTAAGGATCATCCAGCCGCGCCTGCGTGAAGTGATTGAACATAGTTCAATAGATCCTCAGCTCGTCCCTCGCTGACCAACTGCTCTGGTGTCCTGAAATTGAATGCGCTGATCGGTTCATTACGAAACCAGAACGCGGCATCCTGAAAATTACCATTTATGTCAGCCGCTGCTCCCATGACTCGCACCGCATCCCGTAAGTAAGTCTGCAGCTTCTCAGCCCCCTGGGCGCGGTTTACAGTAACGCGGTGGACATGCGCCCGCGAGGCCAGCGTCTGTACATCCATGCCCAGGGCAAGGCAGAACATCCTCGGGCTGATGATTGGGCTCTTGGTTTGCCGTGCCCGAGCTTTCAAGTCAGCGAGGAATTGATTGAAAGTGTCGGGAGCAACGTAATCGGACGGCTCGATGATTGCTTCAACGCTCATAGCCTATTTTCCCTGCAAAAATGCAGCGATGTTGCTACATAAATGCATCATATAACTTCAGCGCTTCGAAGTCCATCTCCGCAAGGTGATGTTTGGTCAACTGAACAGCTTAGGCACTCCTTTTACTTCCGCCTTGGCACCGGCAGGCTTGGATGACCCTCTGCTCGCTTTCACTTGGCCTGTCTGTTCGCTTTTATCCGCTGGCGCTTCGTTGTTTAAAGCCTTTTGGCGACCAGCCGAGGTCCCACCTCGCTTCTTCAGGCGTCGCTGGATAGGTGAGGATGTCCGTACATCTTTCTGCCCAGACACAGCCGATTTCTGCTGTTCTGTAGCACCTTGCGTCGTTTTATCAACCATGACAGTAGGGACTGGCTGATGGCTCGGCTGTGTCACTGGGGACTCATGCTCAGCTGTGGCCAGCATTGCCTCCCCCAGGCCAAGTTGAATATGGGTATCATTCGGTGCGTTATCGGCCTCTGGGCTCCAGTCACCCAGCTCAGCCGAAACATCACTATGGTTATCTGCGTCAGCCCCTAGCGTCAGCTGACTAATCTCTGAAAAGTCATTCGTGGGTTCGGCTTGCTCAGCGATCAGTTCAACATCCCCCCCGCTTGTTGTGGGCGAAATTTGGTCATTGGTCGCTATCTGTGCAACGTTCCCACCGGCCGCCTCAACAATCTCATTTAGTAACCAAGCTCCCTCTGATTTTCTTTTAAATCCTGCTGGAGTCTTAGTATGAATGGAATTACTCATCCCATCCTGCTCATAATGTGCAATATCCCCACCGACACCGGGGACATCCTCTAGCAGCCAAGCGCCAACTATAGCCTTTTCGTCGCCTGTTTCAGCTTTGGCTGAGGCCTGCTGATTCTGGGCATCATTGCCTTTCTGTGCAGCATCCCCACCGCAAGGTATTGGCTGGCCCGTGCCTTCCTGTGTAGTGTTCTCACCTGCCGTATGAGAATCGTCCAGCAGCCAGGCACCATCTATAACTTTTTCTCCGCCTGTTTCAGCCATTGCGGAAGCCTGCTGGTTCTGGGTGCCATTGCCTTTCTGTGCAGCATCCCCACCGCAAGGGGTGGGCTGGCGCATCTCTTCCTGTGCAGTATTCCCACCTGCCGCATGGAGATCATCCATCAGCTTGGCACCGGCTATATCTTTTTCTTCGCCTGTTTCAACCATTGCGGAGGCCTGCTGGTTCTGGGTGTCATTGCCTTTCTGTGCAGCATCCCCACCGCAAGGGATGGGCTGGCGCGTCTCTTCCTGTGCAGTATCCCCACCTGCCGCATGGAGATCATCCATCGGCTTGGCACCGGCTATATCTTTTCCTTCGCCTGTTTCAACCATTGCGGAGGCCTGCTGGTTCTGGGTGCCATTGCCTTTCTGTGCAGCATCCCCACCGCAAGGGGTGGGCTGTCGCGTCTCTTCCTGTGCAGTATTCCCACCTGCCGCCTGGGAATCATCTAGCAGCCAGGCGGAAGCCACGTCGGTATTCGTGAGTGATTCATGGCTGAATGTAGAGGTTTTGCTCGCTGCCCCTAAACTCTTCTGTGCAGCATTCCCACTGGTTTTCGTTGCATCACCCGTACCCGTAGGCACTGAAGCAAACAGGCTGACATCACATACGTCTGACGCTGGAATACCTTTAGGCTTAGTCATGCGCTCTTCCCGCTTACCACTGTCTTTTGTTGGCGCAACGCCAGCGTTGCTACTGTGCTTGCCCTGGGGGCCGAGGACGGTTACCTCATAAGCGGTTTCTCGCGGGTATAGGCCTTGGTGTTCTACTGGCAGCTCCACCGCGATCATCCCCCTGAACTCGATTATGCCGGAACGTACCCGCCACAACGCTTGGTCAGATGGCAACGTCCAGGTCTTCGCCGCTTCGCTCCCCTCTGGCACTCCCTCGATTTCAGTGATGAGCCAGCCGCGATCGGCCAATGCTGCCAAAAGTACCTGTGTAAACTCCCCTGATTTACCTGGGGCTCGAAAGTCACCGCCAAAGGCCGCGGCAACGTCATCATCCAGCTTGGAAAGGGCTGTCTCCCGAACATGATGTTCGGAGAGGTAAAGCCGCTCACCAACGCGGAAGCCTGCCGCTTTGACACGCTTCGCTAAACCTTTCACCTGATAGGGTACTTGGGGAACCACTCGCAAGAACGTTTCGATCGCCAGCTCCTGGACGTTCAGATTCTCAAGCACCTTGCGTTTCTCGCCTCGTGTAGCGAGGCCGTCTATCTCTCGCAGCTGCTGGAGGAGAGTGACTGCGCGGCGCACCCCCTTGCTACTGAGGCCAGGGAAAGCCACTGGCATCAGGTTGGGAGAATGCTCGTATTTTACTGCCAGCAACAGTATGGCTCGCTCATCCTCAGGCAGCTCCCACCACGCGGGGAACTTTGCCAACAGACGCCCGCTCTGTTTATCGTGGTAGGACAGGCGGACCCACTGCCCGTCCTGTTTCGCATGCGAAACAGTCTTGCCAATATCATGTGCTGCCGCGGCAAGAGGGAGGAGGGGATCGGCACCTTCGTACTCGAAGGCCTCATCGATCACGCCTAGATGGTGCTCAAGCAGTGTCGTACTGTGGCCGTCACCGCAAAAAGCATCAGGGTGAGCCTGGAGGTAGCCGAGCAACTGGTTAATTAGCGGCATGTGATGTGCCGGAACGTTACCCGACAGCTGCGCTTTCACTGGCTTGAAGTTAATCGGATCAGGATAAGGCATGTACGTAATTGAGAGATCCATGCCCCGGAACTCACCGCGAGATTTAGCGCGCTGTCGACGTGTTATTAATCCCATTCCCACTATGAGCAGAACGATCACAGAGCCAGCAGCCATTCCCCCGGCTAACCATGGCCAGACAACACGCAACCTTGCCAGGACGACCTCAGTGGCCGCTGATGCCGCGTTCGCGGGGTTTATCTCTTCGTCACCCTCTACCCAAAAGCCAGCGCCAGCTAGCCACTCCTGCAGCGTTTCCGGCCCCATGAAGTAAAAAGCAGTAGCCGCGGCGAGACTGTAGAAGATAGTTAGAGCAATAACGGATCTTAGCAGTGTCGAGCGATACCCCATCAAACTCATGTCATACGCTCCAGGCGCTTGATACGCCGATATGTCGGCGGGTGTGTCGAGAAAAGCCCCAGTTCGACTCAAGACCCGAGGAGAGCTTACTGAGAAATCGGCAGCCTGCTATTGGTGAGGTCACACTTGCTGCATCACGGTCGGCACGATATTCCATGAGGCGTCCCAGGTGGCGATCCATGACTTTTAAAACCCCTAATGCCAAGCGAATCCCCAAGCTCGCCACAGAAAAGTACAAGCCGCTCAACAGGCCAATCAGGGGAATGGGACGAAGAATTGTATAGATCAACCGCGCCAGCCAAAGCGCCACCCGCAAAATGCTGTGCTGCGTCCACCAGTATAGGCTCGCAGACGCATCGCCGCGGCGAAGGTGTGACCTCTCGTGCGCCAGCAGCCACTCAAGCTCATCAGGAGGCAGATTGAGGGCGCCCCGGGAAACGATTACAACGCCACCCGTAAGGCTCGGTATTGCATAGGCCTGAAGGGCAGGGGTCTCGTAAACCCAGACATGATCTGCAATCTCACGAGCCCCTGGGAATAGTCGGCCGATCCGGTAACTGGCTGGCGCCAGCCTAAGCCCTAGCCAGGCGAGGGCAGTCAGGCCCCCACCTGCGAGGAAGGTGGCCTTGGCCAGCCAAGTGACAGTCATCAGCTCGCCAGGGGGGCGCATAAACTCCAGGGGCAAGCCAATGAAGACCACGACCGGCAATACCACCATCACAGTAAAACCAAGCGCCCCAGCGAAACAGGCCGAAAAGGCAGACAGAAGCGCTAGCATAGGCCAAGCCTACCCTTTGCCCTCGGCCAGCATGCGGATGGCCTCCTGGGTGCTGTGGCCCTCCTCGGCGAGCTTCATCAGACGCGCCTGGTCCTTGGGATTGGTCGAATATAGGAAGTAGGAGTAAGGATCGACCACAAAGCGGAAAAGGCCACCCCCGCTCTCGTGCTTGACGAAGACCTCCGAATAGCCGGCACCGGGCTTCACACCGCGCAGCATATCGAACAGGAATTCATCCTCACCGCCCAATTTACCGTTCTTTTGGGCGTAGTCCAGCGAGGGACCAGACTGCTTGAGTACGAATGTCCATGGCGCGTTGTCGAAGGCAGCCTGAGCGGCCGGCGACAGGTCGGTATCCTTAAAGCCCTGAGTAATGAAGCCGGCACTGCCGTAATACTTACGGATGCGCCGGAAGGCGGTTTCGATAAACTTCCCGCTTTTCGGGTCCGCGAGTAGATCCCATGCCTCATCGATCAGCATCATTTTCGGGATGTTGCGTGGGCGCAGATACATGTCCCGCGTCGTCCGAGCCATCAGGAGTGTCATGACCACATTCCGAAGCTCACGATCGACGTTTAGCTCTTCCAGCTCGAGTATGGTGAACTCATTGGAAAGATCCAGCTGGGGCTCACCGTTGAACCATGCGGCATGCCGACCTACGGCATACGGCTCCAACTGCAACGCAATACTCTTGGCCACCGGATCACTGTCTGCCCGGGACTCAAGCCACTGATAGACATGCTTGGTTTCCATGACCTCGCCATGTTTATCGTGCGCCTCAAGGATGCCTTTTTCGATCAACTGGTATTCGTAGTTGTCGGGCTCACCTAGGGGGAACGCCATCTGAGATATGGCATCCTTCAGCACCGGGATCATTTCTGCGATCTCGCTGCCGCCTTCATCATCGTCGTAACGCTGCTTGCCTTTGATACCCCAGAATGGGTTAAGTGAGACCGGATGGTTAGGATCAAACCTCAGTTCCTGACCGCCC
>VMHT01152892.1_pt1 | contig 10293 bp, 13 predicted proteins | sample 4693611 | NCBI WGS metagenome assembly VMHT01 (sample SAMN12280063, study PRJNA550983) | marine metagenome | isolation source: seawater sampled from same location over 5 years 0.02-0.2 micron viral filtrate | place: USA: collected off the coast of southern California halfway between the port... ...
AAATTTTCAGAACTAACAGAGCAGCAATCAGAGAATCTTTACTCGGTCCTAATTGAGAAGGCTAAGTCTTTTGAAACAGACGAAAATAATGGTCAAGGTGTGTCAGACGCTCACGAGCTAGTTAATCAAGTATACGTGCGCTTGGTTGAAAAGGACTTAGAAGTCTCTGAGGATTCGGACAAATGGGGTAACATGGCCGTTAGCCTACTCCGTCGAGCCCTTGAAAGCTTAACGGGCGGAACAGCTCCAAGCCGTAAGGGTGAAAAGGGTCGATTGAAGTACGGCAAGTTTGAGCAGCAAGAATGTTTCGACGTTGCCCAACCTGAGCCCTACGTCCATGTAAGCGACCTAGATGAGGCCCTGAGCTACGTTCGCATCTTGATGCACCCCGACAACCACGAAACCATTTTCGGGGCTGAGAAGGGACTTGTGGGCCTAGGTTCGGTCGAAGCATTTGCTGAGGCCAACGGGTTAGAATATAAGGCAGCATGGAAAAGAGTAAATAAGGCTAGAATTGACTTTCTCAGTTGTATTCCTCAGAACTCACAGCTTCACACCTATACTAGACGACTTAGAACCAAGTACGGAGTTACAGCATGAAATTAAGAGACTTGAAACAGTGGTTAGTGTGGGAAGATAAAGCCGCACCAACCTCAGCCCTGACTGGAAAGCGTCAGAACTGGCAAAACAACCTCAGCACCTTAACAGAGGCTGAAGAGTTTTGCCGCCAGAACCCAACCTACAATCTAGGTTTCTGTTTTGGTCCTGATTCAGACTATGTCGGTCTAGACTTAGATGCCTGTGTCAATCCAGAGACGGGTAAAATCAGCCCTTGGGCTACTGTAATCATGGACACGCTCGAAGACTATGTAGCGTTTCATAATTACTCAGTGAGTGGTACAGGCTTGAAAGTGGTCTTGAAATGCTCTGAGGAAATCGCAAGGGCAGTGCGCCACTTCGAATTCGCTGAGCAATTTGGCGCCCACGTTCCACAGGCTGAGCTATTCGTTGACTCAAAGTATTTTGCTTTGACTGTGAAGACGATACTTGAAACGGATGTTGAGCACGTTTCGAAAGAGACGCTTGAAAGGGTCATGGCAACGGATTTATCCCCCCGCATACACACGAGCTTGAAAGCAAGTGGTAGCGGTGAGGTACCCGTGTCTAGGATTAAAGATGCTTTAAAGCAGCTCGACATTTTCGACTTTCAAAGTAGAGATAAATGGTTTCCAATTTTACAGGGAGTGCATCATGGTTGTGGAGGTAGTGCTGAGGGTCTCGACGTTTTCAAGGCTTGGAGCAAACAGGATGAATCTAGTTATGACGAGGGTGCCCTTGAGAGGGACTGGTTTAGCTGTGACTCATCAGCTCCAAACGCTCGTACTTTCGGGTCTGTCCTATATCACGTAGAACCAGAGAAGCGTCCTGAGGTGACGCCAACCGAGATGTTTCCCGCCGTAGCAATTGCTGAGCGAGAACCATCACCAGAGGGCACCTCGGTACTTCCAGAGTACATCGACCGAGTAAATCAGAATCACTCTGAGGTAGCTAGGTTGTTTATTCGAGAGCGTGGCATCAACATTAAATATGTTCGCATCATGCAGGAATGGCTTGTATTCGACGGGGTCAAGTGGCGGTTCGATAAGGAAGGCGTTCACGCTAAGAGAGCAGTTCAGGATTTTGTGCGCACCCTAGCCGGTCGTGTGCCAGATATTCCAGAGCAGCAGCAAAACGTTATGGCGGCTAGAATCTGGCTTGGTAGGCTTGGTAACAACTCTCAGATGGATGCGTTACTCGGTGCCATTAAAATTCATGCTGACGTAGTCGTCGAACCTGATGACCTAGATGCCAAGAACCATCTTTTCAATTGCCTCAATGGTACACTCGACCTTGAAACGGGAGAGTTCCGAGAGCATAGAAGAGAGGACTTGATTACGAAGTGTAGCGCAACAAACTACACTCCGGACCAAGACTGTCCAATATGGGAGCGAGTAATCGACGACATATTCGGCGGAGATAAAGACTTGATTCGCTATGTTCAGCGCCTAGCTGGATACGCTCTATCAGGTGAGATAACCGAAGAGAAGTTTCCTATTCTATTCGGTCACGGTTGCAATGGTAAGTCTACATTTACTCAAACTCTTGGAAAGATATTTGGTGAATATACAGCCTACCTACCTAGTGAGATGTTAAACCAGAATAAGGAACTTCACCCTACGCACATCGTAGAGCTGAAGGGAGCTAGACTGGCTTTGATGGCTGAGCTAGAAGCAAACGTGAGTTTGGCTGAGGCAACGGTCAAGAAGATTTGTTCGCAGGATATGATTCAGGGTCACCGCATGAGACGCGACCCAATTAGTTTCAAACCTACGCACCTATCTATGTTGGCTTCAAACCACAAGCCAGATTGTAAGGGTACTGATAACGGTATCTGGCGACGACTAGTCCTCGTACCATTTACTGTTAACCTAGAAGCTAAGAAAGACGTCACGATACCTCAGCAGCTTGTCTCTGAGTATGGTGGAATCCTAGATTGGCTTTTAAAAGGGTACCGTGACTTCGCCGAGAATGGCTTAGGAACTTGTGATGCTGTCGAAGATGCTACTTTAGAGTATCGGACAGATGAAGATAACTTTAGAACCTTGTTCGAGGATGCTTTTGAGGTAGTGGAGGGTGCGACATTGTCGGGAACCCTAGCCTACACGGTCTACCAACAGGAGCAGGGTCGACTTGGTAAAATTAAGTTCTATCGAGAGATGGAGCGAATCGGGTATCCTAGAGTTCAGATGCGTGTCGCTGGAGTCAAGGATAGGTATTTTAAGAACCTCAAAGCTAAGCAGAATGGTGGATTATAATGAAGAACTTCGTATTACGTCCATCAGGCAGCAGTCGATGGCTTAAGTGCCCATCGTCTCTGCCGCTAGAGGATAAGGCTGAGGTTGTCAAGACGGTTATGGAGGCGGCAGCTCAAGGTACGGCAGCTCATGAGATTCTTGAGCTATGTATTAAGAACAAAGTCCGCCCAGCCACCTACATGGGTAAAACTGTTGAGGTATATGATGAGGACCAAATGACGTTCCCACTATACATCAAAGTCAACCCTGAGATGGTAGAGGCCCTAGAGGTCTTCCTAGGCCACTTAGACATCCTCGACCCTGATAACGTGTCTGAGGAGCATTCGGAGCTTAGCATGGAGCACAGCAGCCTTGACGGGCTCAGGGGCACCGCTGACTACGTTCGCATCTCGGCAGATGGTAGCCACTTGTGGTTATATGACTTAAAGTATGGGAAGGGTATAGTTCAGGCGCAGAATCGGGCCGGTGAGGTCAACACTCAGCTATTGAGCTATGCTTCTCTACTTTTCGACAAGTTCCCTAAGCTAGAAACGGCTGAAGTAGCCATTATCCAGCCACGGGGAGCTACTAAAAAGAAGTTTAGAAGTGCTCGAATCGACAGGTCCGACATAGATACCCACGTTTCAAACTGCCGGAGGGCGCAAGCATCCGCTTTAAACGTAGTAAATCTAGTCGAACCAATTGGTGACCACCTAAAAACAGGCAGCCACTGCTTTTTTTGTCGGGCCAAAAACATATGCCCAGCACAGCAAAAAGAGGCTGCTGAAAAACTTTTTGGATAAAATTTTGGCAGAGTGGTAGAAAAGTCAAAATTAAATGGTATATAGAGTGAGGGGATAACAATAACATTTTAGCAAGGTTGAAAGGCAAACAGAGTTCACTTAGTTTTTTCAGTTTCAAATTTTAAATAGAGAGATTTTACAATGGCTTTAACACAAACAGGCACAGCATCTTTTCCTAACGTTTTCAATGCTCAGGCATACGGAGACTCAGCACCATCTTACTCAACTACCATCATCTTCGATGAGTCAGTATCCAAGGAAAGCTTGATTGCAGACATGGAAGCAGCACTCGTCAAGAAGTTTGGTTCGGTCCCAGCTAAGTGGACTAGCCCAATCAAAGACGGTAACGAGAAGACGGACAAGGACGGGAAGCAGCGTCCAGAGTACGCAGGCAAATGGTATATCACCGTTAAGTCTAAGGAAAAGGATAAGCCTGTAGTAGTAGACGAGAATCGCGACCCAATCCTAGACCAGAACGAAGTCTACGGTGGTTGTGAGATTCGCGCAAGCTACAACCCTTTTGCTTATGAGTACATGGGCAAGAAAGGCGTTAGCTTGTACCTTAAGGGTATCCAAAAGATGGGAGCAGGCGAGCCGTTCTCGGTAGGTGGAAACGCTATCGACGACTTTGCAGCACCCTTTTAATGAGTAGTTTTTCATGCGGGGGTAGCTATGTGGCTACTCCCGCTTTTTTTACCTAAGTTTACAAAGGACAATACAGTGGAATCATCATTCAGAAACAGAGAGAACGCAAAGCAGTTAATCGACTTCGGCGGTTTGAAGTACGGTCTCTGCTCACCATCAGACATCGACCTGACCATCGAGTGGAAGGGTCTCACCTTCGCTTTTGTTGAGGTTAAGCGTAAGGGCACACCGCTAACTGTAGGGCAGAGGTTATATTTTGAGCACATCGTTAAGGCTATCAATGCTGGCGGCAAACATGCTGTAGCCTTGTTCGTCGAGCACGATGAGATACCAGTCGAGCAGGACGTTATGGCTAAGGACTGTAAAGTCTTGTCAGCTTATGGCCGAGATGAGCGATGGGTCGACATCAAGCCCCAGAACTATAACCTGAAAGACTACCTTCAGAAGATTTATCTTCACCACCTAGACCGAAATAACTTAACACACTAAGAAAGGTTTCCCATGAGAATTAACATTGACTTCGAGACATACTCAGCCGCTGACTTAAAGCAGGTAGGCATGTATCGCTACGTCGACGATGTTAGCACAGGCATCATCTGCCTTAGCTACTCAATCGACAATGGTCCATGCAAGACTTGGTTTCCTGAGCTACAGCAATGTCCTGAGGAGGTTCGCTCAGCTCTTAGAAACAGCGACTGTGAGATTCACGCATTCAATGCAGAGTTCGAGAGGGAAGTCATTCGTCTTAAGTTAGGACTAGACTTACCAGCCTCTAGGTTTAGATGTACTCAGGCAGCGTGTCGGTATCGGGCATTGATTCCGAACCTAAACAAAGCCTGTACATTCCTAGGGCTATCTGGTAAGGACGAAGAGGGTAAGAAGGTTATGCTCAAGTGGTCTAAGACTGCCCGAAAAGCGTCTGACATACCATCGGATGAGTTAGCCACTATCGCAGCATACTGCGAGAAGGATGTTCAACAGGAGCAACAGCTTGGTATTAAAGTTGGTACACTAAGTGAGCACGAACAGCGTGTCTGGGAGATTACGGTCGAAATGAATACTAGAGGTATCGCAGTTGACCTCGACCTAGTTAACGCTATTCAAGACTCGATTGAAGCTGAGTTACCAAAGTACCTTGATAGATTCCGTGAGCTAACTGGCCTCAACCCAACTCAGAATGTCAAGTATAAGGCTTGGCTTGTTGAGCGTGGAGTTGAGTGCACTGGAGTTGGTGGCGACGTACTAGTTGAGCTACTAGCTGGTGAACTACCAGATGAAGTTCGAGAGACACTTAAGCTAAAACAGTTGACAAGCAAAACCAGCATTGCCAAGATGCGTAAGATTAAGAATCTCGTTTGTTCAGATGGAGTAATCAGAGGCAGTATGCAATATCATAGTGCCACAACAGGCAGGTGGAGTTCAGTAGGGGTACAACTTCAAAACTTGCCACGAGGTAGCCATGACCCCGACCGACTGGTTGATTGTTTTCTCTCCGGAGATATTGAGCAGGTTAGAGAGATTGCTGGTAACGTGTTCGAGGCTGCTGTCTCGTGCGTTAGAGCGTGTCTCATAGCAGGCAAGGGTAAGAAGTTAGTTATCGCAGACTACTCAGGAATTGAGGCCCGCAAACTAGCTTACCTTGCTAAGCAGAAGGACCTAGTTCAAGCCTTCCATAAAAACCTAGACATCTACTGCGACTTTGGTCGTAAGATTTATGGGCGAACTATTACGAAGGCTGACAAAACTGAGAGAGCTGTTTCTAAGGTTGCTGTTCTAGGGCTAGGCTATCAAATGGGATGGCGGAAGTTCCGAGACCAAGCTAAGAAGCAGTATGGCCTAGACATCTCTGCGGAGCTGGCTCAGCGAATTGTAGCTACATATCGCACAGCCTACTCTGATGTCAAGGAATACTGGTGGCGGCTTGAGAGAGAGGCTCAGGATACTGTAACCTCAGGAGTAGCTCACGGTAGGTTCTTCATGGGCCGAAATGAGAGGACCTTGCACTACAAGCTGAATTCGGGTAGAGTATTAACTTACTGGCACCCAACAGTGTATGAGGGCGAGTATGGTCCGAACATCCGATACTATCGTCCCGATAAGGGTCAGATGCGGGTTGCCAATACTTACGGGGGTAAACTGACAGAGAATATTTGTCAGGCAGAATCTAGAGATATTCTTGCAAGTGCCCTTGTAGCGTGTGCTGATAACGATTATATTGACTTACTTATCACAGTACACGACGAGATTGTAGGTCAGGCTCCTGAGGATTTATCTTCAGAAGCGCTTGACAAGCTAGAGGCAGATATGGTAAAACCACTTGAGTGGTGCCCAGACATGCCACTAGACGTAGAAGGATTCACTAGTTTTAGATTTAGAAAGTAGAGGACGTTATGAAGAAGTATGAACAAGTTTATCTAGATTGGGACGGAGTCATCTGGGATTTCAAAGCTGCTTTTTGCAAGTGGCATGGCCTCGATGTTCCTGAGTCAACTGAGTGGGACTTCTATAAGCAACTAGGCATGAACGACCAGCAGTTCCATTCGGCCCTTAGGAAGCTACCTAAGGAGTTCTGGAGCAATGCTGACTACATCACCTCAGATGCTAAAGCTCTCGTTAAATGGGCGCGAGACAATGCCGACAAGGTGACTGTACTAACTGTAACTGGCGGAGACAATGCCTGTCTATCTGGTAAGCGTGACCTAGCCACTAGGGTCTTCGGGCTCAATGTTCAAGGCGTGCGTAGTGCCGATGACAAGCTAAACTTCGCTAAGGACCTACTCACGCTACTAGTAGACGATAAGCAGTCTACTGTATTGGAGTGGACTCAGAAGGGTGGAGCTGGTTACGTATGGCCTGCCGTATACAACCAGAACCTACATTCATCTTGGCACTTCAACAAAGACAAGCTAGTCGACCTTGAAGCTATCAAGAAGAAGGCTCACTGGGCATTGACTGACTCAGACCGCCGTGCTCTACTTAGAGAGATGGCGGCTGAGAAGGCTGAGAAGGCTGAAAAGCCAACTCTTGACTATGACGGCATGGAAGAGGCTAAGCGACGCAAGATGACACCTATGTTCTCTGGTTGCCTAGCATACTTCCCTGACGCACTAGCTCAGGTAGCTCAAAACTCGATGGTCGGACACTACCAGCACAATGACCCTAAAGACGAAATGTATTGGGACCGTTCGAAGTCATCGGATGAACTAGATGCAATCATAAGGCACCTTGCTGACCATAGCAAAGACCCTTATGATGCAGATGGAAGGTTGCACCTGAGCAAAGTAGCTTGGCGTGCTTTAGCAATGTTGCAAAAGTTTATTGAGGAGGAAAACAATGAGCAAGGGTGATAAGAATCGCACTTCTGACCGTGAAGCCTATCGCGAGACTATGGAGCGCCTTAGGCGGTACGAGGAGGAGGCGAAAAAAACTGATGAGAAATGGTCCGGACTAGCTAGGTTACTAAAGTTTATTCAGGGAGACGACGATGAGAGCACTTAACGCACTACTATGGCAGATTGCCCTCGTACTACTTTTAATGTACGCAGGCTTAACCACCATAGCAACACTAGCCACTGGATGCTTTATAGGCTTCTGGTTCTGTGTTATACAACTAGCTTTGATGCTGGGGGAGGAGCTACGATGAGACAGCGTAGTTTCTTGAGGGTAGTATACTTGCTACCCCTGCTAGGCTTAGGCTTCTGGCCTGTGCCTATCAACTGTCAGCAATGCGGCGACCAAGTAGCTGTTGAAAGCGTGTTCGCTCGTGTTGCAGCAGGATGGGAGGATAACTTTTTTTGTGGGTGGCAGTGTGCTGAAGAGTGGCTTCGGGAGCACCCACTGTACGATTCGGATGGTAACGTAATTAGGAGGTATTGAGAAGTGAGTTTAGACGGTTTCATAGCTTTGGTTCCGGCGATTGTCGGAGTGTTGTATACTGGCGTAGCAGTGGCATACTTAGTCAAGGGAGACATTCCTTGGAGTATCGTGTGGGCCAGTTACGGTTTGGCTAACGTAGGTTTAATTTTAGTGGGGTTACGTCAATGATAATGTTAGAGTTCTTGCTGTGTGTCAGCTTCATAGGCATCTGGACTACAGCAGCGTGTATAGTCGGCTTTAAACTTGGGAGGAAAATAGATGATTAGAGATATGATTAGGGACGAGAACGGTAAGCTATCTTCGTCCCGCATATGTCTGTTCGCAATGCTAGTCCTATTCTGCTATTTAAGCGTAGTAGGTCAGTCTGTCGACCCAGTAGTCTGGAGTACGATACAGAGCGTGATGCTGTTGTGCCTCGGCGGTGCATCAGTTAGGGCTACGGTAAACCAGATTGGGGGTAGGTGATGCTGCTAAAGGCTATTAGCTTCTCGGCAATTGTCGTGGGGTGCATCATAGCAGCATACCTATTCCTCTTCGCAGCCTGCATCTTAAAGATGCTAATAGATTGGATGGATGAGATATGGTAGAACCTCATAGCTATGAAGTCACCATTCTTGGTCAACGTTTCACTGTCGAGCACGTCGTCAATTTGTTTGTCGAAGGCGAACAATGCGAGGGTGCCTGCTATGTCAGTGAGAGGCTAATCAAGTTAGATGACTACTTGCGGTTTCAGCCTGCTCGATATAAGAGAGTTCTGAAACATGAATTGATGCACGCAGCTCTTAGAGTTAGCGGCATAGCGGAGATGATGGATTTGAAGATGGAAGAGGCTATATGCGTGTTAGCCGAAAGTATTTCAGTTAAGTAACTTAAGATTGGGGATAGATATGATTAAGAAGAGACGCACAGTTGCAATTCTCATTGCGGCACTATTGTTTTTATTATACGCTAAGTTGGCTTCGGCCCAGAACGTGACCTATTGGCTCGAACCCAATGGACACATGGCCGATATTAGCTCTGCTGAGACTCACCGCCGTATGCGGGAGGCATTAACTGAGCTAGAGGATGTTTGTGCTGTACGCTTCACTGAGATTCAGACAGAGCGTAAGGCTCGAATCAGATTCTACTTCCGACCTCAGAATCAGATTAAGTGGGGTGCGTTAGGCTTAGCCTACCCAAGTCGGGGATACATCCTTATGAACAGTACGAGGAAGGTTGGTCTTAACAACCGCTGGAATCGTATCTGCCAGAGCGTTACCCAGCATGAGCTACTGCACATACTATGGACACCTCTGCATAGTTCGAGGACAACCAGCGTCATGCACTCCGGCTCAATCCCATCGTACTTTGACAGCCAAGACGTGAAGAACCTACAGCTAGTATTCGGACGTAACCGAAATGGCCGCACGTTCCGACCATTTACGCTGGGGAAAGCAGGAACTCTTTTGAGAGAGTCTACTGCTCGATACGATGCACTGTGGGAGGAGCGAGCTAAGCTAATCGAGGAGCGCGATGCTTCAACAGATAAGGTTTACCGTACTGCTAAGCAGATGGAGATATTAGACAACCTAGTGCTTATAATAGCTGAGATACCAGTCATGGTAGGTCATGCTAGAGACTGGTTTGCAATAGATTTATACTGGAGATGGATATACGGATACGTCAACGGTTAAACGACAAAAGCCCCGCATAGGACTACGAGTCTTATACGGGGCTTTTTTTATGCACTGGCGTCGGGGCAGTCACCAGCGTGCCGTTCTATTTTACATATGGGTCATAGCCTAACTGGATTAAGTAGTCAGTTAAGCTCTCACCATCTTTAATTATCTCAGCTAGATAGCGTCCGAATGAATCAGACTTGGCGGTACGAATTATGACTGAGTCGCAATCTAACCACTGCTTAACTAGCTCCTTAGCCTTAAGGCCCTCTGTGCGGCTCTCACCGCGAACCTCAGGCGTATTAACACCAAGAAGGCGTATCTTCTTTACGACGGTAATGTCGAAGCCTACGTCGATTCTCATGACGACTGTATCGCCATCTATGACGCGAACGGTTTCTGCTTTGTACTCGTACATTATGGCATAGGCCCTCCGCCGCCATCGCCGCCATCGCCGCCATCGCCGCCATCGCCGCC
>VMHT01124314.1_pt1 | contig 10290 bp, 7 predicted proteins | sample 4693611 | NCBI WGS metagenome assembly VMHT01 (sample SAMN12280063, study PRJNA550983) | marine metagenome | isolation source: seawater sampled from same location over 5 years 0.02-0.2 micron viral filtrate | place: USA: collected off the coast of southern California halfway between the port... ...
ATGCATTACAACCTAGAAGCTCTTACAGAAAAAGTAAAAGTCCTGTTTGATTTTCATAACAAAAGAAAAAAATAACATTATGCCAAAAGGAAAAGGAACATACGGAAGTAAATTAGGTCGTCCGCCAGCCAAGAAGAAAAGTTGTGGTTGTGGCAAAATAAAGAGAAAGAAAAAGTAATGCCCAAGGACGCTTGTTATAATAAGGTTAAATCCAGATACAAAGTATTTCCCAGTGCTTATGCCAGCGGAGCTATAGCTAAATGCAGGAAGGTGGGAGCTTCTAACTGGGGTAAGAAAAAATCTAACATTAAACGCAGGAAGTAATGGCGGTTCGCAAATCAAAGGCAGGTGCAGACCTAAAGAGATGGTTCAAAGAAAAGTGGGTAGATGTCCGATCGGGGAAGCCCTGCGGGAGACGCAAGGGAGAAAAGCGAGGAACGCCCTATTGCAGACCATCAAAGCGTGTAAACAAAAAAACTCCTGCCACTGCCTCAGAGATTACACCAAGTCAAAAAAAGAAGAGGGTATCTCAAAAGAAAAAACTGGGTCAACCAGCGGGAAAACCTCGTAGGGTTAAAAGCATTAGGAGAAAAAAGAAATGAGCATAGGAAACGCTAATATACACCAGCAGGGAGAAATCCCAGAAATTATTAAATTACCCAACAATCGCATTAGGGTAATTCGTCGTTTTCAGAAGTTTACTAGAGAGGATGTAGATAACGCAAATCTGGGTTCTCTTATGGGAGATTTCGGAGATTTAGACACAACTAATGAACAGATTCCCAATCAGGGGTATAGCAATTGCCGTCTAATTTCAGTAGAAGTAGACACTCGCTTTAATCAACAAGCAAATGCGGATAACGCGGTTCTTGTAAAAACCTATGAAACTCTAACAAATGAATTTGTAGAAATTAGTAGCGACACTCAAGAGGTTGGAGAAAGTAATTTAAAAAAGATAACAAAAGTTTATCGTGCAATATCTGGGACCACTAGCCCCAACACGGTGGGGACTACTCCCCTAAACCCAATAGACCCAGCGGACACCGAGGCAGTTTCTGATGGAATTATACTAGCTAGCTCTAAGATAGAGGACAACACTGGGCTTGCGGAATTAACAGAGGAATACATAGAGTCAGGCGTTCTTAGTTTGTCTCAAAGTCATCGATACGGAAACAAGGTAGAAGTATATTCTGTTGAAGGAATAAATATAACGGCAGACCAAGCAAGAGCCGCAATTACTAATCTTCCAGCGAATGCTAAGTTCTACGGGAAAAAAACATCTAATTTACTTGGTCTAGAAACAAATACGTTTGAATTTTTTACTGGAAGTGGAGTAATTTCTGATTTGGAATCAAAATCCCATAACGAAAAGTTAACGAGAACCACTATTGTATCAATAGACGACGAACCAGTCGCACCCAGCGGTTCTGTTCTAATTGAAAGCAAGGCAGAAACCAGAGATGAGTTTGTTTTATATACATATACTTTTGTTAAAGGGGAGGGGGAAATATCCAAGGAGACATCAAAGAAATATGGAAATACTTTGAATGTTGTAACAGTAACAACAATAAACACGGAACCCACGGTTCCCTCAGGTGCTTTTACAAAGGAAGCCACGGTTAGAGAAGAAGCTGGATATCTTTTATATTCAACAACATATGTAAGCGGTCAAGGGCAAATAGGAAAAAGCTTCGAAAGAAAATATAACAACAGGCTTACAGTAACAACAATAACTTCCATTAACGAAGTTCCCGAAATGCAGGCAAGCCTAATTAAATCAAGCATTCAAGAGGGGGAATATGGAACTGTATACACCTACACCTTTGCTTCTGGTCAGGGGGAAATAGGATCAACTAGTGAAAAAAAATATAACGGCAAACTTACAATAACAACAAAAACAAGTTTAAATTCATCTCCTGACACTTCAGGATACGTTTTTAAAACTGATGTAGTTCAAAATGAATATGGAATCATTTACACCTATTCGTTTGCTTCTGGTTCAGGAGAAATAGCAGAAGTAACAACTAGCAAGTATAATGAAAAACTTTTAATTAAAGCGATAACTTATTTGAATGATCCTAATCCAACTACACCAGATGGCTATGTTTTGATTAACACTGATTCAAATGACGGAGATTATGGAACTGTTGTAACTTATACTTATGCTAAGGGTAGCGGGCAAATATCTTATAACACTGAAAACAGGAATGACGGATCAATAGTAAAAACATATGTATATTTAGGCGAAGAAGAAACGCCCCCCGAAGAAAATGATATAGATTATTACTTATTAGAACAATCGGTTCAAGCGGCAGAGGGCTATGATATTTATACATATTATTATTATAAAAAGCCATCAGATTACGATGTAGATGTTGAAACTACTTGGAATAAACCGTCATATTTAGCTTGGGACAGGGAACAAGGGTTTCATATTGGAACAGTGGGTTCAATGGACTCCATAAGTGCTACATCAAAAGTTACATTTAGTGACGAATCACCCTCAGGAATTCCTATTTCGGATTTAAGCGTAAGTTGTGTTGCTAGGGAGCAGGTGAAATATAAGGATGGGACAAGGTTAGTTAGGTCCACTGTTTTTACAAATACTTATCACGACGATGCTGGATCGACTGTCACTAATGGAGAATATATAGGAACCGAGGTTTCATCTGGGACTGTAAGTTCCTATGGTCAAAGTTTACCAACAGGGAAAGTAACTTTGGGTTGGGAAAGTGTTCCGTATTTTTATGCGGGGGGAACCACTATTTGGAAAACAACGCACACAACTGCATCCCTATAAAATGAATAAAAATTTTCCAGTAGGAGATTGGTTTCCATCAAAATTATCAATTAGAAAATTTGAAGGGTCAACCGAGGCTACTCAAGAAAACCCTCAACCACGAAGGGCAGAAGATCATGGATTTAAAATTCATTATAGCAGGGGCAATACAGCTGAAAGAGTAGTTGTATCCTATGGGGTAGTTGGTGGTTCAAATTCAGAACCAATTTCTCCTCCTCAAGTTGACATAGACATTGACAGAGCAACAGAATTCAGTTACGGAAAAACTCTTTATTTAAATATAACAATTGATGAAGACGGTCAACCTACAAGTGCTAATATCTCAACTTCCAAGGGAACTGTATCAAAAACTAAGGCTGTTGCGGTTATTGGATCAGTTTCTAATGAGGGAGAAATTGTTCAAATATTGCGTTCTGGTGGCTTAACTGTTTTTTCCTGCGGAGAAAATAATATCCTTATGGCTACCTCTTTTTATGGATAAATATAATAATGGGAATCGATTATAAAACTCCTGCTACTGCAATATTTCGTTCCAATTTAAGTCAATTCTCTTGTCGTAATTGTCCGAGTTCAAAACCTTTTTATGTTCTTATAGAGGACAATGATGTTAGCTATAATTCACCTAAGCCTATTCCTCGCACTCTTGCACTTAGTCTTGGAGCAAACAGAAGCGGGAATGCGGACGGGGAGAGGGATTTTCTTTATAAAATTTACTACGAAAAATACGCACAGCACGATTTTCGCGTGCAATTTGCAAACAAACATTTTTCGGGAGGTGTTTGCGGAACAAACTTTCTACCATCGGGGGGTGGAATAAAAATATGCCCACCAGAGGAAAATGATCCTCCTGTTACAGACCCCCGCACAATAGATGAACCACCCGAAGATACTGGTTTAAGCGATATACAAAAAGCTTGTGATGAACGAATGCAGAACTTGTTGGATGCTCAAGCTAGGGCATATGGTGCAATGGCAGACTCTTACGTCGATGCTCTTATGGATGACGATACTGCGGACTGGAGCGATAAATTTACCGCCCTATCTGAAGCTCAATTGGCGGCTCAACAAGCATTGAATGAAAGCTGTGAGGCAGAAAAAGAAGCATACAGAAATGGTCAAGATCAAGGTGGTATAGATGATGATGATGACGACTCAACCATAACACCCAGTGATGGACTTGAACCCAGCGGGGGTCTTGAACCCAGCGGAGGTATAGAACCCAGCGGTGGACTAGAACCCAGCGGTGGACTGCAACCCAGCGGGGGCATAACTCCCAGTGGGGGGCTTGAACCAAGTGGGGGGCTGGAACCCAGCGGGGGTATAACTCCCAGTGATGGATTAGAACCCAGTGGAGGACTTGAACCCAGTGGTGGTATACAGCCAAGTGGTGGGTTGGAACCCAGTGGAGGACTTGAGCCAAGTGGGGGTCTTGAACCCAGCGGTGGACTAGAACCCAGTGGAGGACTTGAGCCAAGTGGGGGATTGGAGCCAAGTGAAGGACTTGAAGCTAATATTACATATGCAAGATTCAGGTCTGTATCCCAGCAAAAATACGCGGCACTAAAAGAATCAGAAAGCAGAAGTAACTCATCTCCATTGGAAGATACTACTTCCTCAGTGGGTTACAATCCCGACACGAGCGGAGATGATAATGACTCGTCTCTTTCTGACAACGATCCGTATAAGAAGAATACAGAAGTTCGGTATGGGGGGTATACATCAACTAGGGGTTGCGGGGTAGGCGGAAGTTGTGATGACGGTGAGGAACATGAAGGTAAATCCTCAACCATACAAAGATCGGAAACAACAACTGTAACTTATGAGGTGCGGAAGGTAGAAAGTGAAGAGTCCGATGAGGATGAATGGGAATGCCATCGGGAGGAGGTAGTAGGAGAATGTGGATCACCATGCGTAGGTGCGGGTTGCAAGAAGGGAAGCTCTGGATATCAGGGGGTCCAAAGGGAAATGAAAAACCCCATTAACTCAAGTGCGTTGTGGTCGGAGTATAACAAAAATGGGGTTATATGGAATGGAGGGTTTCAATATACAGCTGGGGAAAAAAATGTTACCCGTTATGGGTCTACAGCTGGACAAGAATTGGGTGCTTTTGCATCATGGTCGATAAACAAATCATTTTACAAACAGGGAAGTTCAACCCTACGCGGAGCAAAGCCTAAATTTGCGGCTAAATGCTATGGTTTAATTGTGGGGTTTCCATATATTTTTGGATACAACCTATACTCAAGGAAATTTGATGACCCACCCAATGCTTACTCAGTAGAAAAAATTAGAATTCCTTTTGTTGCAGATGCAAACACAAAGGATTTTGGAAAAATTATAGAGGAATACAACAATAGGAGTGAAAACGAAAATGATTACCGTGAAGATAAAGAAGGTTTTTGGCAAAAACTTGAAAGTGTAAGTTTACCAGAAACCGAGGGCTACCATGTTATAGGAAATATTGGCTTAATACTTGATTGGAATCATAAAGAAAATTGCGAAAACTGGAAACAAGGATCATAAATACTAAGAATGGAATACATAAGTGAAAATATAATGGAGGCAATTGTAGTGGAAAATATTTTTGGAAATTTAGAATTGTTAAAAAAGGAAGACTACGGACTGGTTGGATTAGCAAAAGATTCTAAAATAATTGAGGAAGGCTGGGAAGTATATGCAACTAAAATACATAGCCCTCGTTATTTCTTATTTCATCCTCAGAAAAAAATAATAAACTTTAATTTTGTAAGGGGAGATGAAGTGTATAATTCTTTGGAATCAACAATTCTTAAACTAAAAAATAATTCTTCTAAATCCAAACAAAAAACTAGAGGATTGGGAGACGTAGTTGAAAAATTTGCAAAACCCATAGCAAGAAAAATAGACTCAATAGCTGGAACTAATATTGAGGCTTGCGGGGGTTGTAAAAAAAGAAAAGAATATCTAAACAAGAAGTTCCCCAGTGTCTAAATAATTGATGATAAAGGAAATAGAAAATTTTATAGATAAATCAGAAGCTGATTACCTGATGGATTTAATTGATAAATTTGCTTATAAGTCTACGGTTGCGGGTTCTGGAGATCAACGCAATAAAACAAATACTGCCAGAACGTCATGCTCGGCAATGTTGGATAGCAAAAATCCTGTCGTAAAAAAAATTCATCGGAGGATTGCTAAATATTTAAATGTTCCAATTTCTAAGGGTGAAATCCTGCAAGGACAAAGGTATGAGGCAGGTCAATATTTTAAAGAACATTACGATTGTTTTACGGGAGAAAACTACAACGAAAACTGTTTAACATCAGGAAATAGAACTCACACTTTTATGTTCTATTTGAATGATGATTTTACTGGTGGCACTACAAATTTTAAAAACTTAAAAACGGAAATACATCCCAAAAAATACAAAGCTATAACTTGGAACAACTTACGCAAAGGAAAGCCAGATAGTTCAAAAATTCATAGTGGCGAAAAAGTCAAATCAGGGAAAAAATATATAGTAACATCGTGGTGGAGAGAGAACTAGAATTTAAACAATTTATGATACAATAGGATAATAATTATGGCTGAAGAAGAAAACAACAAAAAACTGCTACCCAAAGATCAACAGAACCTAGCTAATGCGGCAAAAGCGGCATCCGCTAAGGACTACGGGGGTTCAGATAACCCTACCCTAGAGGGACTTAAAAACTTTGGCAAGGATGCAGTTTCTGGGACGTTGGATGCAGTTAAGGACATAGGCATAGAGACTGGTTCATTGCTTGGAGTTAGCCTTGCTGGTCAACCCATCACTAGCCCCTTATCGAGAATTCCATACGTCGGAAGCTATCTTGGAAAAATTTCTCCATTCATGAAGGGTCTTAGAAGCTCAAAAACCCTAATTGGGGGTGCGGCACTTACTGGGGGTTACAAGTTAGGAAAAGAATTTGAAGAACAATACAGGGATAGCCCAGTGCTGGACAATCCCCTTGTTCGCGGAATGCAGGATGCGGCTGGAGCGGTTGTCTCTAATTTGCCGTTTGTAAAGCCAGATCAACCCAATGTATTGAGTCCAGATCAGATGAAAGCCCAATTGGATTTAAATGATGCTAGGGCAAAAGCTAGGGCTGAAGGAACTGAAATGCCCTTAAACAAAGGTGAATTTTCTGAACAGCCATCATTGGGACTCAACGGATACACCCCCTTTAACATTAGGGCTGGTGGAAATGCTCCCGCACCCGCTCAAACCGAAGCACCAGTTGCTCCCGCTGTTCCCGCTGTTCCTACCCCCAGTGGTTTATCAAATCAATTTGAGGGATCGGCTTTAATGCGAGACGGAAGCACTGAGGGCAAACTTAGGGACGGAACTTCAAGAACAATGACTCCAGAAGAAATTGATTCCTTTGAGAAAGCCAGAGTAGCTGGAACAGCCAACGAATACTCTAAACCCATGGGTGAATATCAAGACGTAGAGGGAACACAGGGTTCTGTTCAATTGCCTCTATCATCTACGCTTCAGCCTAAAATTTCTCAAGAGCAACTTACTCAACAGTTTGATGAAATGAGAAAATCTGGTTTAAGCACAGCGGAAAAAGAGCAGAAGTCCAAGGAATTAATGGCTAACTATTTTGCTAGCCAGAATGCAGATAGTCCGACTTTATCTGGGGGTTCAGGAAAACCAAAGATGAATGATCTTGAAGCAAAAATGCGTGTTGATTTTAAGGACTTTAAGGAAAGTGGCAAAGAGATGACTCCAGAAATGGAAAACAAAGCTAGTTTATTAGCAAACTCCGTTGGAAGAACCTTTGATCCAGAAACTGGTTATTCGGAAGAATTTAGTCCAGAAATAATGCGTATCTATCAAGAGGGCGTTAAGGATGGCGTTATTGATCCAGCTAGCCTAGGAAGAGAATCCCAATTGGATGTTGTTAATAAAGAACGCAATGAACGCCAAGAGCAAAGCAAACGCGAATACGAATCCAATCGTATTGTCATGGAGGGTGAAAGAGAAGCCCGAAAAGAAAGCGGAGGAGTAAGTATTAGGGTAGGAGGAGAAATTGTTCCAGCTACTAAAGAAAACAGAGCAAGACAGCAACAGGAAAAAGCACTTGGAGAAGAAGCCGACCGCAATGGTCTAAGGGGTGCTGAGAAAAAGCAGTTTATTGCTGATGGAATGCAAACAAGGAAAAATGATAGCTATCAGCAGGACGTTGATCGCATTAAGGATCAACTTGATATATCTACAGCGGAAGCTGACCTAGAACTCAAGAGAAGAAACCTGTTGCCTGAAGCACCAGAGCGTCCAGACCCCTCTAAGGTTAGCAAGTTTATTGACACAGCAAAAGACTTGGGCTTGACTTATGACACGGAAACTGGTTTGTTTAAGGTTGATACCGAGTGGGCAGGAGACCCCGTCTTAGACCCAAGTAAAAATCCATCTCAGTATGCTAAACTTCAAGAAATGGAGGGTTCTGAATTCTTTTTACAACCCCCAGCGGACGTAATGAACAATTATGAAGAGCTAATTGGTATAGCAAAATCAGACGGTGAAGCCTACGCTCAAGCAGACGACGGAAGAATATTTAAAATATTTCCAGACGGAAATTACGAACACACTGGCTACAAAGAACCATAATAGGTTTTAAAAAATATGGCTAAAATCCTTACTCGAAAAGAGTATGAGGAAATAGATGGCAATAAAAAACCATCTGGTTCTAAAATACTTACAAAAGAAGAATACGAAGAAGCAATGATAGATCAGCCCACCGTGGGTGATTATATTAGAGCTATTCCAGCTACGGGTGCGGACATTACTATAGGTGCAACCGAGGGACTTGCTTCTGCTATTGGTTCAGTTACTGGAGATTATGACCTAGCTAGGAACATAGCTGAAATCAGGACGGATGTAAACGATGTAATTATGGGGGATGCCCCTGAGTCCGTTAAAAGCGACTTCGCGTATAAGCTGGCTTCTGGACTCGGAAGCACAATTCCATACTTAGCCGCGGCAATTGTATCCAGACGAGGAGATATGATAGCTAAGGTAGCCGCCAATGGATTCTTTTTGGCATCCGCTGGTCAGCAAGTTCGCGACGATTACTTGGGAACGCAGGGTATAACTTCGGAAAATGCCACTGATGAACAGATGGCTGAATCCAACAAAGCGGGAGCCATTGGTGCTATTCCCATTGCTCTAGCTGAAAAGCTGGGGGCGGGAATGATACTTCGCCCTTTCTCAAAGGGACCTATACCCGCTGGCAAAGTTATGGAACGCATTGCTCAGTATACAAGTGCTGGTCTGGGTGAAGCCGCAACGGAAGTTACGCAGTCTGGAATAATAAATGCAATTGCCGCATATGTAAGCAAGTATGACCCCAATCGCCCAATCACTCAGGGCATGGCTGAGTCCGCTGTTATAGGCTTCTTGGTCGGTGGAGGGGTTAATGCCACCATTGATACCGTTGATCGTGCTATGACGCAATCAGATAGGCTAGAGGCTGGTGTGAAAGATGGGAGCATTAACGCCAAGGATGTTATTGACCCAGATATTGGGGGTCCTATGGCTGAGATTGCTATGCAAAACGGATCTATTCCAGAAGCAGAAAGCATTCAGCAACTAGCAGTTACCGATCCCAACAGCTTTAAGGAGTTTGCGTCCAAGGTTCTAACGCCACTCAGCCGTAGGTTGGGTCGTGCGGGAAAAGAAGTTGTCCGCGAGTTTAGAAACTTTGAAAGAAACACTGGCGTAAAAATAACTGAATACAAGAAAGCAGTTAATCCATTTAGCCAGCAGATGATAGAGCTAAGAAAGAAAAGCCCAGAGGACTACAGGCTTCTATCTTTAGCCCTAGCTAATGCAAACGAGCTAGCTACTTCGCTTCCCGATAGTGTGCAGAAGAGCATGGAGAAAAAAGCTCAGACACAACCAGAAATACTACGATCCTCTGGGGAACAGCTACTGGATACAACCAATGCGAATGCACAGATAATTAATACTCAAATAGAGCAAGCACGTAAATCATTAGCTGACAGGGGTTTGAAGACTCAAGTAGTTGTATCCGAATCTGGAAATAGTTTTTATGATCCAAGCACTAACACAATATCCATCAGTGCAACGGAAGCCGACGGAACAACCGTAGCACACGAATACTTTCACGCAGTTCTGGGTCAAGCAGTCAAAACTGATGTAGAGCTACAGAGCATGACACGCAATATGTTCGATAGCGTCATCCGTGCGTCCGTAAAAGGCTCATCCCTTAACGAACAGCTACAGGGCTTTGTGTCTCAATACGACACGAACATTCAGAATGAAGAGTTCTTGGCACAAACTGTAGGCGAGCTAGCTAGACAATACCAGACACTGGACATCAACACTAGGACTCGCGTCAAGGTGTGGATTAACCAAGTAATGCAAGCACTGGGAATGCAGGGTGCATTTAAGCAAGCGGAAACGGATGCCGAGGTTATTGAACAGTTGAATGCCTTTGCCCGTTTTTCTGGGGAAACAGAGG
>VMHT01222157.1_pt1 | contig 10289 bp, 9 predicted proteins | sample 4693611 | NCBI WGS metagenome assembly VMHT01 (sample SAMN12280063, study PRJNA550983) | marine metagenome | isolation source: seawater sampled from same location over 5 years 0.02-0.2 micron viral filtrate | place: USA: collected off the coast of southern California halfway between the port... ...
GAATCATAGGGTCAGGTCGTTGCATTAAACATTGCCTCCGAGAGTGTCACCGCTTTGAGTAATTATTTGATCACCGCCTTCAGTCTGTAAGTTTTTAAAAACAAGAGCTAAGGCTCCGTTTGTTTTTCCAAAAATGCTGGAACGCAATCCTGCATTAATGCTAACTCTTAAAAATTTTGCCATTTTATGTGCAACCTACCTTTGCGCTAATTGTTGGAGAACCTGCCGTAATACTAGTAAGATTCAGCCTTACAAATTTTACGGGACATCCATTCAAGGCATAGCCATAAGTGCCGTCCGCCGTAAGAGTTGTATCTTGCTCATTATCGTCAAGATTAAAATAGCTTGTATCGTCAAGACTGCCTTCGAACCGAAATTGAACATTTGTCCCAATCCCAGAAGCAGTTACTTGAAAGCACAAATTCAATCCAGTCGTAACTTGCGAGCTTGTTGTACCTACCGAGCTAATGCTCCCCAAGTCTGCGACCTCATAACCAGACCTAAGCCCAATTGTCACAGGTCCTCCTGGAGCAAGCCGCACGTTAGCTTGATTATATCAAAAGCTCTGTTGGCTTCGCAACGTAACAAAAAAGACCTAGCAGCACAAACCACGCTGAGGGTGGTCTGCTTGATCGCGGCCATCCAAGAAATACAGCTCCTCTAGCCATGTGGTGCGGTTAGACATGCTTTGCACATCCTCCGCACCAGGCTTACAGGGAATCATTGGATCCGGTCGTTGCATCATGTGCTCCAGGGTACGCCTGCACCTTTGGTTGGAGTTTTCTTTTCGACAAGCTGTGCATCTAATGCTGCATGAATTTCAGCAACCTTGTCCGCTCCACCAATAGCAGCTTGCGCCCAAGTGATTGCTTGCGCTTCGGTCACGTCGTCATAAGCAACCATGTCGCTGGGGTCTGCAGCTTCAAGACCAACAGAGCCATAAGCGCCAACGCTATACGTTCCATCTTCATCAGTGGCATTCACTGTGTAATGGAGCGTGTTGATCATGCCATTAGACAGAGTGCGATCACATTGACCGACTTTCCAAACGTAGGTGTTTGCCATAGTTAAACGAATGCAGGATTAGTGTAAATGAAAAGCCCCGCGTTGCCACGGGGCGGTTTACTGTCAACCAGCCTCAAGAGCTGCGACTTTGGCTGAAAGCCCAGTTAACAGCAACAACTTTTTCGTTGCTGTTAACGATCATTTGTGAAATTGAAAAAGACATTGTTTTAGAAGAATACTCGGTATGGTTGTTCAGGTGTTACTTCAAAGGAATCAAGTTCCGACGGGAACTGACCAGCAAGGTTGATGTGCCAACCAGCCATTTGTGTAGGCTCTTTGGTTGTTTCACCAGTTTCTGCGTCATATTCACCGTCGTTGTTGAAGATCACACCAACTGGATCGAGCGCCCAGCCAACGTCTGCTGTGACGTAGTAACCATCAACAGCAACTTCCTCACCCTCTTCATTTGTTTCAGTCGTGGGTGGTACGTAGCGACCAAGAGGTTCAAGGGCAGTTTTAGCTGTTGCCTCATCAGTGAATCTATAATATCTAGTTAGTGTCATGATGTGAGTGATGTAAGATTAGCTGCGGTTAGGCGCTCATTATAGTAGGAAATACGGGAGATGTGACCGTGAAGCGTATAGGCAGTTGAAGTAAAGTATTTGCCAAGATACAAGGTTGTGTTTACATCATTGGGGGTGCCAGTTAGAGCAGAGCTGGCTGTCCCGTTAATAGCGAAGTGACCACCGTTTCCGTCAAATGTAAAGCCGTAAGTAGCCTTTAATTCTCCTGCATTTTGGTAATTTTGATAAAAGGTGGTCCCAACTGTACTAGCGAAGACTGCGGCTTGGGTCTGATGTAACCAGAATTCAGGTAATCTAGCTCCATTAGTTGTCATTACAGTGTCCTGGTTGCCATCCTCAACACCATATGCTTCAGCAGATGCTATAAAACTACCTTCACCCTGATTATACCAACTGCTAAAGTTATCTGAAGTAATTTGAGCAAGTTCAGTAGCACGAGTCACAGTGCTACTTGATGTTGGAATGTAGGAGGTGGGAAAAGAACCTGTCTCTACTTGTGCTCCCCATAGAGTGCATCCGTGGGTTGGATCTGGGGTATCAGCTGGGCTTATAAAACACAACTGTGAAGAGAATAAGGGTTGATAATATTGAAAACTTGTCGGAAGAATAAAAGTTGCAGACATTCGATACCAACCATTTCCGATAAATTCGGCGTTTACTGATTCAACAAGAGTCGCGTTATAATCCCAAGTATTATTTACAATAGAGGTGCAGTTAGCAACATTTGACCTTGTATCAGTTGCCATCATCATGAACTTGTCACAGTTAATCGGTTTGTTGTAGACCGATATTGTTAGACGTCCAGAAGCGGGTGTTACGCCATACATAGCATTAGCTTCAACACCACTTTTAAGATCACCACTGGTTTGTTCAAAGAACTCACAAGCTGTGTTGGTGCCATCAGGAGCTAGTTCTGTAGTGTTAGCACCTCTGGTGTAGTCCTCGTTAATCCTCCAGGCTGTATTAGTGGCAAACGCTTCAGAGTTAGGTTGTAGGTTAGTGCTACTCTCTTCAATCAACAACCCCTTATCTTCAAACCTGGCAACATTTGTAGGAGCAGTTTTGACAACACCGCCATCTACATAGGTTGCCGAGCTTGCCCGACTATAAGTAATTCTAGGGTCTAACTGCTGGCTATTTAAAAAGTCCAGTGTTAGTGCTGGCATAATTGTTGGATATGTCATGATGTTAGCTCCTGCAGTTGTGCGTCAGTAATACGTTGATTATAGTACGAAAGGCGAGAAATATGCCCAGGACGCTGGGTCGTAGCAAAAATGTTATTTCCCAAATACAGGTTGTCAACTGCTGGTACTGAAAATGCAGTATCAAGAGTACCTAAAGTACCGTTAGCTGCCGCATTTGTATTGTTCGATTTATATCCAAGGGCGAGACTTCTATATGTATTGTTGTTAGTTATAGTTGAACTAAATTGAGTTGCACTTGATTCAACGACTTCGAAGCGTGAAGTAGTAAGTGAAGATCCTGCTGATCTTACTTCCATTCTATTATTGGCATTAGTACTGAGTGAGGCGACGACAGTGTTTGTTAAGGAAGCAGCCTTAGTATCAACAAAAATCGTACCTTCACTGTTGTTATACCAACTACTGAAGTTATCTGCAGTCATCTCGGCAACATCAGCAGAGCGCGTTACTGTATTGCCTGAGGTTGGGATAAACGAAGTTGCAAAGCTTCCCAGTTCTACCTGTTCGCCCCACACGTCAACGTCTAATGTTTCATCTTGAGGTGACTGAACGTAGAAATATCTACCGCCAGACCCAACGGATGAACCTTGAGTATCGCGTAACCTTACCCACTCACCAGATGCTGGTACTGTTTGAAGTGTAGTCGAAGCACCAGAGAAATCTAACCTAACGCTTTGATCTGCACTTGTTCTTGATCTGATATAAATGCTAGCTGTATAGGCCCCGGTTGACGGAGCCACCCACGATAATTCCGCATATTGTCCAGATGTTGTTGCCTCAATTCTGATTGCGTTGGTTGAACCATCTGGAGCAGTGTTAGCGCTAGCAGAAATGGTTACACCACTATTTGCATTCCATTTGCTAGTAGCACCACTGTTTGAGTTTTGAAAATAATTAGTCCTACTTTCTTCAATTAACAACCCATCCTTCTCAAACCTGGCAACATTATTAGCAGCGGACTTTACCACGCCTCCGTCTACATAAGTTCCTGTACTTGATCGACTAAAAGTAATCCGAGGATCCAGCTGCTTGCTTTTTGAAAAGTCAAGAGTCAAGCTTGGTCTAATCGTTGGATATGTCATATCAGCTCAGAGTAAGTGTTGTTGAACGAACAGTGCCGTCAGCTCCTCTCATGCGGATTTTGATGGAAGTGTCAGACACATACTGAAAGTTAATATCCTTGTTCGCTTGTGGCTCAGAAGCAGAGGGTCGAACTGTTCCTACCTCATCAACAAAAGCTTGCTGTCCTAGGTATTGGTTAATAGGAATTTCATTTGGTGCAGTACCGACAGAAGGCAGTGATGATCCACCACTAGCAGTAGTTTGAGTTGTACCGTCAGGGAACTTGAAGCCACCTGAGGTGCTTTCTACAACGCCAGCCGCAGTGATGCTGCCGTCCGAGTTGATGGTTGAGTTTAAGCTGCTTCCCTTGTAACCTTGAAAAAGCACTCTATTTTCAGAACCGCTGCTTTGTGTAGTAATGGTTCCAAGATTTGAAACAGTTACTCCTCTTGTTATTGATGAAGCAGTGTTTAAGCTGCCAAATGAGGCACTGCCGTCAGCATTCAGCGCAATATCTGCAGAGCTTGCAGTTGTGCCGCCGATATATACGTTGCCCGAGCTGTCGATTCGCATCTTTTCGGTGCCTTGAATCTCAAACCTGTGCGAAGCAGCTTCAAAAACAGCATTGCTGTAATAGTTTTTGGAAAATTTAATTTCTACATCTGTTGACCCATGGGACGATGCGTCACTACGTCCTAGGCGCATTAACGCATCAGTGGAATTAATTACTTGCAACTTTCTGTCTGGGCTTGAATCTCCAATCCCAACATTGCCTCCAAAAGGATTAATTGCAAGTGGGCCTGCCGTAGAAGAGTCGTTGACATTTTGAATCGAAACAAGACCTGACGGTCCACCAGCAATAGCAAAACTTTTAGTGTCGGCGCTACTGCTCGGTTGAATACGAAATGCGCCATAAGTTAAAAAGTTATTGATGCTGTTCGGTTCAACAACAGTTGAACCTTTGATCTCACAACGCACTCCGGGCACGCTAGTCCCTATGCCTACGCGGCCCGAGCTGTCGATTCGCATACGCTCAGATGCGTCGACATCAAACGCAATCCCGCTTCCAGTACCAGAGTTACCTGCGTCATTTCGTAATTTAAGAAAACCGTTGTTGTCTTCGATAATGCTAAAAGCACTGCCGTTTGCGCCAGTGTCGCTTAGCCGAATTGCGGGTGATGCTCCATTGAGGTGAAGCATGTTGTTTGGCGAACTCGTACCAACCCCGACGATGCCACCAAACGTGGCGCTGCCGTCCGCATTGAGGGCAATATCGGCGGCGGCACTTGTTGCACCACCTATGAATACATTTCCAGAACTATCAATAAATACTCTGCCTGTTCCACCTGTTGTAAACCCTAATTTATCTGCATCCGCACGATACATTCCTAGATTTGAATCTGCGTCAAACGCAAATGAAGGCGCACTGGCACTGCCTGAACCTGCGTTTTCCAGTAGATCAGCAACAGTTACCTTCTTTGTTGCGTCGTTGACTAGGTCAACTATTGGTACAACGTCAGTGCTTGCGGGGCTAGAGTAAGCCGACAGGTCGCTGATTTTGACGTTAGCCATGCCGGTTACGAGGCTGCACTGAATGCAGACACTCTAGCCTCTTAAGACCATGTGCTCAACGCAACCCGCTTCCAGGTATTAGTTGCGATGCAAACGTAGATATAATTTGCGTCCCAAGCCACCTCCCCCGCAATGCCAGTAGCCGTAGCTGATGCAGGCGTAAGCGTAGGGATGATAGGACGTGCGCCAAGGGTGATGTTGGCAGCGGTTATTGCCGCCATGCTTGTCAACGTTCCAGCGGCTTGAACCTTGAGATCTAGCTTGCCGTCCTCCTCTGTGTTGCTAGCGTCAACAATCGACGCGACAACAGAACCATACGTTTTGGGCACTGGGGTTCCAGCGTCGTTATTACCTTTAAATAGAAGCGAACTAAGCACATCGTTGTCTTGACCAGCAGCACTATTACGATGGTGGTACAGAACAACGTTCGCTGAACTGCCTGTATCAACAATTTTAGACTCAATGTATAAAGCAGTGTTTTCAACTGATTCAGTAACGTGCAGTGCAAACAACGGTGACGGTTCGTTTATACCAACTGAATCTCCAGAAACACGTATTCTGCTGGCTACTGTCCCAGCTTGGCTAGCCATAATATCAATTATTCCGTCTTCTGTTCCGTCGCTAGCATCAACAATTTGCGCTAAAATTTGTGCGTATACATGGTCTTGACTGTTATCATTACGCCCTCTAAATTCAATGTTGCCTAGGTTGTCATTATCAGCCGGTGATGCAGAATTGCGGTATAGGACTAGATCAGGAGCTGTGTCTAAACCAGAATCAGTGTTTTCGATAATAACCTGATCGGTTGTATCGGCGGTAACGACACCATTTCCGTCAATGGTTTGAGGGCTGAAAAGATGCAGCTGAGCTGCTGCCGCTCCAGTGCCAAGTTGTAAACCTGTCGTTGTAAACTTGCCTACCGTTGACTCGTTTGCACTAAATGCAATTTCATTTGCAGCCGACCTATAAAGACCAGTCGTGCCACTATCAGCAGTGAAACTAATGGCAGGGTCTGCTTCAGTCCCGCTTGGAATGTTTCTTAAAATATTGCTATAAGTAATTTTTTTATTGCTAGTAGCGGAGCCAGCTGTCTCGCTGACATCTACAGCAATAAAAAGGTCATCTGCCGCTGGCGCGGTTAAATCACTCAGACCGGCAATTGTTCTGTTGGTCATTAACCTGCCTCCAGGGTTTCAACGCGAGTGGTCAAAGCAGCAATTTCAGCAAATGCCTCTTGCAACGCAGCAGTCAAGAGCGGAACAAGTTTTGATTGATCAATACCCTGATAAGCGGGGCTGCCGCTTTCGTCTACCTCGTCTTTTGTCCCGTGAATGGCTTCTGGAACAACAGACTGCACCTCATGCGCCAAAAAACCGTCAACCGTGACAGATGGACTGGCAATAAAATTAAATCGCTTAACGTCAAGATTATTAAGACGTGCCTTGGCGCCAGTCAAAGCAACAACGTTTTCTTTTAAACGATAATCAGAACTAGTATTGTAAGCTGTAGCAGTATTTGTAATTGAAATTGAGCCAACGCTGTTTGTTTCGTATCTAATCCCAACGACTGAGCCATGAGAACTGTGGCGATTAAGAACGAGGCAGTGTCCAGAATTACCAATATTGATTCGCCCACTATCAGAAAACTGAACTCCGTCAGCATTGTTGGTGACAGGGTTAACGGTCGTTTTCCACAGCAACGAATGATCTCCTTGACCAGACCCGACGTCTTTAAGTTCTAAACGTCTCGCACCACCTGTTGAAAACGCAATAGCGTTTGCTGACGGCCTGTAAAGCCCTGTCGTCGTATCACCGCCCAACAAAATCGACGGCAAAGCGGCTGTTCCAGCAGGTGCCAAGCATCTTCCGTTGCTATCTCGCATTGGAACCCAGGTTGTATTACCGCTATTTCGCATCTTCAACTGATTAGTCGTACTGTCCGCCCAAAACCCATATGGGTATTTGGTTGTCATTGCGGTGTCAGTCGGCCCAAGGTTGTTTGTAAACAACGCTTGCAAGCGGTCATTGATATCGCCCCGAACAGCGGCACCAGTACCGTTTGCAACTTGGTAGTTACTGACCTGAGTCATGGCCTTTAGGCTTGCGCTGTCCCATATCCTACCGCAGTGTACCTAAAAGTTCTATCAACAAACTCCGTCCCATCAAACGTCCCCTTAAAAGCTATCGTAAATCCAGTAGACGTTGGCTCTGACATTACAAAATAGTCCTCAGACAACAAACCATACGCAGTTATGCCAACCGAAACCTTTGTGTCACCGTCAATATAAAAAGCCTTATCAAACGGCACAAACCTAGATCCAAGCCCTGAAGATATAATCCTACTGTGTTCAGTTCGTGTCTCGAATTCAACTACTGTTCCAAGCTCTTGAACAACCGGCGTTTGATCAACTTGCTGTGTCGACAGAATTGCTTTAAGTTCAAACTGCCTGCCAACATAGTTTGTATTTTCAAGGGGCACCCATTCTCCAAACCCAGTGTCAGGCTGATTAACAGCGCCCTTATTAACGATGCTTCCTAGGACAAGATTATCGCCATTTTCCATTTCCAAGCTATCACCGCCTACATCAGTAAATTTGTAAATATCAGGAGCTTGATCTGTTGCACGCAAGTAAAGCTTTACATTTGTGTCGTCAGCTACATCTCCATCAAAGTCAGCCCATGTGTCAATTAGATCAAGCCTGTCATCAAATGTATTTGCACGATACGCCCCAACAGCGTCCAGAACTCTTTTGAAGTCTGCACTAAATTTAGAGCCAAAATCTATCAAGCCGCCAAAGTAATAAGTTCCAACAGTCTTTTGAATGCCAAAAATTGAATCAATCTCTCTGCCGTAAACAGTTCCAGTCCCTGTACCCGCTGCAGTGGCCACAAAAATCGTTCCTGTTGTGTTCGCAGACGCACCTATCGCTGTAAAATCAGTTGTACCTATAAACAGTATCTTATATTTTCTGCCTACTTGCAGCAAAGTTGCGGGCTTGGGATCGTCTAAGCCATGTTCGTCTACATCGCTGACTTCATCATCAAATGATGCGTCTCCGTCTAGAACCAATCCCCCAAAATCCCTGTCATAGTAGACACCATCTTTTTGCCCTGGAAAAGCGATAGCATGCTCTGCGAAAGTTTCGTAATTAAATCTAGGGAATATTTCGGGTAGGCTGATAGACGCACTGGCTGCTTTATTGCTGCGGATGCCCCGTGAGTTTTCAAATTTGACAAAATATTCTCCTTCAAGCAACGGCAAAGTTGCAGAAGTAATTCGAGCCTCAACTTTTCTCAGCAAGCTTGACTTATACCAAATGCCTGTGGCACTTGTTCTCCCCGAATGACGAATAACAGCAACAAACTCGTTTAAATTCTGACCGTTGGCTGTAGCGTTCCAGCTAACAATGACTTGGTTAGTGCCAACAGGCTCTAGCTGCACATTTTCAGGGTCTGGAGGCAGGATCTCTACTAACTTACCATTTCCATCCGTTGTAATTGCATCAGCTGGAACAGAAGCAGACCCTATAAGCTTAGATGAAGTCAAGCGACGAGGTTCTGGTCCTATTGCAATTATTTCAATAAACAGAGCCATGCCAGGGCTTGCGTTCAAATCAATTTCAATACTGGTGTTAGTCGTTTCGATAAGCCGCCAATTGCCGGAAGCGGTTACCTTGTAGCGAAGCTGAAAAGAAACTGTACCCTGATCAATAGTCCCATCCTCGTTTAAGCCTTTTCTCCATGAAACAATTGCGCGCTTGAATCTGTTTAAGTTCTTGCTGGCCTCAATAAACTCAATTTTTTGATCAAAAGGCGTAACAGGCTTTTTGTCAAATAAACCTACATTAGTAAATTTAAGATCAGAATTCGTGCTTTCAACAACGCTATAAATACTATCATTGTGTTCTACGCCAATAATTGCATACGCTCCGTCGCTTCCTTCGCTTACGCTAATACAGCGAAACTTCTGGTTGTCAACACTTGTATCTGTCAACGCGAAGGATGCGCCATCAACAGGTGGCTCGTCAAAGTCTTCTGAAACAGTAATCTTTGACCCAACAATAGACGCCACTGGACGTGTCTGAACCCTGCCGTCTGGCAGTACAACTGTTAACTTATCGCCAGCGCTAGACGAAGCGAAAGGCGAAGCATCAACATCTACCTCGTGTAAATTCGCTCCTATGACGCGGCCAGCATATCTTACGGTTTGACGCATTTCGTCAGAAACAGCAAAAATTTGACCTGGCAAAACATTTAAACCTTCAAGTCCTACGCTGAATTCCACTATATTTCCGTCTAATTCTTGAGATTTCATCATCCACATCCCAAGGCGCTGAGCTTGTGTCTTCGACGAGCAGCCAAAAGCAATTATCTCTTTGGTTTGCAAGCCATATTTTTCAATAGCTAGTCTGTTCTCTATATGAATATAATCCGGCTTAAATAGATTGTCTCTGTCGTTATACCGCACCACAATGCGTGTACTTCTAGTCTTAAGAGAAGAACCGCTGTAATTAAAACCACCACCAACAACGTTAGAGTTGGTAAACAAGTGTATTGAATTTAAATTACTTCCATCTAAATTGCCGTGGTCAGCCGAGAGTTGAACAGTGTCAGACCGCCAAAAAGTAATTCCTCTGAAAACAGAAGCTAAGTCTTGGATAACATTGTAAGCATCGGCTTGAGAAGCGATAGAGGTGTTTATTGCAAAACGCGGCTCTTGCCCGCCAGGGGTACCGTCGCTGACTGGCTGATTGCAATATTTAGCAATATCAATCAAATCAACCCAACTCATATTATCTTCACCGATAAAGTCTCCGGCTCCATACCTACTGTTTGTTAGCATGTCGTAGAAACAGCAGACAGGG